>Ga0224508_10001852_pt1 | contig 18554 bp, 18 predicted proteins | sample SF_Jan12_sed_USG_4_FD_170157 | JGI IMG/M metagenome (GOLD analysis project Ga0224508, IMG submission 170157) | Sediment microbial communities from San Francisco Bay, California, United States - SF_Jan12_sed_USGS_21 | ecosystem: Environmental > Aquatic > Marine > Sediment | place: USA... | reverse complement strand
GCGACGGGTGTCATCCCCCGAAGCAACTTCGCCAGCGACTTCGCCTGGCTCGAAGCCAACGGCCTCACCGCCGGGGCCACCACCGCAGTCACCGGTGTCATCCCCCGCAGCAACTTCGCCAGCGACATGGCCTGGCTCGAAGCCAACGGCCTCACCGCCGGGACGGCCACCGGAACCGTGCTCACGACCACCGGCCGGTCTCACCACACATACGAGTGAACCTCACGTCCCACCTTCAGGTGAGGAAGAGCGGGAGGCGGACGGCCCAGGCCGTCCGCCTTCTGCTCGTGTCACACTGAACGAGCGAAGGGCAGGGGCTGGACCCGATGACAACGGTGCTCACCGACGAAACCTGGGAGTGGATCGAGCGGAACGGTCGGCGGGTCACGTTCCGTCGAGGCGATCGGCTGCTCCACGAGGCCGACGAGGGCGACCACGTCTATGCGATCCGTTCGGGCCACGTCAAGGCGCTGGCCGTCACCTCCAAGGGCGACGAGGTCCTGCTCGCAGTGCGCGGCCCGAACCAGACCATCGGTGAGCTGGGTGCGCTCGATCCGGGGCCACGGGAGTCGAGCGCTGTGGCCAAGGACGATGTCGTGGCGTGGGTGCTCACCGGCGATCTGTACCTCCGGCTGCTCCGCGAGATCCCCGATGCGGCGGTGGCGCAGTTGACGGTTGTGATCTCCCGCTTCCGGGAGAGCATTCGTCATTACATCGAGCGTTCGGACGAGCTCACCAGCCGCATCGCCAATCGGTTGCTGATACTGATGGACGAGAACGGAGAGCCCGAGCTGTCGCTGACCCAGAGCGAGCTCGCGACGTGGGTGGGAGCGACGCGAGAGGCCACGGTGCGCGGTCTGGGTCGGCTACGGGAATCCGGTGCAATCGAGACAGCTCGGGGCACCATCACCGTCTCCGACGCCGGCCTCCTGGCTCGATTCACCTAGACGGGTGCGTGCCGCGTGAGTCGCGAGCCGAAGCACTGCGCCGCGACCGGATCTTCAGGGCGCTGGGGCTCGTGGAATGGTGCTGCTGGATGGGTCCGATCGACCGGGCGCCAGGCGTCGTGGTGATCAGCTACGGGATGTCGTTGCCGAGCGCCATGATGACGACCGGGAGCCAGAATGCGTACGTGGCTACACCAAGCAGGATCACGCCGAGTTGTTTGGCAGCCAGCTTGCCGTACGTGGTAGCGGTGATGGCCAGGAAAGCCACGGCCCACACGATGAGGATCGACTGGAGCATCCACGTACCGGCCAGGAAGTCCCACCAGAACAGTGGAACGATGGCAACGGGAACTGCGAGATTGCCGACCTGGCGAAGGTCGAGACCGACGATCTCGGTAACGCCGAGAGCCACGAAAAAGATCCCATAGAACGTGACGAGGCCGGCGAGCACATGCGGGCCGTCAGCCTGGCCGACGAACCAAAGGGCCGAGCCGAGGTCGACGAGACCGGCCACGACAGACACCCAGCCCACCGAAACGAGCGGATCGGGTCCGCCCTCTTCCCTGTCTGACCCGATGCCCAGGAAGTAGAGCCCGTTCATCCAGGCGGCTAGACCAGTTATCACGAAGACGACTGAGATTGGAGGCATGGCGACCGTTCCCCTCTGAGTGGGTCGAAAAATAGACAGTTTGGAGTCCGGAGTCAAATGGCTCGGACAAGCCGGTGGATGCGAAAGCGGACGCTCACTGGCGACTGGGTATCTCCTCCACTCCCCGAGCCTCTTGTCGGTCGTCCTGTGGACCGAGCCGAGCCGGTTGCATAGTGTCAACGACGAAGGAGGCAACGGGGGGTGGATCGGGGCCAAGGATGGGGTCGACAGACCCGCGGAATGGGGGAACCATGACACGACAACGACGACTCGTTCTGGTCGGCGCTGTGGCGATTCTGATGGCGGCACTCGTCGTCGCATCGCCAGCCGGGGCCGGCCACGACGACGATCCGGGCAGCGGGAATCTCCATCCGATGGGTCACATCGAGGAGCCCGCAAGCCTGCTCACGGGCGCAGGTGGAGGCAATATCCATACCGACATCGCCTTCTGGGGCAAGCATGCCTTCCAGGGGAGCTGGCTCGGCTTCAACATCCGGGACGTCTCCGCACCAGGCAACCCCAAGCATGTCTCGTTCACCTCGTGCACAGGGAACCAGGGCGATGTGGTCGTGTTCGAGAATGTGCTCGTCCGCTCGTGGAACTCCCCAGCCGGTATAGGAGCGACGTGCGACGGCGAATCGGTACCCGAAGGGTTCGAGGGTCTCCACGTCTTCGACATCAGCGATCTCGACGACCCGGTCCTCGTCGGTTCGGTCGAGCTCGAGTGTGGCTCGCACACCGCCACTGCTGTTCCCGACGTCGCCAACGACCGGCTTCTCGTCTACAGCAACTCGTCGGGACCGTGTCTCGGCATCGACATCGTCGATGTGCCGCTCGGCAACCCTGCCGCGGCAGCGTTCATCCGCACCGAACCGGCAGATCGCGACTGCCACGACACCGGCGTGATCCTCGGCGACGCGATGATGGCGGCCTGCGCCGGCGACGACGGCTACGCCGCCTGGACACTCACCGGCACCGGCTCCCTCGTCGATCCCGACTTCCTCTACTCGACGACGATCCCCGGCGTGGGGATCGGACACGGCGCATCGTTCACCTGGGACGGCGAGGTTCTCGTGTTCGTCCACGAGCCCGGCGGCGGCGTGCAGGCGAACTGTCAGGCATCCAGCCCCGACGCCGACAAGTCGGCGTTCTTCTTCGACGCCGCGACCGGCGCCCAGCTCGGAACGTGGGTGCTGCCGCGCCCGCAGTCCGACATCGAGAACTGCACGATCCACAACTTCAACGTGGTGCCGGTCCCCAACGGCAACTACATCCTGGTCAGTGGAAACTACCAGTCAGGGACGAGCGTCGTCGACTTCAGCGACCCGGCGAACGCAGTCGAGATCGCGTTCTCGGACCCGCCACCGATTCCGCCACCCGGCGGCCCCTTCTGCGGCGGCCTCGGGTGTGAGATCGGCGGCGTGTGGTCGTCGTACTGGTACAACAACTTCATCTACGAGACGAACATCACCGAAGGACTCAACGTCTTCCGCTTCAGCGGGAACGAGACCGCCGGTGCCCTCCGCCTCGACCACCTGAACCCACAGACCCAGATGTTCACCATCGACTGACTCTCTCTCTCCCAGGTTCGGCTGCCCGTGAAACCGGCGCAGCCGAACCTGGCCGAGGGCCGACGACAACCCCGGCCGAGGCGGCGTACACGGCCCAGAAGTAGGTTCTTGTCATGACGTCCGCCACCAGCGGCGGCGAGCTCGTCGCCCGAATGCTGCGGGCCGAAGGCGTCGAGGTCGTCTTCGGCATCATCGACGGCTCCTACTTCGGGCTCTACTCGAGCTTGGGCCGAAACGGCATTCGGCTCGTCACGCCGCGCCACGAGAGCACTGCCGCCCACATGGCCGGCGCCTACGCCCGGCTCTCCGGCAGGCTCGGCGTCTGCATCGCGAGCAATGGCCCGGGGGCCGCGAACATGCTCCCGGGGATCGCGGTGGAGAACGGCGAGGGCAACCGTGTTCTGGTCATCACCAGCTGGCGACGTGGCCCGATCGTCGGCCCTGACCGCGGCGGCACCTACCAGTACTTCGACCAGGTGGCCGTCACAAGGCCCATGACCAAGTGGACGGGGGCGGCGACCTCGTTCGAACGTGTTCCGCAGACCATGCGGCGGGCCTTCCGGGTGGCATTCCAGGGACGGCCGGGCGTGGTTCACGTCGCGGTCCCCGAGGACGTGATGAACGGCAGCTTCGAGGGGGCGCCGGACGTCCTGTCACCCGCGCAGTACCGCCGCACCGAGCCGCTTGCTCCTTCGCCCGAGCTCGTGCGCCAGTCCGCCGAGCTGCTGGTCGACGCCGAGCTGCCGCTGATCCAGGTGGGCAGTGGCGTCGTGCATGCTGGCGCCGCGCATCTCGTGCACGAGCTGGCGCGGACATTGCAGGCGCCGGTGACGGCGAGCTGGGGCGGGCGCAGCGCCGTCGATGACCGGCTTCCGAACGCCATCCCGTTGCTGCCGCCTCTCGTCGACGATGTTCGCAACGAGGCGGACGTCGTCGTCGCCCTTGGAACCCGCTTCGGCGAGACCGACTGGTGGGGGAAGGCACCCTACTGGCGGGCGCCGGACGAGCAGCGTCTGATCCAGGTCGACACGGACGAGGAGAACCTCGGCGTCAACAAGCCGGTGGATGTGGCCGTTGTCGGCGATATCGGTCTGTTCCTCGAGGCGCTGCTGGCCGAGCTCGGCCGCCACGATGGCTCCGGCCGGCTCGCCGCCCGCGAGGCCCGCCTCGAGGAGCTCGCCCGCACGAAGAAGGGCATCCGCGACTTCCTGGAGTCCATACCCAACGCCGAGGACGACGCGCCGATGCACTCGGCGCACGTTCCCCTCGTCTGCCGGGAGGTCTTCGACGACGACGCTGTGCTCGTGATCGACGGCGGCAACACCGCGGTGTGGACCAACCTCTACCACCAGAACCGCGTCCCCGGTTCGCTGATCAGCACCTTCAAGTTCGGGATGCTCGGCGCCGGCGTCGGGCAGGCCCTCGGCGCCAAGGTTGCCTACCCCGATCGGCAGGTCTACTGCATTCTCGGCGACGGGGCGATGGGGTTCCATCCCCAGGAGATCGAGACTGCCGTTCGCCACGACCTGCGGGTGCTGTTCTTCGTACTCTGCGACCGTCAATGGGGAATGGTCAAGTTCGGACAGGGCATGGCCCTGGACGCGGAGGCAATGATCGAGAATCGGTCGCTGCCCCCGGAGCAGACCATCAACACGGACTTGGGCGAGATCCACTTCGACGCCCTGGCCACGAGCATGGGCGCCCACGGCGAGAGGGTCTCGCGAGCATGCGATCTCCAGCCCGCCATCGAGCGCAGTCTGGAGAGCGGCCGCTGCGCGGTGATCCATGTCGACGTCGATCCCGTCGCCCACATGTGGGCGCCGGGCCTCGACGTCTTCAAGGCCATGCACATGGAACCAGGAGAATGAGCCCGGTTGTCCTTCCGCCCGCCCGCTCCGTGCTCATCACCGGCGCGTCGGGGCTGGTCGGCAGCCAGGTCGTGGCGCTTCTGGCCGCGGACCCCGGAGCCGTCGAGACGGTTGTGGCGCTGGATCTGCGCGACGTGCCCGACGAGCGGAGGCTCGCGGGAATCGACTACCAGCTGGGCGACATCCGGGACCCTGGCCTCGAAACGCTGCTCCGTGCGCGAGACATCGACACGGTGGTGCACCTCGCCGCGATCGTGTCACTGGGCAAGGACCGTCCGCGGGAACACGACTACTCCGTCGACGTCCTCGGAACCGAGAACGTGCTCGGCTGCGCACAGCGGGCCGGAGTGCGGCACCTCGTCTACACGAGCAGTGGGGCGGCCTACGGCTATCACGCCGACAACCCCACGCCGCTGGACGAGGACGACACGCTGCGCGGCAACCCTGAGTTCGCCTACTCCGACCACAAACGCCTCGTGGAGGTGATGCTCGAGCGTCACCGCCGCGAGCATCCCGAGCTCGGCCAGCTCGTGTTCCGCCCGGGCACGATTCTCGGCGAGCACGCCGCCAACCCGATCACGGCAATCTTCGACCGGCCCGTGGTCGTGGGCGTGCGCGGCACCGACTCGCCGTTCGTCCTGGTATGGGATGAGGATGTGGCGCGTTGTGTCCTCGAGGGGATACGCGAGCGCCGCACCGGGATCTACAACCTCACCGGCGACGGGGTGATCACGCTTCGAGAGATCGCGGGCCGCCTCCACAAGCGCTACGTCGCGTTGCCCGTTCCTGTGCTCGCGGGAGCGTTGCGGGTGCTGAAGGCACTGCGGCTGAGTCGGGCTGGGCCCGAGCACGTGAACTTCTTGCGCTATCGCCCGGTGCTCTCGAACGAGAACCTCGAGCGGGACTTCGACCTCACGCCGTCGGCGACAAGCGAGGAATGCTTCGAACGGTACCGGCGCATCCGGTTCCCGTCGTGAGGAGCCGGCCGGTCGCGAGAAGAGCCCTGGACGGAAAGATCGTGGTCGTCACCGGCGCGGCCGGAGGCATCGGAGCGGCGCTGGCGCGGCGCTTTGCCCGCGACGGGGCCCGAGTGGCGCTCCTGGACCGCGACACCGAAGGGGCAGCGGGGGTCGCGCGGGAGCTCGGCGAGAAGGCAGCGCTGGCCCTGGGCTGCGACGTCACCTCGCTCGCTGACTGCAAGGCGGCGATCGACGCGATCGTCTCGACCTGGGGCGGCGTCGACGTCTTGGTGAACAACGCAGGCATCACCCACGTCGGCCTGTTCCGCGACACCGACGTCGATGTGATTCGACGCGTGTTGGACGTGAATCTCCTCGGTGCCGTCCACTGCACCAAGGCTGCGCTGCCATCACTCCTCGACCGCAGTGGCCAGATAGTCGTGACTTCGAGTGTGGCCGGCTTCGCGCCGTTGGCGACGCGTTCGGGGTATGCGGCCAGCAAGCACGCGTTGCACGGCTTCTTCGACTCGCTGCGCGCCGAGCACCGCCGGGATGGCCTGCGGGTGCTGATGGTCTGTCCCTCCTTCGTCGACACGGCGATCGGGCACAACGCCCTCGGCACCGGCGGCGGGAGTGCCTCGCCCGAGGCGCGCACCGGCGTCAGGTCTCCCATGCCGCCCGAGGACCTCGCCGATGCAGTCGTGCGCGCCGCGCTGCGGAATCGACGGTTGCTGCTCGTGTCGCGAGAGGCGCGCCTCGCGTACTGGGTCGCGCGGCTGCTGCCGGCGCTCTACGAGCGCCTGATGCTTCGGCGCACGTTGGCGCCGCCGAGCTGAGCTCCGCCGATCTGGCTCGTCTACGACGACCGCGTGGACAAGGCGTTCATCGAGGTCATGGAGGACCTCGCGGCCGACGCGGACGAACCGTCAGCCGTGGGTCAATCGTCGACGGGATCGAGCATCGTGCCGACGATGTCGAGGGCCGACACGATGCCGACCAGTCGACCGCGGTCGGTCACGAGAACACGATGAATGCGATTGCCGATCATCAGCCGGCCCACGGCGTCGATGGATTCGTCGACCGACACCGTCACCGGGGCCGGGCTCATCACCTCGCTGACCTCTAGGTTGACCATGTGGTCGGCGATCTTGCGCGACTCGAGAGCCAGATGCTCCAGCGCCGGGATGGGAATCGGGAACGGGCTCTGATAGATGTCGGAGACCCGCTGCGCCTCGATCTGTTCGTCGAGCAACACACGAACGATGTCGCTCTGCGATATGACGCCGACGAGCATCTCGCCGTCCACGACGGGAAGGCCGGTGATCCCGTTCTTCACGAGCAACTCGTCGACCTGTTTCAGGGTCATGGTCGGTGTGGCAGTCACGACATCTTCGGTCATGCACTCGACGACCACTCCGTTCATGGCAGGTCTCCTCATTCGTGTATCGACATGATCGACAGGCGATCGACGAGCGATGCAGAGGCCAAGGTCACAAGCGACCCGGGCTGGCACGCCGCGATCGGTGGTGTTTCGCGCCGGAGGCGTCGGCGGACATGTGCGAGGCCTGACGCTACTGATACGAGACGTAGACCGGATCGGGGTCGAGTGAGCCGATCACCTCGCTCGGCGACATGAGCCTCGTGTCCTCGTCGAGGAAGAGCTTGAATCCCATGAACAGTGGCGGCGTCGGATGGAGCTGCTCGACCTTGGAGATCTTCGCCTCGGGGCTCCCGAACCCGTCGAGGTGGATCAACAACGTCAGGTGGGAGCGCTGGGCGAGCTGATCGCGGTTGGTGACCATGAACGGCGTGAACTGATGAACCACGACGAGCTTCGGCGGCAGACCGTTGCGGGCGACGAGGTCGTCGAGCCAGGCCGTGACGGCATTTACCTCGGAGGCGTCGACGGATCCGATGACCTGCGCGGGGATCTGTCCGGGGCCCATCCGCCACTCCGGGTCGAGCGCGAGGTGCACATCGGGTTCGAGCAGGAGCGCCTCGTACTCCTTCGCCTGGGTCAGGAAGTCGGTTCGTCCCGGCTGTAGATCGAGGACGGTGATGCCGCCGACCGATCGCATCGCCTCGATGTAGGGCCGGATGTCGTTGTGGGGGACCCTGACGCTCCAGTCGCCGGACGGTCCCGGTGACGCGTTGGCGATCGTGGCGATGAACTCCGCGGCCGGCACGGTGGGCAGCCCGAAGCCATCCCACTGTCTGGCGCGGGCCACCACCCGCTGTGCGGCCTCTTGCGGCGGGCTCTCGCCGAGCACTCCCAGCAATGGGCTCGCGCTCGAGCCGTAGTGGGCCACGATGCGCGACCCCGGTATCACCGTCGTGCCGATGTCGACGGCGCCTTCCCGGTGCACGACCAGCGTGTCGGTGCCGTTGCCATCCCAGTCACCGACCGCCACCGCGTCGCCCGCCACCCCGTAGTCGAAGATGGTGGCAGCCGGGCCGGTGCGCAGGTCGTTGCGCACGAAGAACCTCGAGCCGCGTCGCACGGCGAAGGTGTCCTTACCGTCGCCGTTCCAATCGCCGACCAGCACAGGGTCGTCGGCGCGTCCGAACCCGAAGACGGCGTCGGCCGGCCCCGACAGGACCGAGTTGCGGATCAGGAAGACATTGCCCCGCCGGACCGCGAACGTAGCGGTCCCGTTGCCGTCCCAATCGCCGACGAACACCTCGTCGCCCCGCCGCCCGTAGCCGAGCTCGGCGTCGGCGGGACCCGACAGGACCGAGTTGCGGATCAGGAAGACATTGCCCCGCCGGACCGCGAACGTATCGGTGCCATTGCCGTCCCAATCGCCGACGAACACCTCGTCGTCGGCAGTACCGAACGAGACCGTGCGGGTCGAACCGGTCTGGAGGTTGTACTGGTCGAAGAGCGAACCCCGACGGATGCCGATGCCGTCGACGCCACTGCCGTCCCAGTCACCGACGAGGTAGGCGTCGGCGGTCGAGGGCCCGAACCCGATCGTGAAGTCGGCCGATCCACTCGCCAGCCGATTGGAGAAGAACCACGTGACCTCACGTGGGGGCGGACCCTCCGCCGACGAGGTCGCCGTGAATGCCCCGAGCGCGGCGAGCACGACGACGACGGCCACCACGCGATGCACCACCGGAGACTAGCGATCGGTGACCGTGGGGGTGGGAACCCAGCCATCGGCGCGCAAGCACCTGGGCCACCCCGCGGCGCGACGCGAGAGGCACACGCGGCCCCGACGATCAGTGACCCTGGATGTACTGGACCATCTGTTCGGTCAGGGTCTCCAGCTCGTCGAGCCGACGCTTGACGACATCGCCGATGCTGACGAGCCCCACGAGCCTGTCGTCGTGGACGACCGGCAGGTGGCGAGCTCGCTGCTCGGTCATCACCGCCATCAGATCCGGGACCGAAGCGTCGAGCCCACACGTGGTCACCTCGGTCGTCATCACGTCGCCGACCGCCCGGTCGAGAAACGCCGCCCCGTGCTCACGCAATCCTCGGGCCACGTCGCGCTCGGACAGGATCCCCGCGATGTGATCGCCGTCGTTGGATATCACGAGCGCGCCGATGTCGTAGTGGGCGAGCTCCTCGAGCGCCGTCTCGATCGTGGCATCGGTGCCGATCACCGCGACCTGGTTCCCCTTGCCCGCAAGGATGCTTCTCACGTCCATGGACATCGCTCTACCTCCTCGGTCGGCTCACGGGGCCGCTTCGGCCGACGTGGCTGATCACATGGGCGGCGGCGGCAGGATCCGAGCGTCCCCGGTCCGGACCTGGAATCGGGACCATCGCTGACCTCCCCCTTCGCGTGATCCGAGCTTAGAACGCCAGGGGAAAGATGTCCTGGCGAAACCGCCGACCCGCGACCGAGCCGGCCGTCAGGGAACGTCGGTGATGCGGGCGGACTAGGTTCCTGACGCAATGCCGTAGCGACGACATCATGGGGCACCGCGGTGAGTGAGCACCTGATCCAGAAGGACTTCATCTCGACCCAGGACTGGTCGGTCGACGATCTCAGGACCGCGATCGACCTCGCAACCCGACTGAAGGCCGAGCGCCGGGCCGGCCAGGTCCACGACCACATCCTGCGGGCCAAGACCCTCTACATGTTGTTCTTCGAGGAGAGCACCCGCACGAGGAACTCGTTCGAGACCGGCATGACCCAGCTCGGCGGGCATGCGGTGTACCTCACGCCCGCCGCCACCCAGATCGGTCACGGCGAGAACGCGCAGGACACCGGTCGAGTCCTCAGCAGCTACGGCGAGGGGATCGCCGTTCGAGACTGCCGGACCGGAATCGGCCAGCAGTATCTGTACGGGATGGCCGGCCATGCCGACGTTCCGATCTTCAGCATGCAGGACGACGTCGATCATCCGTGTCAGGCGATGGCCGACCTGATGGCGCTGGTGGAGCGGTTCGGGTCCGATCTGCGTGGGCGCAAGTTCGTGATCTCGTGGACCCACGCGCCCAAGTACGTACGACCGCTCAGCGTTCCCCAGTCGCTGGTGATGCTGATGCCGCGATTCGGGATGGATGTCACGCTCGCGTACCCGGAGGGCTACCACTTGGCGCCCCATGTGATGGACACGGCCCGAGCCAACGCGGCCGAGGCCGGAGTCGAGCTCACCGAGACCGACGACATGGACGAGGCTTTCGCCGGAGCCGACTTCTTGTACCCCAAGTCGTGGGGGCCGATCATGGTGACCGAGGACGAGTCCGAGGTCGAGGCGATGGCAGCCCAACACACCGACTGGCGAGCGACCACCGAGCGCATGGCCACGGCGAGCGCCGAGGCCGTCTACATGCACTGCATGCCGGTCGACCGGGGCTACGAGGCCGACGACGAGGTCATCGACGGGCCGCAATCGGTCATCTACCAGCAGGCCGAGAACCGGCTGCACATCCAGAAGGCGCTGATGGCCCTCACGATGGGCGGCGATCTCTGAGATGACGCTGCCGACACGTCCCCGGGTACCGGCGCACCTGACCGAGGCCGCCGGACGCGTCAGGGCGAGCGCCCCTGCTCTCGCCGCGGCACAGATCGAGTACCTGTCGGACATCATCAGGATGCGCACCTACACCGGTGAGGAGGGACCGGCCGTCGAGCGCACGCTCCAGGAGATGCGAAGCGGTGGTTTCGACGACGTCCGCACCGCCAGCGCCGGCGACGCGCTCGGCACCGTCGGAACCGGCCGATACCACCTGCTCTACGACGCACACCTCGACCACAACGAGATCGCCGACGAGGACGAGTGGCCCTACCCGCCACTCGAACCCACCGTTGACGACGGCAAGCTCTACGGGTTGGGGGCGTCCGACTGCAAGGCGGGCGTGGCATCGATCCTGTACGGCGCTCGGCTGGCCGCCGAGCTCGACCTGACCGCCGATTGCACCGTCACCGTGCAGGGCGCGACGCTCGAGGAGGACGCTGAGGGTTTCGCCATGAGACACCTCCTGGAAGCCGACGGATTCCCCACCCCCGACGCGGTGCTCTTGGCCGAGGCCACCGACCTGACCCTCCGCCGCGGCCACCGGGGTCGGTGCGAGGTCCGGGTGAAGGTGCGAGGCAAGGCCGCCCATGCAAGCACACCCGAGCTCGGCGACAACGCAATATCGAAGATGCGCCCGATCCTCGACGCACTCGACGCCATGACGCCCGACCTGCCGACCGACGGGACCCTCGGCCGGGGAACCCAGGTCGTCACGATGCTCACCGGACCCCACACACCCAACAGCGTCCCTTCGTGGTGCGAGGCGACGATCGATCGCCGGCTCACACCGGGCGAGACCCCGGAGAGCATCCTCGCCGAGATCGGTGCCGCGGTCGGGCCGCTCGGCGGTACCGCCGAGCTGCCGATCCAACCGGTCACGAGCTGGACCGGCCTCGACCTGAGCGGTCCCGCGTTCTTCCCGGGCTGGCTGCTCGACGGTGACGATCCCCTCGTCGACGCCGGTCGGCTCACCTGTGCTGCGCTCTGGGACCAGGAACCGCCAGTCGACGTCTGGCAGTTCAGTACCAACGGCACCTACTCGGCCGGTGCAGCCGGCATCCCCACCATCGGCTATGGGCCGATGGAGGAGGAGTACGTGCACACGCCCCTCGATCAGGTCGACCTGGTGAAGCTGCTGAAGGCCGCCATGTTCTATGCGCTGTTTCCGACCGCCTACACCCACATCCGATCGGGTTGACCGCCACGCAACCCTCGGCGGGCCGGCTTCGACTGATCATCGCGGTTCTCGTTCTCGCGGGTGCGTGCAGCGCCACGGCCGGCGTACCGATCGTCAGCGAACAGACACCGACACCCGCACAGCCCACGCGACCACCGACGGCAACACCGGACCCGGCCATCGGCGACGACGCCGACCCGACGCCGACACCGACACAGACGCCCGACTCCTCGATCGACGTCGGACTCGTTGCCCCGGACTTCGCCGGCATGGTCACGGCCACCGGCGTTCCCGTCGCCGTGCTCACCGGTACCGCCGACGGGTTCCTCGTCCGCACCCCCTGCGGCAACCAGGAGCTGATCTCCGGAGGTGAGCCGATCGAGAGTGCCACCGTGGTCATCGATCCCGGTCACGGCGGCCCCGTCGACACCGGGGCCGTCGGGCCGACCGGCCTCGTCGAACGCGACATCAATCTGACCCTCTCGTTGGCGTTGGAGTCAGAGCTCGCCGACCGTGGCATTCCCGCGGCACTCACCCGCACCGGCGACTACCCGGTGCTGCTGAGCGTTCGGGCGGCCTTCGCCGACCAGCTCGGCGCCGAGCTCATGGTCTCGATCCATCACAACTCCCCGATCGGCGACCCCTCCGACACGCCGGGCACCGAGGTGTTCGTGCAGTCCGGCTCCGACAGCTCGGCGCGACTCGGTGGGCTTCTCTACGAGGAGGTCACCGCCGCGCTCGCCACCTTCGACCTCGCGTGGACCGCCGCCCCCGATGCCGGCGTTCTACGCGTGCTGCTCCCCGACGGCAACGATGCCTACGGGATGATCCGGCGACCGATCACACCGACCGCCCTCGTCGAGCTCGGCTACCTCGCCAACCCGGCCGAGGCCGCGCTGTTCGCAACCGACGAGTACATCGACGTGGCTTCCTCGGCCCTCGCCGACGCCATCGAGGCCCACCTGGTCACCGACCGGCCCGGCACGGGGTTCGGGAACCCGCCTCGCATGTTCAGGCCCGACCGCGCACCGGGTGCCGACCTCTGCGACGAGCCACTGCTCGAGTAGCAACGGCGCCGGTCGGGCCTCAGGTCGAGACGGCAGCCCTCGCGGGACCGGTCAGACAGGCACCATCGAGGACAGCGGCTCGGGAATCGGAACCAGATCGCGAGCCTGCATGTACTTGTCGTCCTCCTCGGTCACGAAGTCCCAGATGTCGTCAGGACTCGCCGCCGCGGCGTCGACATCGAAGTCCTTGCCGACCGCCAGGAACGCATGGGCCACGACCCACGAACAGATCGGATAGTTGTCGTCGTTGGTCAAGCGGCGGAACACGTACGCACCCTGGAGCCCCCAGTCGAGCAGGTGCGTGACGATCTTCATCCAGCCATAGGGGCGATCGACGTAGTCGTTCGCCTTGGCCACGATCGTCTCCTTCTCCTCCGGGGTGAGGTTGATGGGCCGGAACACCGCGACACAGGTCGAGCCCTTCTTCGAATAGCGGCCCAACGGGTGGCGCTTGACCTTCGTCAGCGCCTCGACCGCGACAGCCGAATGCACCGATCCCCGTTCGACGATGATGCCGACGTGGTTGGCCTCGGTCCGCTTCTCGCCGAACGAGCGGGTGAACCTGCGGATCGCATTCGAGACGAAACCCGTGCCTCTCGTCAGGAAGATGTCGCAGGGTTCGAGCACGAGATCCTCGTCGGGGATGTAGTCGTTCATGCCGTACCTCCTCGCGTCGCCCGCTGACGTCTGCGGAGGCACCCGGGAGGCCTCGTGGCGCCAACGGGCAGACTCCAACTGTCGACGCTCGCACCGTCGGGCCCGATCCGGTAGGGGCGGAGGTCACCGGGCGGGAGGCGGCGTCAGCGTCGTCGAACACGGGCCGCCGACCGCGCGGACGCCTGACCCCAATAGGCTCATGCCATGGGGCGAACACAGACACGGGCGACTGTCGATCGGCGTGTCGTCGCCGCGCTCTTGGTGCTCGCGCTCGCGATCATCCTGCTACTGAGCCTGTCGGACGCCGTACCGGTCATCGTGAAGCGAACAGCAACGTTCCTCGGCGTGCAGGAGGCGGTCAAGACGCTTTCGCCCCGACACGATCCATGGCTCCCCGCCCACGCGTTGACCTGGGCGGTGCTGACCACTGCTCTCTGCGTCACGATCCGCGACAAATGGTCCCGCGCTGTCGCGGCAACCGCGCTGTTCTTGTTCAGCTTCGCCCTCGAGATCGGCCAGGACCGATGGACGGCGACGCGACACTTCCAGACAGAGGACATCATCGCGAACCTGACCGGCGTGAGCCTCGGGCTGGTCATCGCCGTACTGCTGTATACGCGACTCCAGCCCCACCGGACTCTGTGACGTTCTAGAGCCGCATCGGTGGTATGTCGTCGGACCGTGACACCCGACGGCCGGCAACGTGGAGCAGGTCGTCGATCGCCAGGTCGTCGACCCGCCGAACGTGGGCCAAGCCGAGCCCCGAGAGCGCCTCGGCGGTCTGGAACTGATGATCGTCGATGTGCTCGTCGTGGGCATGTTCGCGGGGAACGAGCAACGGTAGCTTGCCCTCCTCGAGGGCTGTGAGGCTGATGCCCGTGCCGGCGTGGGCGATCACCACGTCGGCGTCACCGATCGCAGCCCGCAACTCGGCCTCGGCCATATCGGGACGAGCCTCGATCGCCAGTCCCGCCGTATCGGTGGCGCCGGTCTGCCACAAGACCTCTGCGCCGGGCGGAATGATCTCGATGAGCCGTTCCAGCAGCCGTCGGAAGCCATAGGGTCGCACGGTCCCGCAACTCACGACGATGCGAGCGACCTCGGTCTCACGGTCGCCGGCCGCGACCGAGCGGTACCCGTCGAACACCGAGCCGGCATAGTGCCAGCGGTCGTCGGCCCAGCGTTCCCACTGGTTGTGGAGGTGCACGCGCGGGACCCGTTGGAGCCATCGGCCCGTGAACGACGGTCCGTCGAGACGTGTGGCGCTCTCGATGTAGTGGGCCGGAATACCGAGCGCAACGGCGACCGGAAGGAAGGCGAGCGCCACGCCGGACCCGGTGCTGATGACCGAGGACACCTCCTCGCCGCGAAGCAACGTGACGGCACGAGGCACGCATCGGGCGAGGCTGCGATACCCCCGCGGCTCGACGTAGGGCACGAACCGTACGTCCTCGTCCGCGAGCACGGATCGACTCTGCTCGCTGTCGAATGTGACCCAGACCGGGCGACCCTCGATCGGGAGTCGGTCCACGAGCTTCCACAGCTGATGCAGATGGCCGCCGGTCGAGGCCACCAGTACGGTCGCCATGTCGTCGAGCTTACGACCACCGGTCGCAGTCGGGGCCACCCGGCGCGGGGTCGTTCGGCCCAGCCCGCCTTTCAGATCGTCGGGTGCCGATCTACGCTTCTAGCGGAACAGAGGGCACCGGCGACGCAGAGGTGCGTTGGCGGCCATGGTGAGGAGCGAACAGGTGGGCGAGCGGGTAGCGGTCATCGGAGCCGGCTATGTCGGGCTGACAACAGCGGCATGTCTGGCCCACATGGGTCACGAGGTCGTGTGTGCCGATATCGACGAGGAACGGATCGCCCAGCTGAACGCAGGCGAGACGCCGATCTTCGAACAAGGTCTCGAGTCGCTGCTCCGAGAGGGACGGGCGAACGGACGACTGACGTTCGTGCTCGGCGCGGCGAACGCCGCGGCGACGGCGACCATCTGCTTCCTGTGCGTTCCCACCCCGCAGAGTGCCGACGGCGCGGCCGACCTCCAGTACCTCGAGGTGGCTGCCAGACAGATCGCGCCCGTGCTCGGGGCCGACTCGATCGTAGTCAACAAGTCGACCGTGCCCATCGGGTCCACCCGTGTGGTCGCGGCGTGGCTCGAACGGGCCGACGTCTCGGTCGTATCCAACCCCGAGTTCCTGCGCGAGGGCACGGCAGTGCACGACTTCCTCCATCCCGACCGCGTCGTCGTCGGCGCCGACGACCCCGCCGCCGCTCGACGGGTCGCCGACCTGTACCAGACGCTCGACACGAACACGATCGTGTGCGATGCCGCATCGGCCGAGATGATCAAGTACGCCGCCAACGCCTACCTGGCGATGAAGCTCTCTTTCGTCAACTCGGTCGCCGCGCTGTGCGAACACGTGGGCGCCGACTGCAGCCCGGTGGTCGAGGGGCTGGGCAGCGATCACCGGATCGGACCCCACTATCTCCAGCCCGGACCCGGGTGGGGCGGTTCGTGCTTCCCGAAGGACACGCTCGCACTCGACTGGATGGCCCGCGAGGTCGATTACCGTTTCGACCTGCTCCAGACCACCGTCGAGGTCAATGAGCAGCAGTTCGACCGCACGGTTGCCAAGGCCGAGGCGTTCGCCGGCGGCTCGCTCGCCGGCCAGCAGGTAGCGGTCTGGGGTCTGGCCTTCAAGGCCGACACCGACGACTACCGCGAGTCGCCCGCGCTGCACATCGTCCAGCGTCTGCTCGACGTCGAGGCCAAGGTCAGGGCATACGACCCGGAGGTGCGTTCGCTGCCGTTCGAGGGTGTCGACGTCGTCGCGGATCCCTACGAAGCCGTCGAGAATGCCCGCGTGTTGCTGCTGATCACCGAGTGGGACGAGTTCCGGTGGTTGGACTTCGACCGCATCCATCGGCTGATGGCCACACCACACATCGTCGACGGTCGGAACCTCCTCGACCGCGATCAGCTTCGCTCCATCGGGTTCCAGTACCGCGGGGTGGGTCGCTGAATGCAGACGACGCTCACATACCAGCGCGCGCCCGGCACCGTGCACGAGGTGAGCGATGGCTGCGCAGTCGTCCTCGACCCGACCGGCACCACCATGACGACGCTCAACAGCATCGGGACGATCGTGTGGGAGGCCCTGGCAGAGCCGCGCGACGTCGACGAGCTGCTCGGACTGCTCGCGGCTGCGCATCCCGACACGCCGCCTGCGGTGCTGGAACACGACATCGCCGAATTCCTGTCCGACCTCGAGTCCAAACGGCTGGTCAGCGCGGCAGATGCTGGCAGTTGAACGGGTCACGAAGCGGTTCGACCCACCGACAGGCCTGCTACGTCTGGTGAGCCGCTCGGCGATCGGTGATCCGGTCGTCGCCATCGAGGACATCAGCTTCGGCGTCGGACGCGGCGAGGTCGTCGGGCTCGTCGGACCGAACGGCGCGGGCAAGACCACCCTCCTCCGCATCATCGCGACCCTGCTCGAACCCACCACGGGTCGCGTGACGTTGGACGATGTCGACATGAACGACGATCCGGTCCGGGCCCGCGCCCAGCTCGGTCTGCTCCTCACCGATGAACGGTCGCTGTACTGGCGCCTCACCGGTCGACAGAACCTCGAGTTCTTCGGTGCCATGGCCGGCCTCGATCGCGGTTCGGCGCGACGCCGGGCCGAGGAACTGCTCGACGAGCTCGAGCTCTCCCACCGTGACAAACGCGTCTTCGGCTATTCGTCGGGCATGCGGGTCCGCCTCGGACTCGCCCGGGCACTGCTGCACGACCCTCCCTTGCTCGTCCTCGACGAGCCGAGCCGCAGCCTCGACCCTCTCTACTCGGTCGAGCTCGGCGCCAGGCTCCGACAGCTCGCCGGTGCCGGTCGAGCGATCCTGCTGTCCAGCCATCGCCTCGACGAGGTCGCCGACTGGTGCGATCGGGTCGTCGTGTTGGTCGACGGTTCGACACGGTTCGACGGGAGGACCACCGATCTCTCCTCGGAGTCCGCGGCCATCCCCCGTGCGCTGCATGACCTGCTGGTGCCCGGCTCGGACGACCGCGAATGATGCGACGGCGTACCTCGCCACGGCTCGGCCGGGTTGTCGCGATCGCTCGCCGCGACCTCGCCATCGAGCTGAGCTACCAGCTTCGCCTCATCATCCGCTACCTGAGCGTCGGCGCGCTCGCCGTGCTCGTCTTCTACGCGTCCGATCTGGTCCAGGATCCCGAGGAGCTGGAGGGGTTCGCGGGCGGCTACTACGAGTTCGTCATCGTCGGGCTGGCCGTCACGGCATTCGCCGACCTCGGCTTGTCGAGCTTCACCAGGCGGATGAGCGAGGAACAGGCGCAGGGCACGCTCGAAGCGCTGCTGGCGACACCGACGCGACCCGGCACGCTGCTCACCGGCGGCTTCCTCGTGCCACTCCTGCTCACTGCGGTCGAGGTCGCGCTGCTGGTCGGTTTCGGCATCGGCGTCGCCGGAGTCGGCATCCCGGTCGGCGGCCTGTTGATCAGCCTGCCGCTGTTCATCCTGACGATCATCAGCTTCTGCACCCTCGGGATCATCTCGGCCGCACTCATCATCGTGGCCAAACGCGGCGATCCCCTCACCGGTCCCGCCTACCAGCTCACGTTGCTGTTGTCGGGCGCCGTCTTCCCCATCGAGGTGTTC
>Ga0224508_10001851_pt1 | contig 18557 bp, 15 predicted proteins | sample SF_Jan12_sed_USG_4_FD_170157 | JGI IMG/M metagenome (GOLD analysis project Ga0224508, IMG submission 170157) | Sediment microbial communities from San Francisco Bay, California, United States - SF_Jan12_sed_USGS_21 | ecosystem: Environmental > Aquatic > Marine > Sediment | place: USA... | reverse complement strand
CCAGAGCAGGGTCATGGCCAAGCCCTGAAGCGCCCACCCGATCGTCACCCACTCTTTGTCGAGTTGGAGTGGGATCGCCAGGGTGACAAAACCCATCGCAACGGCCAGAAACCAAACCAGGCTCCTCTGGCGCTCGGGCTCATCGCCATCACCGCCAAACTGTTTACGCGCCAGAACCGACGCACCAAGAGCCATCAGCCCGAGGAGAATCGGCAGCGCTCCGATCGCGGCGTCGCCGAACCGGCTCACCCAGACCTTTCTGAGCGCGAAGAACCAGGCGGGCGCGGCGAGCGCCGCCCCATAGAGGACCCAGCGATCGCCCGCGAACATCTTTCCGGCCACAAAGGGCCAGAAGGTCAGCAGGCCGCCAGCGGCCGCCAGCGCCAACAGGATTCCCAGAGCGTTCGGCGGTGGCACATCCCAGCGGAAGTACTCTTGGACCCAGGTCGTGTGACAGAAGGCGAGCAAGCCGACCGCGACCGGGTAGAGAAATCCCATGCGCCCACGTGTGGCTGCCAGAACCGCCAGAAAGGCCAGCACCAGCGTCGTAGCGAGAAAGACCTTTGGCCCGAGGGCTGGATGCTCGACCATCGTCGACAGACCGAGAAGCAGAATGAGCGGAAAAACCGCCGCGGCGATCTCGGCTCCGAAGCTCACTCCCGTCGATCTTCGCTGGATCGCCACAAACTGGAAGCCAACGGCCACGGCGACCGCGAGCCCAAAGAAGACCGGTGGCGACGGAAAAAACGGCGCCAAGCCGTGGGCGGCAAAGAAAAGAAAGAACCCGATCGCCAGGGCGACCGCCGCGACAACCGAGCGGTAGCCACGCCCCGGGCCACCCGCCTGATGGACCAGAAGCGCGACGATGGCCAGCCACCCAGTCAGCCACGGCCACAAAGACGTACCGTTGATCACCGACGCCAGAATGAGCGGTACGAGCAGGCCAGCGGCGGCGACAAAACCGGGCTCCGCCCACTGGAGCAGCGTTGACGCCGTTGCGGACGCCAGCCTACTCGGCGCTTCTTCTTCCGGGTTTCGAAGCCCGCGAAGATGGAAGACCACGCTCAAGGCAATTGCAACGCCCACGGCTTCCCACGCCAGAGAATTGTCGATCTGCAAATAGACCCTCGTCCGGACCACCCAGACCAAGAACACACCCACACAAGCCGCCGCCGCGCCCGTCCCCAAGAGCGGCTGGCCGTGGCGCTTTCCCAGTTCGAGCGCCGCCAGCGAGAGAATCGCCAGGAGCAAGCCCAGCTGCCAGAGCTCGAAGTCGAGCGTCGACCGGCCGGCGAAATAGACGGCGAAGACAAACGGCAGAAACACGCCGGCCCACGAAGTCAACCGCCAGACCGCTCTCTCTGCCCGCCCTTCGCCAGCTGTGCCGACGGCAGCGAACAGGAGACCAAAGAGGGCCAGAACGGCCAACCCCAACAGCGCCTGCTCCGGTTCCATCCGGCCGAAGATCCACAACAACTGGTAAAGCGCGGTTCCTCCCAAACCCAGGGCCGCCAGAAGCGGCCAGCGCTGTTTGCGGGCGAGCGTCAGGAGCCCTACGTCGAGCAGCAGGATGTATCCAAAAAGACCCACCGGCCGGTTGGATCCGGTGGAGAGCAACAAGGGGGTGGCAAAACCACCCACGAGACCCAGAACCGCGATCACCAGAGATCGATGCCGCCACGACAGGAGTCCGCAAACAAGCGTCACGAGGATCATGAAGACAAACGCGAGACCGATCGGGATGAGATCGTAAAGTGCACGCGCCGCCCAGATGGACGCATAGAGAATGACGATGCCGGCGCCAGCCAATGAGTTGGCGGTGGTCGAATACTCTTTCTTTCGCAGGACCTCGGAAGCGGCCAGTGCGCCAACACCTGTCATCAGACCCAGGGCCACCCGCACGATCGGTGGGATGAGCCCATGCTCGATCGAGAACTTGAGAAACAGGACCGCCGCCAACGCCAGGACGATTCCCCCCAGAAGCGCCGCGCCGCGAACACCGATCCACTGCTCCCAGTCGATTCGAATCGGTGGCCGCTGGGGGGAGTCGGCGACCGGCTCGGGCGTTTCGAACGGTTCCTCGCTCACCGCCGGAGCTTCGATCTCGGCAGGCTCTGATCGCCCGGGGGTCGACTCCAGCTCTTCGGACTCGACCGTTGTCACAGGGGCCACCGGTTCTACAACGGGTTCGCGTTCCGAGGCAAAGGGCTCGACAATAGACTCGGCCGGCTTGATGTCACCTGCTTCGATCACCGCCGCGCCGGAGTCGATCCGGCGCCGCAGGATCGCCAACTCGGTCTCGAGGCCAGCGACCCGGGCGCGGGTTTCTTCGAGGCGTCGGCGAAAGAAGAAGATCAACAGACCGCCTCCGAGAACAAAGGCGGAGAGCAGGTAGATCGCGCAGCCCATCGATGAAGATTCCCATGCTACCAGCGACCGGCCGGCGCAGGGGCACGAGCACCGCAACGCGAACTGCAAATGACTACGCTTCTGTGCCGTTAGCAGGAGCCACGGATCAAGACGCGGTCAACAGACCACCCAGCAGTCTCGCAACGCCGGCTACTCCGAGATCGGCCGGCTCGAGCTGGCGGGCGTGAATCGCCAAAAGCTTGGAGAAAAGATCCCGGTCTGCGGCCAGCGCGGCAATGAGGCGGCGGCGCAACCAGGGCCGGCGCTCGACCAGCAGAAGGGCGCGGATGAGCAGAAACGGAAAGGCTACGAGCCGTCGCGCCTCGCGCGCGTAGAGCCCGAGATCCGCTGCCACCAGGGCGTCCACCAGCGACCTCGCCTGCTGAAAGCCCACCGCCAGACCCTCTCCGGTGATGGCGTCGAGGTAACCGGCGGCGTCTCCCACCAGGGCCACTCGTTCGCTGTAGAAACGTCGCGCCAAGTGGTAGAGCGGTCCAGCCCCGCAATCGCGCGAAGTGATCGGCCGACCGGCGAGCCGGTCCACGAGAGTCGGGAACCTCGACAGCAACGTCTCGAAGCCATTTCCCGACCCCTGCTTCTCGCCGCTCCAGAGCATGGCCACTCCAACCTCCTCGGGCGACACCGGGGTTACATAGGCCTCGCAGCCATCGGCCCAGTGCACCTCGACCATCTCGCTCCAGGGAGCGATTCGGAAGTGACGCCGCACGCCGACGCGCCGGTGCCGACTCGAACGACCGCCGAGGCCCGACCATCTTCGGATCTGCGACTTGAGCCCATCGGCACCCACCACCCATCTGGCGTTGATTCGCTCCTTGCCGCATTCGACACCAACCTCGACACTATCCTCGAATAGACGGGTGACCCGCCTTCCCCAGGAGAGCTCAACGCCGCTCTGCCGGGCCGCCTCGACCAATCCGCGATGAAGCACCGGACGGCGAATCCCCAGACCGTGAGCAGTCGCGAACTCGGCGTCCGCGACCCGCCCGCCATCGAGATAGCGGATTCCTTTGATCGGCGCACTCTCTCCCGGCCCCGGCATCCAACCCAGGCAAGAGAGTATTTGAACGCCATCTGGCATCAACCCTTCTCCACAGGCTTTGTCGATGGGCGGCCGACGCTTGTCCAGGACCCGGACCCTCAAACCCGCCTGGCTCGCCAGAATCGCGGTAGCCAGCCCGACCGGTCCCCCTCCGACGATCACAAGATCCGAACTAGGCATCGCTAGCCATCGCGTCGTGCTTTTTCCGCTCGTTTCATCGCCGAGCGCGAACGCAACATCACACCGAGCATTGCCACCGCATTGACCGGACCCGGTGGCAAAAGATCGCCGGCGAGATAGCGGTGCAAGGTCTCCTGCCGGCGAATCTTGCCCGATGAGGTTCGCGGCAAGGTTCCCGGCTCGAGAACAACCACGCGCTCAACTTCCAGACCCGCGGCCGAAAAGATCGCACGGCGACAAGCGGTCGCTAGACCTCTGCGCTCCGCGGGGACTCCCCGGCTCTGCTCGACAAAAACCCATAGCGACTCGCCGGCGGCCCCTTCCTCGAGATGACCGACCGCAGCCGTACAGCCGGTGCGCACACCGGGCAATGGGTCGAGGGCCAGTTCAACCTCTTCCGGCGAATGATTGCGGCCTCGCACGATAATGATGTCCTTGGCCCGACCGGTCAGATACAACTCTCCGGAGAAAACAAAGCCGCGGTCACCGGTGTCGAGCCAACCGTCGGCGAATTCCGCAACGGTCTCACCTGAAGGGCCCAGATAGCCGCTCATGAGGGACGGCCCGCGAGCCCAGACTGTGCCGACACCGCCGCCGGCCATCTCTTTGCCGTCGCTGTCTCGGATCGAAATCGAAAATCCCGGTAGCGGTCTGCCCAACGCGGCGATCTCGACCCCGTCCGCCGGCTTGCCCGGTTGTCTCTGCTCGATTGCCCGACCCTCTTCGGCCAGTAGGCGACGCGCGAAGACCCGACTCACAAAAGGACGGTCGAGGTCCGAGAAGGTGACCGCCAGCGCCGCCTCCGAAAGACCGTACACCGGGCTCAAGGCCTGGCGCCGAAACCCCCATCGCTCAAAGCGCCGGGTGAAGGCTCGCAACACCTCGGGTACCACGGTCTCGGCGCCGCACAGCGCAACTCTCCAGTTGGACAAGTCGACTCCCTCCAGCTCTTCGTCGCGGATCTTGTCTACGCACAGACCATAGGCGAAGTTGGGTGCCGGCGAAATTACGGCGCGAGTCTTCGACAGGACCCTGAGCCAAACCGACGGTCGCGCCACAAAGAACTCGGGGGGGATGAGCGTCAGATCACCCGGGTAGTCGAGCGCCGTAAAGACACAGCCCACCAGACCCATGTCGTGGTAGAGCGGCAACCACGAGACCCCGCTTGGGGCGTGCTCCCCATCGGGAGGCCAGAACGAGTTGAGCGCACGAACCTGAGCCAGGATCTGGTGGTGCGTCAACGCGACCGGTTTGGGCTCGACGGTCGTACCGGAAGAGAACTGAACCAGAGCCAGCTCATCGCTATCAACTATGCGCGGCCGGTACTCACCCGGCGGCAACTGTTCGAGCGTCCGGCAGCCCCGTCCGAGCCCAGCCTTCTCCACCGTCGGACCCAAGACTCTGCGAGTACGACGGTCGACGAGCAACAGCTCGGCTCCAACCCGGCGGAGAAGAAAAGCGGTTCTGTCGTGATATTCCTCGAGCCGGCCCAACCGTACCGGTGGATAGAGCGGCACCGGGACGGCACCGGTCAGGAGGGTGCCGAGCAGGGCCTGTAGGAACTCGGGGCCCGTCGGGTAGACGAGCCCGACACGATCGCCCGCTCTGACCCCTAGCCGCTGTAGACGCCCGGCGGTGTCCTTTGTGCGCTCGTGGCACACGGCCCAACTCAGCCGCTCGATCCTTTCGCGGCGATCGACGAATCCCAGCGACGCCTCGCTCCCGGCCGCCCGCTCCAGCGCCTCGGGGAGTGTCCCGGCATCCCGGTGCAAGGTCATGGCTCGGGTCCCACGGCGTCGAGCTCGCGCTGGACGAGGTCGACCAGGTCACCCACCGTCTCGAGGTCGCCTTCGTCTTCCTGGCCGATCGCGATCCGGAAGTGGTTTTCGATCTCGATCGCCAGTGTCAGATTGCGGATCGAATCCAGCTGCAGATCCTCCACCAATCGCATCGAGCGCTCCAGCCGACCGCTCCAGCCGACCTTTTCCCTTGCCAGCCGCTCGATCTCGGCGAGCACGTCGCGGGAGTCAGCGTTTGGGGAATCTGTCGTCATATGAAGAGTGCTCCGCAAGGGCCGTCTCCTCGACTCTTATTCTGACGCTCAAGAGAGCAACGTTTAGCAGGCTGAAGACAACTGCCGTCAGCCATGCGGAATGCACCAACGGCAAAGCAAAGATCTCGATGACTACAGCCAGATAATTTGGGTGCTTCAAATAACGATAGGGCCCGCTCCGGGTCACGGGTCGACCCGGCCAGCAGATCACACGGGTTGTCCAGCGGCGGCCCAGGGTGGCGATCGCCCAGAAACGCATCGCGGCGGCGCCGCCGAGAAGCACCAGCATCCCCCCGGCCAGACCCCCGACAAAGGGTCGTTCGAGCGCCAGGACCTCGGCGCACGCCGAAAACAGAAAGAGGCTGTGCAAGGCCACCATCCATGGGTAATGGCCCGAGCCGACCTCGATCGCTCCCCGTGCTAGGGCCCGCTTCGTGTTGCGCCGCGAGAATCTAAGCTCGAAGATCCGTTCGATCACCACAATCGCGACGAGCGCGACAAAGAGGACGCGCGTGTTCAGTGTTGTGTCTCCGACATGCCCCTACCACTCCAGAAGCACAAGCTCGGAACAGAACCCGGGGCCGAGTGCCAGTAACAATCCTTTGGCGCCTCTCTCGGGGCGGTGGTTCCTCAGAGTTTCCTCGAGCACCAACAATACGGATGTCGACGACAGGTTGCCGACCTCCCGGAGGCTGGCCCAGGTGACGGCAAGGGCTTCCGGCTCGAGGTCGAGTGACTCCTGCATCGCTTCGAGCACCTTTGGTCCACCCGGGTGGGCCACCCACGAGGTAATCGACTCCTTGCTCAAACCGTGGTCGGCAAGAAACGTATCTACGTCGCGGCGTAGGTGCTGACGCACTACTTCGGGTACCTCCGGCGACAACACCACCTGAAACCCCTTCTCAGAGATGTCCCAGCCCATCACTCTTTCCGAATCTCGATAGAAGACCGAACGGCTGGCCACGACACGGGGTCCAGGCAAACGACGCTCCTCACCCGCCACCACCACGGCTGCCGCCCCATCACCGAACAGCCCGGAAGAGATCAAGTTGGCGATCGAGAAGTCCTTGAGCTGCAGCGTGAGAGAGCACAATTCGACCGACAAGAGGACCGCTATCTCTTCGGGAAAGGCTTTGACGTAGTCCGCGGCTCGAGCGGTCCCTGCTGCACCGGCGACACAGCCGAGTCCAAAGATGGGTAGACGCTTGACTCGCGATGGCAGACCCAAACGGTTCATCAGACGTGCATCGATCGACGGAGTCGCGATCCCGGTGACGGATACAAAGATCAGACAGCCGACGTCTTCGACACCCAGGCCGGCGCTCTCGAGCGCTCGCCGAACCGCCTGGGCACCAACCTTCTCGGCGACCGTGATCCAGGCATCGTTCGCTTTTCCCCAGTTGTCGAGAGCGTTGTACTCCTCGATTGGGAGGGCCAGATGACGACCTCCCACCAGAACGTTCTTATGCAGACGCTCGAGCCGCTCGATGTTGAAAAGCTCACCCGACCACGCTTCGCGCAGCGCCGCCAGTAGCGCCTCTTGGTCATAGTAGTTCTGGGGGAAGGCCGAACCAACGGCTGCCAGTGTCGCGAGTGGCATCCAGGCATCATGATAGCCCGGCCGGCCGCGGCCCGAGCGGCAAACCACTCCAGCCAACCGAACGTATACACTTCGTTGGCTTTCTATGAGAAAACCAAGCGATCATCCGCTACCGGACACTGCTCCCACCCTTCTGATTTTCACTCGCGGGGCCGAGCGAGAGAGAGCTCGTCGCCGCCTGCTGCCCCCACGGCTCCGCCAGCTTGAGCTGGCGCTTCATCACCGTGGGCTCGAGGTGGCCATTGAAGCCGGTCGGGCAGCGGGCTGTCACATCGTCGTGTCGTCACCCGCCCCGTTGGAGCTTCCCGAAGGAGTCGACCGTCTGCCACAAAAAGGTCTCGGTCTTGGGGACCGCCTGTGTACCGCCATCGCCGAAACGTTCGAGGCGTTTTGCAGCAGCGGCGGACCCATACTTGTCGTCGGAACAGATGCACCGGACCTCGGTGGCGGTCATCTTCGACGTGCACTGGCGACCCTTCGTCTAGATTCGGAAGCCGTTGTGCTCGGACCGTCGACCGATGGCGGCTTCTATCTGCTCGCAGCTTCGAGACCCCTCGCCGAGGAACTCGCCGCCACCTCGTGGTGCCGGGCCGACACGCTCTCGTCCTTGCAGAAACAGCTTCAACAGAGCGGTCGTCCGTGTCTTCTTCTCGAATCGCTGACGGACCTCGACCGGCCCTCGGATCTTGCCGCTTGGCTGGCAACCGCACCCCGACGATTCCGGGTGTCGACACCGGAGCTCGATGAGTTCGAATGGTGGCCGCTTCTCCGGTTTCTCCGTCGCGCCATTGCAGCTCTCCGTCGTCTCGAAACCCCGCCGCGTATCGGCTCGCCGAGGCTTTCCACCGTCGCGGTTGGCTCAGGCCGCTCGCCACCGCCGGTGCGCTGAGTCTCCGTTTCGAGAAGAAACCAAACCGGGCCTCTTGGATCGAGCGCCCATTCCCCTGAGGAGAACGTATCGCCATGAGCGTTGCGGATTTAGAAAAAAGCGTTAAAGACCGTTACAGCGAGGGCGCCCAAGAATTGGTCGCCGATCTCTGCTGCCCGATCGACTACGACCCTAAGTATCTGGAGGTCATCCCGAGGGAGGTGCTCGAGCGGGATTACGGCTGTGGCGATCCAAGCCGATACCTGCGCGAAGGCGAGACCGTGCTCGATCTGGGAAGTGGCACCGGAAAGATCTGTTTTATCGCCGCTCAGGTCGTGGGAGAAAGCGGCCGGGTAATCGGGGTCGATATGACCGACGAGATGCTCGATGTGGCAAAGCGCAACGCGCCGGTTGTCGCCAAGAGCCTCGGCTACGCCAACGTCGAGTTTCGCCGTGGGCGGATCCAGGATCTAGCGCTCGATGTCGATGCCCTGGATCGCGAGCTCGAGAGCTCCCCGATCGACTCGACCGAGAGCTTGCTCGCAGCCGAACGTCGGGCCCAGAAGCTGAGGGACCAGCAACCTCTCATCGAAAGCGACTCGGTGGACGTCGTGGTCTCCAATTGCGTCCTCAACCTGGTCGACAACAGCGATAAAGGCGCACTTTTTCGCGAGATCTATCGTGTTCTCAACAACGGTGGCCGCGCGGTGATCTCGGACATCGTCAGCGACGAAGAGATTCCGATTGAAATGCGAAAAGATCCGGAGCTTTGGAGCGGATGTATCTCCGGAGCGTTTACGGAAGACGGCTTTCTGGAAGCTTTCGAGCAGGCCGGCTTTTATGGTCTTCGTGTTCTCGACCGCCAGAGCGAGCCGTGGCGCACGGTCGAGGGGATCGAGTTCCGTTCGCTGACGGTCGAGGCCTTCAAAGGCAAGGAGGGACCGTGTGTCGAGAGGCTCCAGGCGGCGGTCTACCGCGGACCGTTCAAAGAGGTCCTGGATGACGACGGGCATCGGATGGAGCGCGGTCGCCGCTACGCCGTCTGCGACAAAACCCGTCGGCTGTACTCACAAGAGCCATACAAGGGTCATTTCGACTTTGTCGAACCTCTGGAAGAGGTGCCGCTCGAGAAGGCGGGACCCTTCGACTGCTCGCGAACACCGCTTCGACACCCGCGCGAAACCAAGGGTCAGGACTACCACGCCACCAGCGAACCGGTCGCCTGCTGCGAGCCGGGAGATGGCTGCTGCTAGCTCTGAGGCGGATCGAATGAATACGGTTCCGCAGGTTGGGCTCGCCTCGCTCGACACGGTCTGGTTTCAGGTCGCCGGTACGGTTTGCAACCTGGCGTGCAGCCACTGTTTTGTGTCGAGCTCTCCCACAAACCATACCCACGAAGCCATGAGCCTTGCCGAGATCGAGCCCTACCTGAAAGAAGGAGCCCGACTCGGTGTCAAGGAGTACTACTTCACCGGTGGCGAACCGTTCCTCAACCCCGAGATGGAGGCGATCCTCGAAAGTACCCTAGCGTTCGGGCCGGCGACCGTGCTGACCAATGGACTGCTTTTGCCCCCCGACCGCTGCCAACGCTTGAGGGCGATCGCCGACAAGGCCGACTACTCGCTCGACTTCCGGATCTCGCTCGACGGCTACAACGCCGAGACCAACGACCCGATTCGCGGCGAGGGAACCTTTGACCGCATCCTCCAGGGTGTTCGTGCTCTCTATCTCGAAGGTCTCAATCCGGTCATCACCGTGACCGAGGTTCACGACGAGAACGGCTCGGTCGGCGGCAGAGAGCGTTTCTTCGCCTTGGTTCGCGAACTCGGCATCCAGAAACCGCGGCTCAAGATCCTGCCGGTCTTTCGGATTGGCGCCGAAGCCGAGAGGACGGGTGCCTATGAGAACTGGCAAACGCTCTCGGGCGCGGACGCCCTGTGCGGAGACTGGAGCCATCTTCAGTGTTCCAACAGCCGCATGGTCACAGACCAGGGTGTGTGGGTCTGCCCCATCCTGGTCAACGAACCCAGCGCCAAGATGGGGGAAGCACTTACCGACACCCTGGTGCCCTTCCCGCTCGGTCACCCTGCTTGCTGGACCTGCCATGTGTACGGTGTGAGCTGCAGGACATGACGGCTCTCCCCTCGCACTCGCAGCAATCCGGCGCCTTGCTGCTCACGCCAGCGAAGACTTGGCGGGGTGGCGAGGATCCCGAGGCCCACTGATGTCGAACCGCACACCCGAAGACCCGGACGCCAGGCGCCGACGCACCGAGGAGCGTGAGCGGCTCGTCGCCCATCGCGGTCTCGCCACTTGGGGCGAGAAGCTGGTGCCGCTCGGTCGATTCCGCGAAGCCACCGAAAAGACCGGTCGGCGCTTGAGTCGCGTGGAGAGAGACGAGGAGCGTTCCCGTTTTCTCTCCGGCTCAGCCGAAAAGGCCCCCATAGAGGGTCCTTACTCACGGGTCGCGGTCTGTGGCGGCGTCTACAACAACCATTTTGCCCTCACCGCGCTACTGGACGACGCCGCCAGGCGTGGCGCCGAAGCCGTCTACTGCCTGGGCGATCTCGGTGGGTTCGGCCCCAACCCGGAAAAGGTCAGACCTTTGCTCGAGCAAGGCGAGGTGCTGACGATCCAGGGTAACTATGAAGCATCGCTCTCGACCGGGCATGATGACTGCGACTGCGGCTACACCGACCCGCGCGACAACCACTTCGCGGAAGTCTCCTACGGCTACACCGCAAGCCATGCCTCGCCCGACTTCAAGCGCTGGATGGGAACGCTCCCCAAGACGCGCCGCGTAAACGTCGGCTCGCGCGAATTGCTCCTCGTTCATGGTTCGCCACGCAGGATCAACGAGTTCCTTTTCCAATCCACCACTCCGGTTGCTTTCTTGGAGGTACTTCTCGATCAGCACGGGTGCGACGGGTTTCTCTGCACTCACACCGGGCTTCACTGGCACCGGCAACTGCCTTCCGGGCGTGATGTGGTCAACGTCGGCGTTATCGGCCGGCCGGCCAATGACGGAAACACCCACGTCTGGTACAGCTTGCTGGAAGAGCGCAACGACAAGCTCAACGTCGAACTTCTGCCGCTCGAATACGACCACGATGCCCTGGCCAAGGAGATGCGGACCGAAGAGCTTCCAGAGGAATTCGTGGAAACGGTTCTCTCGGGCTGGTGGACGACCTGTCTGGAGATTCTCCCCGCCCGCGAGCGTTCTCTCTCGAGGTTTTGATGGCATCGAACACCAAGCCTCATGTCGCCATACTCGGCTCGGGACCCACCGGTCTCGAAGCCGCTCTCACAGCGCACGAGAGAGGCTTTCCTTTCACCCTCTATGAGTCGGCCCCTTCGGTGGCCGGCCACATCCGCTCGTGGCGACACGTTCGGTTGTTCACGCCCTGGTCCCTCAACATCTCACCTCGCGCCCGCCGTGCTCTCGAGGCCGCGGCGGTCTCGCTTCCCGCCCCTGACAGCACAGAGTGCCCGACCGGTGGCGAGTTGGTCGACCAGATCCTCGAGCCCCTGGCCGCACTTCCGGAAATCAAGCCCTGCATCCGGTGCGGTGTTCGGGTGACCGCGATCGGCCGCCAGGGTCTGGTCAAGAACGAGGAGATCGGCACCGCGACCCGCGGCGAGCGGCCGTTTCGCCTGCTGTTGGCGGACGACTCGGATCGGAACTGGACCGAGAACACCGGCGTCGTCCTCGACTGCACCGGCACCTACGGCAACCCAAACGCGACCGGCGACGGCGGAATCCCGGCGCCGGGCGAAGATCTGTTGCACACCGAGATTGTGCGCACGCTTCCCGATGTTTTCTCCAACATCGACTCCTGGGCCGGCAAGACCATTCTCGTCGTGGGCGCCGGTCACTCGGCACAGACCGCGGTCGCCGATCTGGCAGCGCTCGCCGAGAAACACCCTGAAACACATACGGTCTGGGCGCTTCGCAGGTCGCAGCCCACCTGGAACTTCGACCCCGACGACCCGCTTCCGAGCCGAGCCGCTCTGGCGAGACGCGCCTCCGACCTCGGAGCCGGCTCTTCACCCGCGGTAGAAGTGCGCTGTGGGGTCGTGGTGGACGAGCTACGCAAGAAGAGCGGCGCCGTCGAGGTCACTCTGCGCAACGCTTCGGGTGAGCGCTCGAGCCTCTCGGTCGATCGCGTCCTGTCGCTCACCGGGGGCGCCGGCGACCACACTCTGTACCGTCAGCTCCAGGTCCACGAGTGTTACGCGACCTCTGGCCCGATGAAGCTGGCAGCAGTTCTTCTCGGTCAATCGAGCGCCGACTGTCTTGCCCAGGAGGCCCATGGAGCCGACACACTGGTCAACCCCGAACCCGGATTCTTCATCCTGGGCTCGAAGTCCTACGGTCGCAACAATACGTTCTTGATGCGTGTCGGGTGGGAGCAGGTCGAGGAGGTTTTTGGACTGCTCGACGACCGCTAACCTGACCTTCTCACCAGCGTTCGTCGCGAGAGGTCGGAAGAGCTTGGAGATACAAGGCTCGCGACCGAGACCAACGCAAGCGTACTGGACGTACGCTGAGGCGGTCGACGGGAGCGTAACGCAGTAGATTCAGGCACTTGCGACCTCGCAGTAGAAGGTTGGTGAGAAGGTCAGGCTAGCCGGGCTAGCCGGAGCCGTCAGCCAGGTCGGTACACACGGTGTTGTCCCCAGCCTGTGCCAGCCAGTCAGAGAGCTCGCGGACCGATTCGAGGCACGCAACGGGTTTTGCCTTCTCCAGCAACGCCCGTGGCTGGGTTCCGCTCACGACCCCCACGGCATCAACGCCTGCGTTGGCCGCCATTGTCAGGTCGTGAACCGTATCGCCGACCATCACCGCCGCCTCGCGCGCGATACTCAACTCCTCCAATATGTCGAGGAGCATCTGCGGGTCGGGTTTGCTGGGCGCCTCATCGACTGTTCGGCTGGTGCCGAAGAATGATCCGAGACCCGTTCTCTCCAGATCGTGGTCGAGCCCCCCGCGGCCCTTGGCGGTCGCAACCGCCAGGAGCAAGCCTCTTTCACGCAAGGTTTCCAGCAATTCCTCTACCCCATCGAAGAGCACGGGTGTGCTACAGAAATGACCCAGCCAAAGACGCCGGTAGCTGGAAACGACTTGCCAGAACGTGTCTTCGTCACAACCGGGATTGAGCGCTTCAACGGTCTCACGCAACCCGAGACCGATGACCCCGCGGATCTTCGACTCTTCCACTTGCGGCAAGCCCAGTTCGTCGAGCACAGCTCGCGTGCAACCCACGATCGCACCAATCGAGTCGAGAAGGGTTCCGTCCCAATCGAAGACAACGAGATGGTAGCCGTCAGACATCCAGCGGACTGTACACCAGACCACCCACCACCGAATCGAGTGGTCCAAGTGGCCGGTCGGCTCGGGCAACGGTCACCATTCGCCGCTCCACGGAGGTTCCGGCCCCCAACCGGACCGAGAAACCGAGGATCGATTCCCGAACCACCGCTCCGCGGCCGACACGGGCGCCCGGCAATACCACTGCGCGCTCGACCTCCGCCTGCGTCTCGATCACCACCCCCGACTCGATGACCGCTCGGCGCACACTCGCTCCCTCCGAGACCTTGGCCTCCGGCGACACCCACGTCCTGCCACCCACCCGACCCCCTCCTCGACGACGAATCCAGTCGCAGACGCCTTCCAGGTACCGCGCGGGCGTCCCCAGGTCGTACCACGGACGCGAGGTTTCGAGCGACTGGATCACACCGCCAGCCTCGAGCAAGGGTTCGTAGAGATCGGTGATGAAATCCTCCGGCTGCCGGTCGCGCCCGGCTACAAGAGACGGGGCAAAGGCGTGGGCACCCGCGAAAACCAGCCGCTGCTCGACAACACCGTGCTCACGTTCGGGGCTGAACGAGACAATCCGGCCGGCCGCGTCTACGCCAACCCCGCCGCCGAACGCTTTGGGGTCGGCTCGGCTGGTCAGGAGCAGCGTCGCCTGTGCGGAGCCTCTCTGGTGTCGTTCCACCAGGCGCTCAATCGGCCACCGGCTCAGGCTGTCACCGTTGATCACGACGAGGACATCCGCCGGAGCGAAAAACCCTTCGAGCGGGGCCAGGGCTCCCAGCGTGCCCTGCAACTCTTCTTCCCACGAGTAGACCAGCTCCATGTCGTCAAAGTGTGATCCAAAATGAGCGCTGATCTTTTCTCCCTGGTGGAACAAATTGAGCGCCACGGCCTCACAGCCGGCCTCTTGGAACTCCGCCAGGGTGCGCGACAGGAGCGGCGTTCCGGCAACCGGCAGCAGCGGCTTTGGAAGCGACCTCGTCAGCGGCCACAGGCGCGTTCCGAGCCCGGCCGCAAGGACCATACCTCTAAGACGCAGAGCTCACCTCCGGCAAGTAGCGGGTTGTGGTCGAGACGAGCGTGGCTTTGTTCACCGCACAAAGACCATGTCTTCCGGCGCTGCAGGGTTGTCTTTTCGATGATCGGCATACAGCTCGAGATAGTTGCGCCGTTCGGCGCCTTCGGCCGGGAAGCCGAATCGTGCTGCCAACGTCTCCGCTCCGTCGCCCTCGAACTCGGTGAAATCACCGATCGGTGTGTGATCGAGAGCTACCAAGACTCCCCCGACGGCCCACTCTTCCCGGTGCTTCTGGTATCTCCCGGTGACCTCATAGCCCAGAGACGTGAGGATTTGTTCCACCGCCTCGGCGTCCGCCACCCGCGTTTCCTGCTCTTTGCGAACCTTGACTCCGCCCTCGTAGGTTGCGGGCCCTTTGTAGGTCAGGCGCGCTCCCGAGCCGTCGCGACGCAACCGCAGGATACGACCGCTTTCGACGAGCTCGAGTCCACGATCGAAAATCAGGTTGTCTTCGAGCGATGACGGTGCGACCCGCTCGGCATCGGCGCCAACCAACCTCTCGCGCAGCGTGTTCAGGTCGGGGCAGTGGAACTTGAGCTCTCGCTCGAGGCCCGTCTTGTCATCCATCTCAACTCAACCGGCGCTCTCGGCAACTCTGTCGAGCGTTCTCACGATGGTTCGGATCCCGTTGTAGAAGTGGCTGATGTTGAATTTCTCGTTCGGCGAGTGCAAGCGATCATCCGGCAGGCCGAACCCCATGAGGAGAATGGGCCTCCGGAGGACTTCGCCAAAGGTACCGACGATGGGAATGGATCCGCCCTCGCGGATCCGTACGGGTTTCTTGCCCCAGATGTCCTCTTGAGCCGCCATCGCGGCCTCGCTGATCGGCCCTTTGGTGTCGATCAAGACCGCCTGGGCCCCGTGGTGATCTTTGACTTCGACACGGACCCCCCGGGGAGCGAGATTGCGAACATGGTCGGCGAAGAGCCTGGCGATCTTCTTGGGGTCCTGCTTCGGCACCAGACGCATCGAGACCTTGGCGCCGGCCCAGGCGGGCAACACGGTCTTGGCTCCTTCGCCCTGGTAGCCACCAAAAAGACCGTTGACGTCACAGGTCGGCCGCGCCCAGGCCCGTTCGAGTGTCGTGAACCCCTCTTCTCCAAAGGTCTCGGCAATCCCCAGCTCCTCACAATAGGCCTCCTCTTCGAAGCCCAGTCCGGAGAATGCTTCTCGCTCCCAGTCCTCGAGGTCCACCACGTCGTCGTAGAAGCCCGGGATCAGAATTCGGCCGGTTTCCGCCTCCGTGAGCCCAGCCAGGATCCGGCCCAGGGCGTTGGCTGGATTTGCCACCGCGCCGCCAAAGGTCCCCGAGTGGAGGTCTCGGTTGGGTCCATCGACCCGAATCTCCATATAGGCCAAGCCCTTGAGGCCATAGAGGAGGGACGGCTGGCCCGGTGCGTACATCGACGAGTCAGAGACCACCACCGCGTCACAGGCAAGTTTCTCCCCGGCGTCCTCGCGCACAAAGCGCTCGATCGACTCGCCCCCCGACTCTTCTTCCCCTTCGACGAGAAACTTCACGTTGACCGGCAGCTCGCCGCGTTCGGCGAGCATCGCGGCGACCGCCTTCAAGTGAGCGAACGACTGGCCCTTGTCGTCGGTTGCGCCGCGCGCGACGAGAAGGTCCCCCTCAACGGTCGGCTCGAAGGGCGGGTTGCGCCACTCCTCCAGAGGATCCGGGGGCTGAACATCGTAGTGGCCGTAGAAGAGAATCGTCGGCTTGCCCTCGACACCCAACCGTTCGGCGTAAACCATAGGGTGACCGGCCGTTTCGATCTGTTCCACCACCAGACCCGCGCTGTTCATTTTTTCGACCAGAAACTTGCAGCAACTGCGCACGTCTTGGGCGTGGCTCGGGTCGGTGGAGATCGAAGGAATGCGCAGATACTCCTTGAGCTCCTCGAGGTAGCTCTCCTTTTCGTCGTCTATCCGTGCCAGAACATCCTGGCTGTCATTTGGCATCTTGGACCCTCCGTCAAATGGCAGATCGATCAGTCTAGCAGCCCTTGGTTTCCGCTTCCCGAGCCCTTTGGCCGGTGCGCACGAGACCCACCGCATTGACCAGAAAGTGCGTCACCATCGCGGCCAACAGGTTGCCGCTCCACAAGACCAGACCGCCCAGAACAAGCCCCGCCACGGCCGCAAAAAGCGTCCACAACCTAAATTCCTTCCCCGGCCCGGCGTGGAGAAGGGCGAAGAGCGCCGCGGCGGGCAGCGGGCCCCAAACGCTTTGCACGGCGCCGCGAAAAAACAGTTCCTCCGCGGTCCCGGACAGAAAGGCCAGCGCCAGGGCTTCGGTGGCGGAGACCGGCCCGAGGATCTCCGCCAAACGGGTTTCGAGAAGCCGGGCGGAAGGCAACAGACGCCGCGCCAGACCCCAGAGACCTAGAAGCAGCACCGCGCCCGCGAGGCCCAGTCCCAAGTCGCGCCACCATGTCTCGGTGTCCCAGAAGAGCGCCGGCGGAATTCTTCCGCCCTCGAGGCCCAGCCAGATGGCTCCCGCGATGGCCAGAAACAGGTAGAAGAACCAAGAAAACCGATAGAGGTCGGCGGGCCGGTTTCGAGGTCCGCGTTCGCGCGACTCACCTGAGTTTTTCAGCAAGCCCCTAGTTGACGAGTTCGCCCTGGCCGTCGTCCTCGGCGCTATCGCTCGCCTCCCCGTCGGTCTCGTCACGCTCGGCAAGCTTTGCGACGGCGACAAGCCGATCCCCGCCATCGAGATTCATCAACTTGACGCCCTGGGTCGACCGACCACTCACACGAACTCCGGCAACATCGGTGCGGATGATCTTTCCCTCCTTCGTGATGAGGATCAACCCCGCTGTGGGTAGGACCTGTTTGGCTCCAATGACCTGCCCGGTCTTCTCGGATACCTTGAGATTGATGATGCCCTTGCCGCCACGTCCTTGGATCCGGTACTGCGCCACCGGGGTGCGTTTTCCGATGGCGCCCTCGGCCACCGAGAGAATCTCTCCTCCTTGCGGTGCAATGGCCTCCATCGATACGACGCGATCATCCTTGCGTAATCTGATGCCGCGCACTCCGCGGGTCGCACGCCCCATGGGCCGCGCGTCGGTTTCGCGAAAGTGAATGGCGTGGCCAAGCGCGGTGGCGAGAAACACCGTCATGCCGCTCTCGACCAGTCGTACCTCGAGCAACCGGTCGCTCTCATCGATGTTGATTCCGATGATGCCACCCGCACGAGGGTTCGAATAGGCCGACAACGTCGTCTTCTTGATCGTACCCTTCTCGGTAGCAAAAAACAGATACCGCTCTTCTTCGAACTCGCGCACGGCGACCGTGGTCGCAATCTTTTCTTTCGGGTCGAGGTGTAACAGGTTGACAATTGCCTTGCCCTTGGAGGCGGGGCCCATTTGCGGGATTTCGTGTACCTTGAGCCAGTGGACCCGACCGGTCTCGGTAAAGACAAGGACATAGCTATGGGCCGACGCCACATAGAGATGTTCCACAAAGTCACCGTCCTTGGTAAGCATTCCCTTGCGCCCCTTGCCGCCCCGGTGTTGCGACCGGTAGAGCGACAGAGGCGAGCGCTTGATGTACCCGGTACGGGTCACAGTGATCACCATGTCTTCATCGGCGATCATGTCCTCGACTGTGATCTCGTGGGTCTCCGGAATGATTTCGGTGCGACGAGCGTCGCCATAGGTTTCTTTAATCTCCAGGAGCTCCCGACGAATCTCTTCGAGCACCAAGCGGTCGGACGCCAGGATCGCTCGGAGCTTCTCGATTGTCGACATCAGCACTTCGTACTCTTCGACGACCTTTTCTCGCTCTAGGCCGGTGAGCTTCTGCAGGCGCATTTCCAGAATCGCCTGTGCCTGGGGCTGAGACAACCCAAAGCTCGCGATCAGTTGCTCGCGCGCTTCCGGTGGCGTGCGGCTGGCGCGGATCGTCGCAATGATCTCGTCGAGTTGGTCGAGCGCCTTCAAGATTCCTTCGAGGATGTGGGCGCGCTCTTCGGCCTTGCG
>Ga0224508_10001850_pt1 | contig 18560 bp, 12 predicted proteins | sample SF_Jan12_sed_USG_4_FD_170157 | JGI IMG/M metagenome (GOLD analysis project Ga0224508, IMG submission 170157) | Sediment microbial communities from San Francisco Bay, California, United States - SF_Jan12_sed_USGS_21 | ecosystem: Environmental > Aquatic > Marine > Sediment | place: USA... | reverse complement strand
GAAGACATAGATGGAGCCCTGTTGCGCGAACCAGAAGCCGAGCTTGAAGCCACCGACCCGGATCGTGTTCATCTGCTCGACGAACAGCACGCCGAATCCGTATGAGCATACAAACCAGATGACCAGACAAATACCGACCAGGCGAAGATTCGCCCGCCAGTATTCGAGACGATTTGACCGTTGCATCCCTACCCCTTTTGTACTTTCTGGTTGTGGGTCGCCAATGTAGCAAAGCATAATCAAAGAATCAGCCGTAGGAGTGACAGTGACCATAAATAACGAACCTGAAAAGCAGTTTATTGACGTGAACGGCTATCGCATGGCGTATGTACAGATGGGTGAAGGAGCACCGATCGTGTTTCAGCATGGCAACCCGACATCGTCGTACTTGTGGCGCAATATCATGCCCATCCTGGCGCCATATGGGCGTTGCATTGCCGTGGATCTAATCGGCATGGGCGATTCGGACAAACTTGGCAATCCCGGCCCAGACAGCTATCGCTATGTAGAGCATCGTGAATACTTGTTTTCTGCCTGGGAACAGCTTGGCGTTAGCGACGATGTTACGTTTGTCCTTCACGACTGGGGCTCAGCGCTCGGTTTTGACTGGGCACGACAAAACCCCGATCGACTCAAGGGCATTGCCTATATGGAGGGCATCGTCTGTCCGGTCTCATGGGCAGACTGGCCGGACGCGGCTCGGGAGATATTTCAGGGATTCCGCTCATCGGCAGGAGAATCGATGGTGCTCGAGAAAAACCTGTTCGTTGAACGCGTCTTACCCGGTTCGATATTGCGCAAGATGAGCGACGACGAAATGGCCGTCTATCGGCGGCCGTTCGAGAACGCCGGCGAGGATCGGCGTCCAACGCTGACGTGGCCACGGCAGATACCGATCGAGGGCAGCCCTGCGGACGTACATGACATTGTGCAGCGCTATGCCGAATGGCTGACCACGACTGAAATCCCCAAGCTATTTATCAACGCCGAGCCTGGCGCGATCTTGACAGGCCGACAACGCGATTTCTGCCGCACATTTCCGAATCAGACCGAGGCCACTGTGCCCGGGATTCATTTTATTCAGGAAGATTCGGCAGCGGAAATCGCGGCGGCCGTGAGCGATTGGTTGTCGAGGCTCGCGTAGATCAGGCAAAAAGAAAGGCGGTTCCTTACGGAACCGCCTTGTTACCTACGTATCGTACGTGGCACCTGGCCCCCTGAGTCCCCCGCCAAGTCGTACCTGAAGGCGTCTTTCATTCGTTGCATCAGCCGTTTCGCGAATGTGTTGCTGAAAGGCGACGCGTCGACGTGGGTCAAGTTCGCAGATAGCCCGCTTGATGTCAACATTTTCGACGGCATCTGCCCGGTTTTGGGGCATTTCGACCAAAAATGTCGTGAAAAAACCACATCACTCTGCGCGCACCGTGTTGCATAGACATCCGAGCTCACCAATCTCCACCTCAAGCACATCGCCCGCGTTGAGCCACACCGGCGGTTTTCGCGCCGCACCCACGCCGCCCGGCGTGCCAGTGGCAATAACATCGCCAGGCAGTAACTCCGTAAACGTCGAGCAATACTCAATCAATGTCGGAATGTCGAAAATCAGGTCAGCGAGAGTGCCGCGCTGCATGGTTTCTCCATTGACGCGCGTTTCAAGGGCCAAATCCGATGGCGATGACAGCTCGTCCGGGGTCACCAGAAATGGCCCCATCGCGCCGCTTTGATCGAAATTCTTACCGGGCGTGAACTGTGGCGTATGCCGTTGCCAGTCGCGCACCGAACCATCCATAAAACACGTGTAGCCCGCGATGCAATTCAGCGCGTCGTCGCGGGAGACATGGCGGACCCGTTCGCCGATGACAATCGCGAGTTCTCCCTCGAAATCATACTTGTCGGATACCGAGGGTTTGACGATGGCTTGCTGATGCCCGACCTGACTGGCGGGAAATCGCACAAACAGGACCGGATGCTCGGGAATCTCCCGGCCCATTTCCTCAACGTGCGGCCGATAGTTCACGCCTACGCAGATGAGTTTGTCCGGCTTCGGAATCGGTGGCAGAAAACGAATCGAATCAGTTGCGAATGCCGTGGCAGAGCAATGGTCTGGGAGCTCCGTAAGCGCATCGGCGGTCAGGACGGCCCGCAGATCCCCAAAGCGTTGCCGAAATCCCTCGTCCGCTTCCCGGACTTCCTGATCGACGAACAGTCCATAGGTCTCGCGGCCATCAATTTCGAAGCTAAGTGCTTTCAGTACTTTTCCCGCTTCAGGATCTCAACTGCTGTCCACCAGCGCCCTGAGCTCGTCCCAGTTGCCGTTGGCCTCAGCCTGCACGACCCGGTCGTGCATCAACACGACTGCATTATCAATTTCAGCGGCCATCTCCTGGAATTCGGGTTGGCTGCGAATAGCGTCAAGGTAGGGGTCGAGCACTAATGGCCAGCCGTTTGTAAACATCGTGCCGCGAAAACCCCCATCAATCGCGTCCCGCATCGCCGCGACCGCCTCGAAGGAGCGACCTTGTAGCGCCAGAATTTGCACATCGCGGATACCGTGACCGGCAACGCCAACGCGGGGTAAGCTTCGCACGACCGGCAATGCGGATGCGAGCAGAGATTCCGCTCGCTGCTTTTCACCAAGCTTCTGTAGCACAAACGCGTATCGAACGATGTTGGCGACATTAAATCGATCGATCCGCGGATCTGCATCCGCCGCGAAATCCGGATTTCCGCGTTCGGAGTATTCGCGTGCTTTTTCGTAGTCTCCCGCGAGCACGGCGCAGCTAGCGATAATATTGAAAAGAAACTGCCGTGGGTTATCGGAGTTAGTGACAACCTCTTCGAAAGCCGTAGCCGCTGCTGAGAAGTCACCTTCAAAAACCTTCTCTATTCCAGGTCCAAGTTCGTACATCGGATGATCGACCGGTATATCGACAAGGTTTTCCCGCGCCCGGTCAAGATCACCAAATTCAACGTACGACACGATCGTGACCCCTCCCGCGAGAGGATCAGTGCTTAACTCCTTCCCTCGCATGCCCCAGGCGATGGCCTCGTCGAATCGACCAAGACCCAGTAAATGCGCGGACAAATTCAGGTAGGCGGTTGGCCACTCCGGATGTATTTCGACCGCTTTGATGTAAAGGTCAAGCGCTTCCTCATACTGACCCATTTGTGCATACAGGCCCGGTAGATTTGCGTAAGGAATTCGTCCTAAAGGATCCACCCGAAGCGATTGATGATGTAGCTCGATGGCCTCGTCAAATCTCTGCTGCGTTGTCCGGACCGCCGCAAACCACATGTAGGCCTGCGCATGATTCGGGTTAAGTTCGATAGCGCGGCGGTACGCCGCTTCGGCTTCTTCAAGCTCTGGGCCTGTTCGAGTTTCATCCCATATCTTCTGTTTCAGAAGGCCGAGCGAGGCATAAGCGTCCGCAAGTTCAGGATCCAACGTCAACGCCGTGTCGAGCGCCGCTTCGGCCACCGTAATCATCTCCTCCCTCGACACCGCCGCATGGTTGTTGAATAGCAAAAGTACGCTCTCGGCGAGACCGGCATAGGCTTCCGCGAAATCCGGATCGATCTTCGTGGCCTCCTCGAACTGCTCGCGTGCTTGCTGAATGGTCTCGAGGCGTCGCTTATAAAGATTAGAACGACCCCGCATGTACAGGCTGTATGCACCCATATTCTCCGTTGGCACACTCGCGAGGCGGGTTTGTTCTTCGGTGGTCAATGTGGCTTTTAATGCATGAGAAATCTCGTTGGTAATTTCACTCTGAATTAAAAATATATTTTCCAAGTTGAGCTGCCGATCGTAGGTCTTTGCCCAAAGATGCTCGTCCGTATTCGCGTCAATCAGCTGTGCGTTGATTCGCACGTTGTCACCAACCCGTTGTACGGTACCTTCCAATACCGTTCCGACGCCAAGTTCCTCTGCGATCTGTCGGATGTTCTTTGTCCGATCGCGATACTTCAAGACCGACGTTCGCGAGATAACCTTGAGCGCACCGATATTTCCAAGGCGGGTCAACAGATCATCATGTATGCCATCAGCAAACAACTCGTTGTCTGGATCTGTGCTGAGACTCTCGAACGGCAAAACGGCAATGGAAAGATGATCGACCGGCGCTACGTCTAATTGGTCCCCATTTCGGATCCCGGTGATGTTCAGCGTGATCGAAACGGCCAGCGCGACGATTAATAAACCAATAATTGCGAAGTCCAATTTACGTCCGGTCTGGGCTGTAACCGACTGTGAGCGGTCGACGTTTTTTTCGAGCTTTACGCCCTCGGACGTCAGTTCGAATACCCAAGACAAGACCAGGGAAGCTAGAAAACCGGCAATGACGACAACAGCATAGATCTGAAATGCCGATTCCGACGCACCGAACGTCGGCAGCAATACCGAACCGGCTTCAATGATGATCCAGGCGACGACCGCATAAGCAGCGGCGACGCGCAATACGTTGCGACGCTTGAGTTCCGTGAAGAATGAGGTCATAGGCGGAATTATCCCTTACAGGCCGCACAGATGCAGCAAGTACCTTAGAGCTGTGAATGCTCGATTTGTTTCGCAGATTTCAGGCGAGGCTGTGGGAATTATCGGTTTTTGGTGCGGAAGCCGTCGCCGGTGAGCAAGGCGACCAGCAGCCTTATTTGAGTGTCGTCAAGACGATTCTCAAACGCGGGCATCATACCACTCCGGCCGTTGGCGATCGTCTCATACAACGCATCGTCGCTGTTGCCATACAACCAGGCCTCATCGACCAGACTGGGCGCGCCGAGCGCCGGATTGCCGCCACCCCCAGGGCCGTGGCAGGCAACGCAGAACTGGTCATATTGGGCCTTACCCGAATGCCCGTCGCTGATACCGCTGCCAAGCGTCCGCACATAATCAGCGACGTCACGCACGCCGTCCTCGCCCAGCACCTGGCTCCAACCCACCATGAGCGCATTGCGGCCTTGACGAATGGATTGCTCAATTTGCTGCGGCGCACCGCCCCATTGCCAATGATCGTCGCGCAGATTCGGGAACAACGATGCCTGCCCTTGAGCTTCATAACCATGACAAACGGCGCAGTTGCGATCGTAAACCCGCTTCGCAGAGGCCATGATCTTCGGATCTTCCTGCAGGGTCGCAATCGCCGCCTCGGCAATCAGCCGGCGACTGCCGCCGAATTCGTCATGGAATGCTTCGACACTCTGAGTCAGACGCCCGCCCTGCGACCATTTCATAACACCACTGAACGATCCGAGACCGGGATACAACATCAGGTAAATCACCGAGAAAATCATCATGCTGAGCAACAACCAGAACCACCACATCGGTGCCGGATTCGATCCCTCACTAAGATTGTCGTCCCACACTGGGCTCTCATGCGGTTCGTCCTTTGAGAAGTACACGCTGACGACGAGCCACGCCAAACCGGCAAGGCTGGTCAGCGTAATCACCGCTATCCAGCCGCTCCAGAAATCTGTCGGCATGTCACCCATCGCTTTTCTCATCCTCTAACGGAATGCGCGCCGCATCATCGATGTGCGCAGATGACGATCGCAAAGAAACCCAAACTGCCACAACAATCATAAACAGCATTACAAGCATGTCACCCGCAAACAGGAAATAAGTCATGGCGTCATACCTGCGTCTATCGCTGTACCCAGTGATTGCAGATACGCGATCACAGCATCGACCTCGAGCATTCCTTCGAGTGCTGCCGGTGCCGCGTCGATATCCGCATCGGAATACGGGTGTCCAACTTTCTGCAATGCCCGCAAGCGTTGTTGAATATCACCGGAGGCGTTTGCCGCTCTTTCTCCCATCCATGGGTAGGCGGGCATAATCGAATTTTCTACCACGGATCGCGGATTGAGTAGGTGCATTCGATGCCAGATATCCGAGTACTTGCCGCCAACACGATGCAGGTCCGGGCCGGTTCGCTTGGAGCCCCACAAAAACGGACGGTCGTAAACAAACTCACCCGCTTGAGAATACGGCCCGTAACGCTTCACTTCGGCGAGCAATGGCCGAATCTGTTGCGAGTGGCACACGCTGCAGCCTTCACGAATATAGATGTCGCGACCAATCAACTCAGCTGGGCTGTAAACACGAGTGTTCGCTGTCGGCGTGCTCAGCGATTCCTGAAATAGGCTCGGCAGAACCTGCACCAAACCGCCGATGGCCGATACAAACAGGATGCCGAAAATCAGCAAGCCAATGTTATTTTCCAGCTTTTTGTGAAGCCCGATGCCGTTCATGCCTGCACCCCGTAAGCGACAACCGGCGGCGGCTCTACCGCGACCGTACGCCTGCCCTTAATTGTCATGAACAGATTGAACAACATCATTGCAGCGCCGGTCAGGAACACCAGTCCCGCAACCAGCCGTAACGCGTAGTACGGCGTCATACTTGCCATGATATCTTTGAAGCTGAAGCTGAGTTCGCCGAGTTCATCGAGGCTCAACCACAACAGGCCCTGCGAGACACCGGCGCCCCACATCGCGAGGATGTAAAGCATCGTACCCGCCAACGCCAGCCAGAAATGCGTATTGGCCATACGCACGCTATACAGCTCCGTCCCGACCAATCGCGGCACAAGAAAGTAGAACGTGCCAAACGTAATCATCGCATTCCAACCAAGCGCACCCGAGTGCACGTGACCAATCGTCCAGTCCGTGAAATGGCTGACGACATTGACACTCTTGATGGCCATCATTGGGCCTTCGAATGTCGCAAGTCCATAAAACGCGAGCGACAGAACAATAAATTTCAACGCTGGATCGGTGCGCAGTTTTCGCCACGCACTGGACACTGTCATGATGCCGTTGATCATCGTTGCCCATGACGGCGCCAGCAGAATCAGACTCATTACCATTCCCAGGTTCTGCACCCAATCGGGAATCGAGTTGTAATGCAAATGGTGCGGGCCAGCCCAGATGTAACTGTAGGTAAATGCCCAGAACGCCACGATCGAGAGCCGATAACTCCAGATCGGCCGGTCCGCGTGCTTCGGCAGGAAGTAATACATCATGCCGAGGAAACCGCCGGTTAACAGAAAGCCAACCGCGTTATGGCCATACCACCATTGCAAGATCGCATCCTGCGCACCGGCAAACAGGGAATAGGATTTGAACAAGGTTGCCGGAATTGCAAGACTGTTGACGATGTGCAACATCGCAATGACTATAATCAAGCCGCCATAGAACCAATTCGATACATAGATCGGTTTGATCCTGCGCTTCGCAATCGTCGTAAAGAAGACGAGTCCGAAGCACACCCATAACAAAGTAATGGCGATGTCAAACGGCCACTCCAGTTCCGCGTATTCCTTGCCGGCGTTTATCCCGGCCAGCAATGAAAGACCGCCGGCCAGCACGCCGAGTTGCCAGGCAACGGCAGTAAACCAAGCAATCCGTGGTAGGCGAAGCGGAACATGACAGGTGCGCTGCACGCTATAGAATGCGGTCGCCATCAATGCCGACACACCAAAGCCGAAGACGATGCCGTTCGTGTGCAGCGGTCTTAGTCGACCAAATGATAGCCATTGCTGTCCGAAGTCAATCGTCGGCCAGACAAGCTCGGCCGCTACATAAACCCCGGCGGACATTGCGAGCACGGCCCAGATCATCGAACACATGACCAGAAACGTTACGACGCGGTCGTGGTAATACTCAGTGACTGGGTTCATCGACATTGTCTCAGACGCCAATCGACGGGCCGATTCCTCGTCCCCAGAGAGCAACCATCAGCCCTAAAAAACTGACCGCGGCAACCAGTAACCAACCAATCAATGCTGATGACATCAGCATGCCGCGCTCCGGGCTGATCTGCAAAACCACTGGCAATCCGCGATACAGCAGATACATGCTCCAGATAAGCGCCGGTATTAGGACCAGTACATTGATGAAGATGTGGGGAAACAAGTGCACTGCACTGCCAACAACCAGCGGCGCCACGACGATTGTCACCATCGCCAAATGAATGCCAAGCGAGGATCTCGCGCCGTAGGTTGTCGCCATCCATTGCGAAACGAGTGCCGTGCTAACAAAGCCGAAAATCAACACAGCGAAATAAGCAACACTGATCGGAATGAGTTCACCCGGAGACAAGTACAGTGGTTCAGCCGCACCAAGGCGCCAGCCGAACTGCGATGCACCAATGAAGGCAAACACCGGCGGCGCAAGCGCCATCCACAGCAGAAAGCGAAAAAATACAACATAAGGCGACGGACGCGTTTCTGACAGCTCGTCGAAGATGACCGCTGGCTTAACCAACAGGCGAATAAACAACCATGATGCAATCGTCTTGCGCATTGTTATTCTTAGTCTTTTTCGGAACTCTTATCGGCCGGCAAGTCTAATCTCGCTATATCTCCGATTCGATAGGTATGAACCGAGATCGTGGCGGTACGGATACTCTATAGTACAACCATAAGAAAAGGGAACAAAAGGAGATCTAGCGGTTTGAGAATGCGCCTGCTTGTTGCTGGGTGGCCCGCCCGAACCATGACGCTGCTGGTGTCCAGTGTGACATGTCTGATCGTCGCAGGCTGTGGCGGCGGATCGGACGGCGCCTCAACACCCATTGTCAGCACGCCGCCTCCTCCTCCGGCGCCACCGATCAACACTAATCTTCCCGGCCCGCGGCCTGTCGCGGAGCCGCAATCGTTCGTCGCATTTGAGTCCGGCCAGGTCAGGCCGCTTGTCTTGTCTGCCGATGGCCAGCGGCTGTTCGCAGTGAATACGCCCGATAACAAGCTTGAGATTTTTTCGACGGCCGGTGGGCTCGCACCACTGGCCTCGGTCCCTGTTGGACTCGAGCCAATCGCAATTGCCGAAGATCCCGCGGGTCGTGTCTGGGTCGTGAATCATCTTTCGGATAGCATCAGTGTCGTCGATGTCGATGCGGCGGTACCGCAAACTATCCAGACACTATGGGTTGGTGACGAGCCTCGGGACATCGTGTTTGCAGGAACGAATCGCGAGCGGGCGTTCATAACGAGCGCGCATCGTGGCCAAAACAGTCCCGTTGACCCCGCTTTAAATACACCCAGTCTCGGCCGAGCCGATGTCTGGGTCTTTGACAGCACGGCGCTGGATGACACACCGGGTGGTACTGCAGAGCAAATCATTACATTGTTCGGCGACCGGCCGCGGCCGCTAGCAGTATCCGCCGATGGTTTAAGTGTCTTTGCCGGCATTTTTCTTTCCGGCAATAAGACGACTGCCATAGCACCGAACAATTTTGTGAAATCTGCGCCGACAGACAGTGCCGATGCTGTAACGCAGCCCGATACCGGTCTCATATTGCGTTCGATTGGCGGAAATTGGACCGATGCTGACGGCAATATTAGAAACAATGCGGTTCCGTTCAGCCTGCCGGATTACGATGTCTTCGAAATCGACGCGGTGACGCTGACAGAAACACGCCGTGTCTCGGGTGTCGGGACGATACTCTTTAATATGGTCGCCAATCCAGTCTCGGGTGAGCTATATGTATCGAATATCAACTCAAACAACCACGTTCGGTTTTCAGGTGTGGCGTCGCGTGCTAATTCAACTGTGCGGGGTCATGTCACAGATCAGCAGATAACGGTCATTGGGCCGGGCCAGGACGTACGGCCCCGACCCGTCAATAGACATATCGATTTCGGTACACCAACCGGATCACAAGCGGACCGAGAGCTGAGCTTGTCAACGTTGCTGGGTATGGCGATAAGCCAGGATGGACGACAGCTATACGTCAGCGGATTTGGCTCCGGCAAAGTCGGCGCTTTCGATACGACGGAGCTCGGGGACGATACCTTTTTCCCTGATGCACAAAATCAAATCGAATTGAGTGCGGGCGGACCGAGCGGCATCGTGCTCGACGAAGCGAATGACCGAGCATTCGTGCTGACACGCTTCGACAATGGCATTTCAACAATTAATCTAATCACGAATCAGGAAATTGCACATACGACGATGTTTAACCCGGAACCGGAAGCAGTTACGGCCGGTCGGAAATTCCTGTATGACGCCAGAGAGACGTCTGGAAACGGAAATGACTCCTGCGCTAGCTGTCACATATTCGGTGACACGGATGGGTTGGCCTGGGACCTTGGCGATCCTGACGGCACTGTCAGCCCCATTCCCAATACGTTTATCCCCATCTCGCGAGCGGCGCAGCCGCACCACTTTCATCCGCTGAAAGGGCCGATGACAACTCAGTCGATGCGAGGACTGCGCGGACACGGTCCGATGCATTGGCGTGGTGATCGCACTGGGACCAATCGGGTTGGTAGTGAGACGCTGGAGGAAGCAGCCTTTAAGGAATTCAATGAGGCATTCGATGCCTTTATGGGTCTAGACGCAGAAATCTCGGTCGCTGACATGCAAGCGTTTACCGATTTCGCGATGCGCATTAACTATCCGCCGAATCCTATCCGGCAACTCGACAACTCTCTGACTGGTATCGAAGTGGATGGAGACACGCTTTTCAGAAACGGCGTCGTCCGCATTCAGACCGGTATTCTCGAAGTCTGTGCCGAATGTCACACGCTCGATCCTGCTCGAGGGAATTTTGGTACCAAGGGTCTGAGCTCAGACAACGCACAAACTGGCGAGCGAAATTTCAAGATCCCGCATTTCCGAGATCAATATCAGAAAGTCGGAATGTTCGGTTGGGGCTTTCAATCCCCGGCCGCAACAGGCCCTCAGGTACGCGGGTTTTCTTTCAATCATAACGGTGCCACCAGCTCCAATTTCATCATCGCTGATCTTGGAATGCCGCAAGCGGACTTGCTTGCCCTACGCGCATTTCTCTACGCTTTTCCAACTGAGTCGCCACCGATAACGGGGCAACAGGTGACGCTGAGTAATTCCAATGCCGGCGCCGCTAACTCGAGAATCGACCTGTTGATTGCACGCTCGCAAATCGATGCGCCGGTTCCAGAATGCGATCTCGTCGTGAAAGGCGTAGTCGGTGGCGAAGCGAGGGGATGGGTGATGGCCAGAACCTCGGAATTTCAGCCGGACAGTACGACTGAGCCGGTGGTCAACAGAACTGAGCTCGAAGCTCTAATCACCGGTCCCGATGAGTACCTGACCTTCATGTGTACGCCATGGGGATCCGGCACGCGCATCGGTATTGATCGCGACCTCGACGGAATACTGGACAGGGACGAATGATTTAGTCATCGATACGTTAGCATCCGCTGTCCGTCACAAGCAGACCAACGAGCTTGTCCTTCGACAAGCGCTTGACGGCCGATCCGAGCTCCGGACCCGTCTGGATAGATTAAGTTACATAAAATCAAAAACTTACCAGCACAGGTTCTGTGACGTGGGTCACAGTACGCCCGCCTGTCGCGGTTAGACTCAGCCTCGAAGGATCTCACTCGATAACGGCATACCTCGAGTAATCGAGGGACGCAAAGCCACGGATCCGAGACTTGACGTTCGGATGGCCGGGTTACCGAAGGTGGGACAGGACTCTCGCCCCTCATCCAATGGGATCTTTCCAAACGTTTTGTTTAAAACGGAGGAAGTTTCCATGGAAGGTACCCATCTGTCGTCCGGCGTCATGCGATCTTATGTTGACTCATGCCGTACACCGACGATGTCTCTGACGCGATGCGCCGACGTTTTCTAGCGGGTCGATTTCTCAACCAGAGCAATTACTGACACATGCGTTACGCCGCCGCACTTGGCGGTCGTTTTTAAGCTGTTTCAGTGCCTTTATCACATGGAAAAAAGATTCGCGGCAATTGACGGGTTTATGCCGTCATCAGTCGGTCCGATAAGGAGTTGCGCCGTCACGCAAAGACTGTACAGCAACGTTAGGAAAGCGAGGCATATGACATGAGAGTGTTCGCACAGGGACTATTGGCAGCCGTACCCACAAGGCTCACGGCATGGCGAATTACTGCGCCATTTCTAGCGATGATGCTGACGTTAGCCGGCTGCATACAACCGGAAGACGCGATATCGATTGCCGGCACAGGCGATATTGATGGCGAGGGCGATCCGATCGAACTCACTGGCAAGCTCACGGTTGTGTACATGGACGATTTTGATAAGCAAGTTACCGAACGTCAGTATCTCGTCGAGGACAAGCAGAGTAAGAAAAAATACAAGCTGAAATTTAAAGATACGCCACCGGGTCATTTGCGCACCGGTACAGAAGTCAGTTTGCATGGCAAGGCAAATGGTAAGCAAATTATCCTCGCGGCTGACGACATAGACGCCTCGAATGATGTGAGCGTGCCATCGACCGCAGCCGTTACCGGCGAGCAAAACACGCTCGTTATGGTCGCCAATTTCAACAATGCTGCGGTTTCTTGCCCGATCAATGACATCCGCGATCTTATGTTTACCGACCCGGCCGATCAGTCGATCGACGATCTCTACCAAGAAATCTCTTTCGGTGCTGCTTGGCTGACGGGCCAGGTGGTCGGGCCATACAATATCGATTTCAATACCGGCACTTGCGATTTGGATGGTTGGTCTGACGCCGCCGACGAGGCTGCACGGGCCGAAGGGATCGAACCTGACTCCTACGATCGCAAGGTGTACGTCCTTCCCCCGGGCGGATGCAGCGGAGCCGGATACGGCACCGTCCTCGGCAACCCGACCCGGGCATGGATTCTCAAGTGTGACTTTAGGGATACCTACGCGCACGAGCTTGGACACAACTTGGGCATGGCGCATGCGTCAACGCCTGGCTGCGAATATTGTGACATCACGGATTTCATGGGCACGGGTAACAATAAGCTGCGCCACAACAACGCCCCCCATAAGGACCAACTGGGATGGTTGCTAGGCGGGCAGATAGAGACCATCACTGAAAGCGGAACCTATGACATTGCGCCCCTGGAACCACTTCCGGCGGACACGCTCGCTCCACAAGCGCTTAAACTTCTGAAGGCAGATACGGGTGAATACTATTATCTGTCGTATCGTCGCGCGATCGGCTTCGACACGAGCTTGTCACCAATCAGTCAACTCGATCGACTTGCTGTGCACCGTGCAACGGGCGATGGCAGTGGCGGCAACACGTACCGACTTGCACAGTTAACCGACGGCGAAAGCTACGTTGATTCGGTCAACGGCATTACGTTCACCGTGATGGGCCACAACGCCGATTATGTGACCGCTGAGGTAACGCTCGACGGCTCACTGCCGCCACCGACTTGCACCGTCGCATCCCCACTGGTGAGTCTGTCGCCAGCAAGCCAAACTGCAGCTGCTGGCAGCAGCCTGGATTACACCGTGAATGTGACAAACCAGGACGGCGCGGTTTGCATGGCGAGCACGTTTGCATTGACGAACAGCGTGCCGATGGGATGGACCGGCACGGTCTCGCCTGCGTCACTGAACCTTGGGCCGGGTCAGATGGGTACGGCGACGTTCTCGGTGGTATCCGCTGCCGTTGCGACGGCCGCAAGCTACAACGTAAGCGTGACCGCGACGGATAACACCGAAATTGTGCACACGGCTACGGGCAACGCCGGTTACACGGTCGCCGATGGATGCGCACCTGGGGCACCGGGCATGAGCGTCTCGCCCAGCAGCCAAAACGCCGATGCCGGTGCGACGCTCGTCTACACGGTCTCGTTGGTTAACAACGACAACGCCGCCTGCAGCAGCAGCACATTCGATCTGAGCATAGGGTCTGCGCCGGCGGGCTGGAGCGCGAGCCTGTCGAGCCAGAGCTTGAACCTTGGACCGGGTGCGACGGGAACGGCTAGCCTATCGGTCACGTCAGCCGCAACGGCCTTACCGGGCAGCTACAGCGTGCAGGTGGACACGTCAGACGCCCAACAAGCCGTGCACACAGGATCGGTAGCAACGACTTACGTCATCGATGACATTGCACCGGCAGGCGATGCTGAGCCGCCGACGATTCCGACAGGGCTTTCGGCAAACGCTAATGCGAGGCGCGTCAATTTGTCATGGTCTGCTAGTAACGACAACGTCGGCGTCGTGGGCTACCGAGTCTACCGCGACGGTACGCTCATCGCTTCAATCGTCGACACCAGCTACGCGGACCGCGACGGCGCAACCGGCGTAACGTACGCGTACACGGTTGCCGCTTACGATGCTGCGAATAATGTCTCGGCCATGAGCGCACCTGTCATGGCAACCAAGGGCAAGCGCGGTCGAGGCAAACGGCCGAAGTAATAGCACTAGTCTTGTAGAGCAACCTCGTTGAGGGTTAGCTTCGTCGCCGGCGTCGTACGTAGACGTGCGAACTCCCCTGTCAGGGTGACGCCCCCTGTCGCGCTTGCGTCGAGGGTCAGGTCGGCCGTTACTTCTGGAAGCGGCCTGGTGAGTGTAATCGTGCGCCGCTCGGAGAACACCCTGGGATCAAACGTGATCACAGCAGGCTGCGACATCGCATTGGCCAACATGATCGCACCACGCAAAGAACAATTCGCAGTACCGCTTTGGGTACAGGCGCGTAGCTCACTGTCGTCATACAGGTTCACGTGCAGCACCGGAAATGCCTGATACTCGAACGCGCCGATGTCGGTGAATCCCGCAACGAATCGCGGATCGCCGTTACCGCGCTGGTCCCACCGCAAGGGCTTGCCGTTTTCATCGAGCGCCGAGGCGTTGTCGCCCAGATTGATCGCGGGACTCGCGCCGCCTAGCGGCAGCGTGGGCGTCGGTCCATTGTAGCGCCCGAGTTGCCCTAAGCGCGGGTCCGCCGTGCTAATTGGCGTGCCGCAGCCGTCGCTGACTTCGATCAGATTGTTCGTGCTCGCCACATCCAACGTCCCGGCGACCACGCAATCGGCGCCGCTCCCTTCGCTATTGGCGAGAATGCTGTTGCGCAATAGTAACGAACCTTTGCTGTATAGACCGGCGCCTGTCGAAGCCGTATTGCCAGCGAAAGTGCTGTTTGTGACTGTCAGATTGCCGGTAAGATTGGCGAGTCCGCCACCGGCATGTCCCGATCGATTGCCCGCGAAGGTGCTGTTAATCACGGTAAGTTCTTTGCCGAAGTTAGCAATTGCGCCGCCATCTTCGTCCGCGACATTGGCAACAAGCGTCACGCCCTTGACGATGAGCTCTCCACGGTTGGTGATGCCAGCACCATGCTGCGCACGCCCGTCTGCGATAGTCAACGAGCGAATCGTTACATTCGCATCGTCGCTCACCTCGAACACGCGGTATGAGTTGGCTCCGCTCACTGTCACACCGTTTGGCTTCCAGAGCCGGTCTTCGATGTAACCGTCGATTAGAAATTGACCGAACAAAACGGGTAACGGGCTCTCGAGCGTTATTGTTTGCGGCGTCGCGAACGGTCCGTTCGTGGCGTCGAAGCTAATCGTAACCGGGCCGTCGCCGGCGTTCGCGTCCAGGATTGCCTGGCGGAGCGAGCCCTCACCGGTATCGGCGATTGTAGTCACCATGAAGTTGCTGCGACGACTCACTATCGTCGTTGCGGCCGGTATTGCAGCGCTGGAAGTTTGGGCTTGCTCGCCCGACGCGGCGAACGTACACGACGCGAACAGAGTGGACGCGACGATGAGCAAGCACCGTCGGGAGCCTGCGGCAAGTTTTATTGTTGTGGGTTGCATGTACCCGTTGATACGCAGTAAAAATTCGTTTGTAAAGCGAGTATCGAGAGACAGCCAAAAAAAGGGCCGGTGCAAAGACCGGCCCTTGAGCTAGCTAGTGCTAGCGATATAGCTCCATCAGTTGCAGTCGGAGAAGCCCTCTTCCGCCGTCAAGCGCGTTCCGCGCGGATCGGCGTGCGGGATTTCCACATCTGTCTCGATCGCGGCGTCGTCGCCTGACTCGTTGAACGCGGCTAGGTCACCCATCAAGTCGATGATGACGCGCCGCCTCATCTGGCCGTCCAACTCAGCGATTAGATCCTCGATCGCCGTCCCGGGACCCGGAGTCCCCAGGCCCGTATTGAGGATGGCTGCCGCCAGCTGACGAGAAGCTTGGAGCTTGACCTGGCAGAGCTTGCCGCGCTTGCTGCCGTCGCTGTTCTTAGCCTTGCTGGACCAGAAGATGTCGAACAGCTGGCCGCACTCGGTCACGGTCTTCCAGCCGAGATCCATCACGCCGCCCAGCGGATTCTCGAGGACGTAGCAGGTGAAGCCGAAGTCGACCGGAGGATCGAACTGTTGGCCGTCGCTGCCGTGGGTCTTCCAGAAGCCCCAGGTACGGGTCACTTCGCCCACCTCGACCGTGCAGGTGTCGCCTGCCGACTCATCGATCATGTTCGGCAGCTCCAACTCGACGGGCAGCGTCGCAAAGACGTCGACCGTGTTCTCGATGTCTCCCGGCTGTGTCACGAGGACTCCCTCCTCGAAGCGCAGGCAGCCGTCCGCGGCGTCCGCTCCGATGCCCATTCCAGTCGGGTCGAAGTCAGCGTCACCGCATGCCACGCCGCCGCGCTCGCCGAGCGTGACATCCATCTCATCGATGCCGAGATCCGGGTCACTGACGTCAATCACCAGATTGACGTCACCGTCGTTGACGATGTCGATCATGAAGTTCGCAAACTGACCGATCGTCACCGGCTCCTGCACGCAGGACTTGCTCAGCGTGTAGGACGGCGCGACGAGATCCACGGAGTGGTCGTCTATTGCCGTGCCCGCATTGCCGAACTGGTCTTCACCTTGCACGGTCACCTCGTTCGGCAGCGGATCGCCATCACCCATCATGACGTCGCGAGTCGCGTTGATCGTACAGGAGGCGAGCGGTGCCAGTGTGGCGGGAGCGACGGGGCAGTCGGACATCGTAATAAAAGCGTTAGTCCCGTCCGTCAGGTCGCCCAACAGCGTGTCGACGATACTGGTTAGTGTCACGGCTTCGATGTCGTTGTTGTTGGTGATCGTGATCGTGTAGTCCACCGGATCGCCAACTTTACCGAACGCATCCCCTTCCTTGAGCACCGTCAACAGTACCTGTGCCGGCACCACGATGACTTCCACCATGTCCATCGCGTCAACTTCGTTCGTGAAGCCATCCGGTGAACAAAGCACGTCGGCCGTGTTCTTGCATAGGAACGTGCCGTCAATTTGCAGCGAGCACCACGTGAACGGGTTTGCCGTTGGGAAGTTAAACGCTACCGACTGCGTAAACGTTTTCATCTCGTTAGGCGTGAAAACCACATCCATCTGGTTGAGACCACCGTTCACTTCGTTATCCGTAATGTCGCACGACAGGTTCGGTGTATCGTCGCTACTCGTGTTGGTCACCTTCACTGAATAATCGACCACCGCGCCCTGATCTATAGTAACCGGGCCGTCGGATCCATCGGCCTTCTTGTCCAAGGTCACGTCAGGCGTGAACAGATTCACCTCGTGCGAGGCCGTGCCGGTCACTTCATCACCGCCGCGCATGTACAGCACGGTTACGGTGTTATTCAGTGGATCCGGATCGCCCATCATCACGTTACGAGAAACCTCGATGGTGCAGCTTGCACCAGTGTCCAGATTGATGCAGTCCCCAGTTGTGGACAAACCCGTGAGATCGCCGAGAACATCATCGACGACTGAAACCTGAGTCAGTGGGAGTGCGCCATCATTCGTAATGGTGATGGTATAGGTTGCAGGATCGCCGACCTTCGCGAGCGCCGGACCTTCTTTCTCGACTTTCACGCTACACAGATCGAAACCCGCGATCAGCTTGTCGTCGAGCTGCGCCGTTTCCGAATTGGACACTCGCGTCTCGGCGACGAAGGTCGAGATACATGGGATGCCGTCCGGGAACACCGCCGAAAGATTGATGCCGCCCTCGAAGAACGTTTCGCTCGGGAACGCGTCGCGCGCTTCGTTGCCGCCCTGGGCCTTGAACGTGTACGGCCAAGGCGCAAGCTCAACACCCACCTGATTGTCATCGGGGTCGCCCGGGTTCGCAACGGCGCACAGGTCATCGCCCGCTCCGGCGGTGTCGCACGTAGTGCCAGCGATTGACGATATCCGTTTCAGACCGCCTTGCGACGGCGCTACACAATCTGGGTCCGCGTTGGTGCAGTTGCTATCCCAGGTGTAGGCCTCGATCCTGGGAACGGCGCCTGCGGCTTGCGGCCAGTCGGTCTGAATCAGGATATCTCCGTCGGTGTGAGTGCCGCCAATGGGGCTGGCGCCATCGCCGTCCCCTTCCATGGTGACCTCATCCTGCGTGAACCAGAACCCGAGCGCGGCATCGCCATTGTTCGCCAGTCGGTCGGTGCCGAAATACAGAATAAAGTCCATTGAAACCGGATCCCGATAAAGCGCAGCGTAGGCGTGTTCGAGGTCGGCCTTGTTCGTGGCTCCACCAATCTTCCACTGCCATTCCGAGATGTCTCGGCTGTCCTTCGAACCGCCCTGGGTGAAGACGTCATCGGCGTTCGGACTGAATGGATCGAACGCGAACACGGAAACCAGCGCATTCGAGGCCGGCGTGCCGTCCAATTTCGGATCGCCCGAGCCCACCGAACAGACACCGGTCCGATCCGGGTCGATTTCGTCACAGTAAATCTGAACCCAATCATCGCCAGTGGAATCAATGACCGCGTTGCCTTCGAGCTCGAAAATTCCGAGGTCATGCACCGCATATGCCACTGCACCAAATAT
>Ga0224508_10001849_pt1 | contig 18566 bp, 12 predicted proteins | sample SF_Jan12_sed_USG_4_FD_170157 | JGI IMG/M metagenome (GOLD analysis project Ga0224508, IMG submission 170157) | Sediment microbial communities from San Francisco Bay, California, United States - SF_Jan12_sed_USGS_21 | ecosystem: Environmental > Aquatic > Marine > Sediment | place: USA... | reverse complement strand
CGGGCCGGCTCAGGACCCTTGCGTCCACCAACCTCGCGGGACGCATTTGTACCTTGCGCGTTGCGCGCCTGGCGGCGCTCCTCAGCTTCCTCAAGCGCCCTTCGGGCTGCCGGGGTGAGCGGGCGCTTGCCTTGAGCGGTATCCGCCCCAGGTCCGCTTTCGCTCCTCTTGTCTCCGTCGCTCATCGTTTTATCTCGTCCTTATCCAGCCCCGCTCTCTTGCGGGAAGCGCGGCCAACCCCCATCATAGAGAAGAAATCCGCCGGTTCCAGAACCGGGACCGGTGCGCAGGCCCGGCACCATCAATATGCCCTCGGCCGGCGCGGAGGAAGTAACAGCCCGCAAGGACAGCAATGAACTATTTCCGTACCGCCATCCTGCTTGCCGCCATGACCGGCTTGTTCATGGCCGTTGGCGCCGTAATCGGCGGGCAGGCCGGCATGATGATAGCCTTCTTTATCGCCCTGGCGATGAACGCCTTCAGCTACTGGAATTCCGACAAGATGGTACTGCGCATGCACAATGCCCAGGAAGTCGATGCGCAGTCCGCGCCGGAATATTTCGACATCGTTCGCCAGCTTGCCGCCAACGCCGAATTACCGACGCCGCGCGTCTATATCATTCATGCCGACCAGCCCAACGCGTTCGCGACCGGACGCAATCCCGAAAACGCCGCCGTTGCCGCATCGACCGGCCTGCTTGAGCGGTTGAGCCAGGAGGAGGTGGCCGGCGTCATGGCGCATGAGCTGGCGCATATAAAAAGCCGCGATACGCTGACGATGACCGTCACCGCGACCATCGCGGGTGCGATTTCCATGCTCGCCAATCCGTTTATGATGATGGGTGGCGGCCGCAACAACAACAGCCCGCTTGGCCCGATCGGAACGCTGCTGGTGATTTTTGTCGCTCCCATGGCGGCGGCCCTGGTGCAGATGGCAATTAGCCGCTCGCGCGAATACCAGGCCGACCAAATGGGTGCGGAGATTTGTCAGCGGCCGCTATGGCTCGCGTCGGCACTGGAGAAAATCGCCGGCGCCGCAAAAAGCATTCCCAACATGGCGGTAGAGCGCAACCCGGCATCGGCGCATATGTTCATCATCAATCCGCTGTCGGGTGAGCGCATGGACAATCTGTTCTCAACCCACCCAAACACAGAAAACCGGATCGCTAGGCTGGAAGCGCTGGCCCGCGAATGGGGGACACAGGAGACTTCTACGGACGCCGGTCCCTGGGCCGGAAATGCCGACTCACCACCGCAATCGGGGGGCCCGTGGGAATGAGCGCGCGGACAAGACGGCTACTCCGCTGACCACGCAACAGAAAAAAACCGCCGGGCCCGGAACCCAGGACTTGGCCGGCCTTCAACCGCGTCGCGCCGCGACGAAACTGGTCGAGGCGGTTCTGGGTCAGGGCAAGACGCTCGACATCACGCTCGGCGAGCACGCAGCAGTTGCGCCTTTTTCCCGCATGGAGGAACGCGACCGTGCCCTTGCGCGGGCGATCGCGGCAACCGCGTTGCGGCGCAAGGGCCAGATCGACGCGATCTTCGATTCTTTTCTGGAGCGCCCGCTCAAAGGCAAAACGGTAGCGTTTTACGCGATTGCACGCGCGGCGCTTGCGGAAATCCTGTTCATGAACGCGCCCGACCACGCGGTCGTCAACCTGGCGGTGCAGCAGGCGCGGGCCGACAAGCGCACCCGGCATCTCGCCGGACTGCTCAACGCCGTACTGCGCAAGGCGTCCGTAAACGGTCCCGGCCTCGCCGCGGCACAGGACTCCGCCCTGATCAACACGCCGGACTGGCTGTGGCAGAACTGGGTGCGCGCGCATGGGGAAGAAAAGGCACGCGCTTTAGCGGAAGCGAATTTGCAAGAGGCCGCGCTCGATATCACCGTCAAGTCCGATCCCGAAAGCTGGGCCCGCCGCCTCGGCGGCGAACAGGTCGGACCGGTGACGGTTCGGCTTGCGCAGCGTGGCCGCATCGAGACGCTTGACGGGTTCGAGGACGGCCAGTGGTGGGTACAGGATGCCGCTGCCGCGCTGCCGGCACGGCTGCTCGGCAACGTCGCCGGGATGCGCGTTGCCGATCTGTGTGCCGCGCCCGGTGGCAAAACCGCGCAGCTGGCCTGGGCCGGTGCGCGAGTGACGGCGCTCGATATCTCCGCCAGCAGGCTTGCGCGGCTGCGGGACAATCTGGAACGGCTGGCGCTCAACGCAGAAATCGTCGCGACGGATGTGAATGAATTCGAAACCGAAAATCGCTTCGATGCCGTACTGCTCGACGCTCCCTGTTCGGCGACGGGCACGATCAGGCGTCACCCCGATATTCCGCACCTCAAGCGACCCTCCGACATTGAAAAGCTCTCCGAGGTACAGGCACGCCTGCTGAACAAGGCGGTATCGCTTACAAAACCCGGCGGCAGACTTGTCTACTGCACCTGCTCGCTCGAGCCTGAGGAAGGCGAGGAGCAAATAGCACGGATAACGTCCAGCGGAGCGCCTGTAACCGTAGAGCGCATTGCAGGCCAGGAGGCCGCGCGATGCTCGCATACGGCGACCGAACAGGGTTTTATCCGCACCTGGCCGTTCGCAAGCCCGCAGGGGTCCGGCGACGCGCCCGCGGACGGGTTCTTTATTGCACGTCTCAGCGTTGACGCGCGACAATGCTAGCCGGCGGCGCGCGGCCGTCTGCAGAAACTCGGCATCTTGAGCAGAAAGTCTCTTGATCGCCGGCGACCGCATGCCGACATTATTGGGTGGGCGAGTGTGCAGGGCAGCGTTTCTGGCACAATAGCGAGTGACCGGGCGGAATTCAGGGTGTTTGGGAATGGGGCTTGATACGCTGATTTTTCGTTCCGGACTGCCGGCAGCCGGTCGCGCGGCCTTCAGGCGTCTGGTGCCGGCGTCGGTCAGAGGTCTGGGTACCAAGCAGCAGCCGATCGACCAGCTGGTGCTCAGCCCCCAGGATTTGCGTACGGCGGACCCCAGCTTTGCCAGCGAAATCTATCACGGTCATTTCGGTCTGGCCGGCTCTGTCGCCCTGGTCGGATCGGACTCCTCCCCATTCCAGGTCATTCCGCCGAGCAGAGCCTGGGAGCGGGACCTGCACGGTTTCGGCTGGCTGCGCCATCTCAGTGCGGCGGGAGACGAAATTTCCCGCGAGCATGCGCGCGCGCTGGTGCGGGACTGGCTCAAGCTGCATGGCAGACCGGGAGGAATGGCTTGGCAGGCGGATCTGCTGTCGCGGCGCGTCATATCCTGGCTGTCACATTCCCGCATATTCCTTGAAAACGCGGACCAGCGCTTCTACGGCATGGTGACGGAGAGCCTGACCCGGCAAGTCCGCCATTTACGCGCGAACTTCCATGAAGCGCCGCCGGGCGCCCCACGTCTCGTTGCGCTCGCCGCACTGGTGTTCGCCGATTTGTGCACAAGCGAGAAATACACCGCTGAAGCCGGCGAGTCCCGGCTGTTTTGCGATGAGCTGAACCGGCAGATACTGGGCGATGGCGGGCATATAAGCCGCAACCCTTTGGTTCTTATCGACCTCCTGCTTGATCTGCTGCCGATGCGGCAATGTTTCATTGCCCGCGATGTACCCCCGCCGGACAGCCTTATTTCCGCGATCGACCGAATGATGCCGATGATCCGTTTCTTCCGGCTGGGTGATGGAAATCTGGCTCGGTTCAATGGCGGCGGCCCAACGCCGACAGACAGACTGGCTGCGGTCGTCGCCCATGACGATGCGATGGGCAGCCCGTTAATGCTGGCCGAACAGTCCGGCTACTGCCGGCTGGAACAGGGCGAGGGAATCGTCCTTGTCGACTGTGGACGGCCGCCGCCGGTGGCGGTGAGCGTGGCTGCCCACGCCGGATGTCTCGCGTTCGAAATGAGCACTGCCAGTCACCCCATTATCGTCAACTGCGGCGCCCCGACACGACAGGATGCGGACTGGCGGCTGGCGGCTCGCGCATCCGCGGCGCATTCCACGCTTATTGTGAGCGATGCGTCATCCTCGCAACTGCGGTCGGGCGGCGACGACTTCGACGGCAAGGAACTGGCAGTTCTTTCCGGCCCCGCGAATGTTACGGCCCGGGTAGAAACAATTGACGGTGTCCAGGAGCTGCGTGCGTCCCACGACGGCTACAATCAGCGTTTCGGCATCACCCATACCCGCAAGCTGGGCCTTTCCGCGTCTGGTGAAACACTGACCGGCACCGATACGCTTATCGTCCCGCGCGGTCTCAAGGGAGAGGCGCGCGGCAATGGCGGCGAGTTCGCAATACGGTTTCATCTTCACCCCTTTGTCAGCGTGGAGCTTTCCGACGACAAGCGTACCGCGTTGCTCACTCTTCCCAACCATGTCGGCTGGCAGCTGACCTCCAAGAACGAACCGCTGACGATTGAGGAAAGCGTCTTTCTTGCCGACAATCGCGGCCCGCGGCGCGCTGAACAGGTTGTCCTCTATTCAACCATGGGGCTGGCCACGGAAAAGCAGATCGACTGGGTTCTGGAAAAGAGCGCTGCCGGTCCGGAGCCGGATCTGAAACCGGTGGATGAGGACTTGCTGGCGGAAGAAGAAGACTAGCGCTTGCGGTTGGCATTTCGCTTCTCCGAACAGGAATGAACTGCGGCGAATTTGCCCTGTTTTTCATGGGCCCAATTCATGCTAACCCGCCCCTATCTTCCTGATGGACCGGCGGGCGGCATATGAACGACATATCGCAGAAAATCAAACGGGCCCTGATCTCGGTATCCGACAAGCAAGGCCTCACCGAATTTGCGGCCAGGCTCGACGCTCTTGGCGTATCACTCATCTCCACCGGCGGCACCGCGGCACTGCTGCGCGAGGCGGGGCTGGAGGTAGCGGACGTTTCCGACGTCACTGGTTTCCCGGAGATGATGGACGGGCGGATCAAGACACTGCACCCGAAGGTTCACGGCGGGTTGCTGGCGATCCGGAACAATGAGGCGCATGAGGCCGCGCAACGCGAGCACGGTATTGCCAATATCGATCTGCTCGTGGTCAACCTGTATCCGTTTGAGGAAACGGTCGCGGCGGGCGGCGAATTCGACGCCTGTATTGAGAATATCGATATTGGCGGGCCGGCAATGATCCGCGCGGCGGCGAAGAACCATGCCTTCGTAACCGTGGTAACCGACCCCGATGATTACGACGCGGTCCTTGCCGACATGGATGGCAATGGCGGCGCGACCAGCGCGGAATTCCGCCGCGCGCTGTCGGCAAAAGCATTCTCCCGGACCGCCGCCTACGACGCGGCCATCGGATCATGGTTCGCTGACCAAACCGGCGAGACGACGCCGCGTAACCGGACGTTCGCCGGCACGCTGGCGCAAACACTGCGCTATGGAGAAAACCCACACCAATGGGCCGCCTTCTACCGCGACGGGAGCGTGCGGCCCGGCGTGGCAACCGCTGCCCAAGTACAGGGCAAGGAGCTCAGCTACAACAACCTCAATGATACCGATGCCGCCTTCGAGCTCGTTGCCGAGTTCGATCCTAACGTCTCAGCGGCCGTGGCGATCATAAAGCACGCCAACCCCTGCGGCGTGGCAACCGCCGATACGCTCCGCGACGCCTACGGGTCGGCGTTCAGATGCGATTCAACAAGCGCCTTCGGTGGTATCGTCGCGCTCAATCGCGAACTCGATGCCGAAACGGCAGGCGAAATAGCGAAAATATTCACCGAGGTTGTCGTCGCACCGGGCGCCAGCGATGAAGCGAAGGCCGTTCTCGCGAAGGTGAAGAACCTGCGGCTGCTGCTGACGGACGGCATTCCCGATCCCGGCGCGGACGGCGTGACAATGAAAATGCTTGCCGGCGGGTTTCTCGCCCAAGCACGCGACAACGGCCGGGTCGAGGCTCTGGATCTCAAGGTCGTAACCAAGCGCGCACCCAGCGATGCGGAGATGGCAGACCTCAAATTCGCTTTCACCGTTGCCAAACATGTGAAGTCGAACGCCATCGTCTACGTCAAGAACGGGGCGACCGTCGGCATCGGCGCCGGTCAGATGAGCCGGGTCGATTCGGCCCGCATCGCCGCCTGGAAGGCAGAAACGGCGGCGGAGGAAGCGGGCGAGAAAGTATCACTGGCGAAAGGCTCGGTCGTCGCGTCCGATGCGTTCTTCCCATTCGCCGACGGGCTGCTGACCGCGGTCGCGGCGGGCGCAACGGCAGTCATCCAGCCCGGCGGCTCGATGCGTGACGACGAAGTAATCGCTGCGGCCGACGAGGCGGGACTGGCCATGGTCTTCACCGGCATGCGGCATTTCAGGCACTAGATCACGATCGATATCTATAGAGAGAGTGGGATCGGATTAGAGAACCGGTATCCACTTTTCCTCAATCCCGCGCTAGTTTCTGCGCGCCTCTTCCGCACCCAGCATCAGCGCCAGCCCGCCGCCCAGAAACAGCAGAATAACCGCGATGCCAGCGCGCTGGCTGCCGCTGGCTGCCGTTACCAGCCCGACCAGGAGTGGCGCGGCGAAGGCGGTGATTTTGCCCGAAAAGGCGAACAGGCCGAAAAACTCGGTCATCATATGCGGCGGTGCGGATCGCGCCAAATAGGTGCGGCTTGCGGACTGCAGCGGACCGCCCAGCGCACCGACGACAAGCGCAAAGGCGAGATAAACCTGCTCGCCGGCTGACGCGAACGGCGTCGCCCCCGGAGCGGCCGGTTCTACATTCACGACAAAAAAGACGCTGCCTCGGCTCACCGACACAATTCCCAACGCCGCGACAAGCAGACCGGCGAGCGAGATAATGATCACCTGGCGCGAGCCCAGGCTGTCATCCAGCCACCCCCCGGCAAAGGCGCCCGCAGCACCCGCGATCGTCAACAGGATCCCGAACAGGCCGAGCTCGATTGTGGTCCATCCGAAAACGGAAGATGCGTAAAGACCGCCGAACGCGAAGATCGCGCCGAGGCCGTCCACATAGAGCATCCGCGCGACCAGGAACCGCATGATGCCTTTGTAGCGACGTAGGTAGCGGATCGTTTCGGCGAGCTGGCGCAGACCCTCTGTCACCGGAGATGCCGCGCTGCAGGCCGGCGCGCCGGCGTCCGGCGTGAAGGCAAACAGGGGCAAAACGAACAACGCATACCAGAGGGCCGAAAACGGTCCGATTGCGCGATCTCCCTCATAGGCGAAGTCGTCGAGCGGCAGGTACGACTTCAAACCGAGCATCGTCCGTCCGGTCTCCGGGTCGGCGACGATAAATCCCGCCGCGACAACGAGGCTTGCGAGCCCGCCGGCATACCCGACCGCCCAACCGGTGCCGCTTAACCGGCCGAGCCGCGCGGGCGGCACCAGCCCCGGCATCATGGCGTTGGTGAAAATAGTCGCGAACTCCACGCTGACGATTGCGAGCATGAAAAATCCGATGACAAGCCCAAGGCGGGATTCAACGCCCGGCTGCGCCAGCCACAGCCCCGCCAAACCGACAATCAGACCGATGGAGAAAAGCGCGATCCAGGGCTTGCGGCGCCCTGTCGCGTCGGCAATCGCGCCGAGCACCGGGCCTGTCAGGGCAACAATCAGCCCGGTCGCAGCCGTCATATAGCCCCAATATGCCTGCCCACGCACGGCGTCACCGACAAACACGTTGGCGAAATAGGGTGCGAACAGAAAGGTGAGAATGAGCGTATATGCGGGCTGCGCGGCCCAGTCGAACAACACCCATCCCGCTATCGCCCGCGGACTGGCCGGCCGGCCGCTATCCGGATCGGCGGTTGTCCTGCTCATGACCGCGTCAGGACGCCCTCATATCGCTAAGATGCCCGACGGCCACCATCAGCTTGGACAGCGTAAAGTCTCCGCCGTCGAGGACCTCATCGAGCGCGCGGCGCGTTCGCTGAGCCAGGTCCCGGTTTTTGTCAAGCCAGCCATCGAACCCGGCGTTGCCGCCGCCACCGACGATATCCTGGACGATATCTCTATAGGCGGCGGTCAGGGTGCCGATCGTGGTGTTGATCGCCAGCCTGTCAAAATGATCTTGCGTCAGGATATTGTCGGCCTGACCTTTCAGCGCGCCGAGGCGGAAGTAATCGGCCGCCTTTGCATACATTCGTGCGACGTCGACAATTTCCTTGCCTGACCTTTCGGCAAGGATGCGCAGCCTGGACAGCGATTGGGCCAGCGCGGCCGGAACGCCACCCTGCTCCAGCGTCTCACGGTCGTCGGCGATGTGCTGACGCTGATCGGCGGTAATGACCTTGTCAAAGGTCTTGTGGATCGTCTTGATGCCGGCGCTGTAGAACTCGATCGCCGCAAACAACCCCTTCTTGTAGGACGCATGACGCAGGAACCAGGCCGTCTGCTGGCGTAACAGGGACTGAAGCCGTGCGTAAAGCTGAAGCTGGAAGGCGCCGGCGATCTTGTTGTCGAGCGCATCGATTTCATCGAACAGATTTTCCAGATCAAAGATCGCCATGGCGGCGGTAAAGGCGAGCGCGATATTTTTCGCAGGGTCCTCGGTTTCGTCCCTGAGCCGCACGAACATTGTCGACCCGCCGCGGTTGATGATCGAGTTGGCGAGCCGGGTCGCGATGATCTCGCGGCGCAGATGGTGCGATTTGATCTCTTCGGAGTATTTTTCCCGCAGCGTTTTCGGGAAATAGGCGAACAGCTCGCCGGCGAAATACGGATCGTCAGGAACCTTCGACGCCACCAGCTCGTTGTAGAGCTCGATTTTTGCGTAGGCGAACAAAACCGCCAGCTCAGGCCGCGACAACCCCTCGCCGGCCAGCCGCCGCTCCTCAAGCTCGCCATCTTCAGGCAGAAACTCGATTTCGCGGTTCAGCAACCCGCTCCGCTCCAGCCCCCGCATCAGACGGGTCTGGAATCCGAGGCCGGCGGCGCCGTTGCGCTCGCCCAGACTGATCGCCAGCGTCTGCAGGTAATTGTTGCGCAGGCACGCTTCAGCCACCTCGTCGGTCATGCTGGCGAGAAACTTGTTGCGCGCGGGCAGGTCAAGCTTGTCCGCCGCCACGGCGCTGCCCAGCGCGATCTTGATATTGACTTCAAGGTCGGAGGAATTGACGCCGGCGGAATTGTCGATTGCGTCGGTGTTCACCCGTCCGCCGGCGCGGGCGAACGCGATGCGCGCCTCCTGGGTCATGCCCAAATTGGCGCCTTCGCCGACGACCTTGACCTGCAACTCTTGCGTTTTGATGCGAATCGCATCGTTTGCCCGATCGCCGATCTCGATATCGGTTTCATGCGGGGCGGCGATGTAGGTGCCAATGCCGCCAAACCAAAGCAAATCGGCGCGGCTCTTGAGGATCGCCCTTATCAGCTCGTTCGGAGTCAGCGACATGTCCTCGATATCGAGCAAGGTGCGGATCTCGCCGCTGAGATCGATCGACTTGGCGGCCCGGCTGAAGACGCCGCCACCAGCGGAAATAACGTCTGTCTTGTAGTCCTGCCAGCTTGAGCGGGCGAGGTCGAAGAGCCGCTTGCGCTCCTTCCAGCTTGCCGCCGCGTCCGGATCGGGATCGATGAAGATGTCGCGATGATCGAAGGCCGCGACCAGCCTGGTCTGCTTTGACAGCAACATGCCGTTACCGAAGACGTCGCCGGACATGTCGCCGACCCCGATTGCCGAAAACGCGGTGGTCTGAATATCGCGGTCCATTTCCCGGAAATGACGCTTGACCGCCTCCCAGCCACCGCGCGCCGTGATGCCCATCTTCTTGTGGTCATATCCAACCGAGCCGCCGCTGGCAAAGGCATCGCCAAGCCAGAAGTCGCGGTTGAGCGATATCTCATTGGCATAGTCCGAGAAAGTCGCGGTTCCCTTGTCGGCGGCGACCACAAGGTAGGGGTCGTCGCCGTCATGGCGCACGACGTTCTCCGGCGGCACAATCTTGCCGTCCACAAGGTTGTCGGTAACGGTCAACAGGCTGGAAATAAACTGCTTGTAGCAGGCGACGCCTTCTTCCAGAATTTCCTCGCGCGACCCCTCTTCGGGCAGAAATTTCGGCACGAAGCCACCCTTCGATCCCGTCGGCACGATGACGACATTCTTCACCTGTTGCGCCTTGGCCAGCCCGAGAACTTCGGTGCGGAAGTCCTGCGCCCGGTCGGACCATCGCAACCCGCCGCGCGCGATCATGCCGCCGCGCAGATGAATGCCTTCCACCCGGGGCGAGAAAACGAATATCTCCTTGAAGGGCCGCGGGCTCGGCGCACCATCGACGTGAGCGCTGTCGAATTTGATGGCGATTGCCGAGGGTGAGTTCCCCTCCGCATCGCGCTGATAGAAATTGGTGCGGATGCTTGCCTGAACAAGATTGAGGAAATGGCGGAAAATTCTGTCCTCGTCCAGGCTCGGTATCGTCTCGAGCGCCGCTTCAATGCCGGACACAATTTTTTTCTGTTTTCCGGTCGATGCCTTTTCCGCCTTCGTTCCCTCAGGATCGAATCGCAGCCTGAACAAAGCGATAAGGTCTTTGGTGACGCCAACGTGCCGCACAAGCGTGTCAGACATGTAGGACTGCCCGAACGGCGAACTGATCTGACGCAGATAGGAGCCGTAGCCCCTGATGATGGCCGTTTCGCGCCAGTCGAGGCCGGCACGAAGCACCAGGCGATTGTAATAGTCGTCACTGGCCTCGCCGCGCCATACCGCAAGGAAGCACGCCTCGAGACGCTGCGCGCATTCGTCGAGATCGATCTCCTCGCCGCCGCGGGTTTCCAGCACCATGTCGTGAAGGGCGAAAGCAAAATCATCCTCCAGCCCCTGCGGTGAAACCGGAAACGACTGTTCGTCGATCACCGCGAAGCCGAGGTTTTCCAATACCGGAACGCGCCGGCTTAGCGGGATGGAGCCACGGGCATGGTAAAGCGCGACATGAGCTCGCTCGGGACTGTCGTGCGCCTCCTTGTAGAACCGGATTGCAACGGGGTTGTCGGCGGACAGCGCGTCGAACTGATCGATATCCTCAACCGCCCGCTGCGCGTTGAGTGAGCTCTGATAGGCAGGCGAGAAGGCATCCCGATATTTGTCTGTGACGCTATCGGCGTCTTCGCGCTGCTCGAGGATTTCCTCCAGGTCGTCTTGCCATGTTCGGGCGATGGCGGCGATATCGGCTTCGAGCTGCTGTTGCTCCGGCTGCGGTGTATCGCCTTCATAACGTCCGACAATGAAGTGTATCCGCACCAGCCGGCCTTCGGGGAAGAACAGATAGAAGGCGGAAACCCGTCCCTTGTAGATGTCGGCAAGATAGTCGCCGATCCTGCCCCGGACACCGGTGGTAAAACGGTCGCGGGGGACATAAACCAGAACCGACACGAAGCGGTCGAACTTGTCGATGCGCGGGAATACCCGGGTGCGCGGCCGCAGCTCCAGTTGCTGGATGCCGGTCGCGGCCTTATACAGCTCATCGATATCGATCTGGAACAGCTCGTCACGCGGAAAGTTTTCCAGAATATTCGACAATGCCTTGCCCGAGTGGCTGCTCGGCGGATAGCCGGAGCGCTGCATGACCATATCGGTTTTCAGCCGCAGAAACGGTATGCGTCGCGTCGAGCGGGTATAGGCGGTCGATGTGAACAGCCCGACGATCCTGAGTTCGCCGGAAATCTCGCCACTTTCGGCGTAGACCTTGACGCCGATATAATCCATGTGGGTGCGCCGGTGGACCACCGAGCGGACGTTGGCCTTGGTTACGATCAGCGGTTCCGGGGCCAGGAAGAACTGCCGGATTTCCGGCGTCATATGGACCAGCCGGCCACCGCGGCTGAGCACGTAAACGTCCCGATCGCGAAGAATGCCAAGGCCCGAACCGGGAACCGGCTCCAGAGTGCCGGTTTTCTCGTCGCCCACGAAGGCGAAGGCGCGCATGCCGAGGAGGGTGAAATTATCGTCGAGAAGCCACTTCAGAAACTGGATTGATTCAGCCAGATCCGACACCGGCACCGGCGGCGGAGAGGCGGTGTAGGCGGCAATGGCATGGTTCAACCGGTCCTGCATTGCCCTCCAGTCGGTGACGGCGGTGCGTACCTGATCGAGAATAGCCGACAGGCTCGTCTTGAGCTCGTCGCGCTGGTCCTGATTCCGGATGCGCTCCAGATGAATCTGGATATAGCTCTCCCGGGTCGCGCCGTCGGACCCGTCTTCCTTGATCCCGGTCAGCTCGGTAATCTTGTTCTTCCCCGCGCGCCGTACCGTGTAGACCGGGTGGGAGACGAAGTGAACGGTCAGCCCCCGTTCCTGGATCTCGCCCATGACCGAGTCGACCAGAAACGGCATGTCGTCATTGGCGATCTCGATGATCGTCAGATCGCCGTGCTCGGAGGTGAGGCTGGTCGGGTTTTCGACCTTGATCTTGTGTGTGCCCGACTTGCGCGCGGCGATAAATTGCCACGCGGAAAGAACCAGGGCGGCGAGGCTTTCCTCGCTGTAGCCGTCGAATTCACTCGCATCGGCGCGGGCGAAGAAAAGCTCGGTAAAATTGTCGAGCGCCTCGCTCTTGCTGCTGGAAGCCCGGATCAGGCCGGCAACCCGATGCATCGCTGGTTTGCGCTTACTGGCCGGCTGGGACGCTACCGCCAAGCTTGCCCCCGTTGTGTTTGGTTCCGGTGCGGTCGGACGATTCGTCACGACAGACAATTGCTGCGAGAGTGACGTGCCGCTGCAACATTGACAAGAGGAAAACCGACGATTGCAAGAACCCGGTGTACAACTATTTGGCGATGCGCCGGCCGACGCCGCCGATGGCGGTCACGTCGCCGATATTATTCCGATTTGTTGAAAACAGCCGCGTCCTGGGCACGTTTGAGGATATCGAACGCCTTGCCGAGCGCCGTGCCGGCCTCTTCCTTCCTGCCGCCGGCGAGGGCATCCTTGCCCTGGGCGAAAAGGGCGTCGAATTCGGCCTTTTGCTTTTCGGTCATAGGCACTTTTTCAGCGAGAATTTCCTCAATGGCCTGAACCTGTTCCTCCGGTGTGCCGGGGCCGAAACAGCCCGCTACAGCCAAGGTCAGGACGACCGCGAAAACCTTGCCAATGTTGCCAATCATGATTGCTCCGCTCCGCAGAAGATGGATCTGGCAAAAAGTGATACGGGATCGACACGGACCTGACTATCTGGCCCTTGGTCTAAGGCGGCCAAGAGGTCCCACCCTAGTCCAGAATAATCAGATGGTTAGGGAGCTCGTTCTCATCTGCCGTTCCGGGCGGGAAATGTTCGGCCAAAACCGCGCCGCAGGCGCCGATCACCTGCACGAAACCGTCGACGATGTTGCCCCGGGCAATATCGCCGGTCATGGAATCGACGATATCCTCCCAGGTTTTCGGAACGACCTTTTCATAAATGCCTTGATCGGCGATCACTTCGACAAATTGCTCAGCCATCGAGACGAAGATGAGAACACCGGTCCTTCCATTGGTCGTATGAAGGTTCTGCGCCAGAAATTGCTCGACCGCGTGCCGGTGCGCACGCGCGCGCTTGACCGCCCCCGGTACCAACGCGATGCGCAACGGCGGCCACAAGACCAGAAGTCCGGCGGCGAGGAAAACCAGCAGTTGCAGGAGATAGATTTGTTGCGGCGGCACGGTGGAGAAAAAATACAGCGGCAGCGGCACGAAAAGCGCCGCCAGCGCGGCCCACAGAAAGGGAATAAAAAAATAATCGTCGCTGCGGGCTGTAATGACAGCAACGATTTCGCCGCTCGTTGCGGACTCAGCCTCAATGATGGCTTTGCGGATGCGTTCACGCTCAGCGTCTGAAAATGATGTCATGATCTCGTCCCCTACCAGCCGCCGCTGGCGCCGCCGCCGCCGAAACCGCCGCCGCCGCCGGAAAAGCCGCCACCGCCCGAAAAGCCGCCGCCGCCCCAGCTACCCCCGGAGGAGTTGCCGGAATCGAACGTCCAGCCTTGGCTCTTTTTGCCCTTGTTACCCTTCACGCCGTGGCGCGCGCTATGGATGATGCTCCACAGCACAAAGGCGATAATGAGTATCCACACGGCGAGGACAATAATGGTGATCAGTTTTTCGCTGGCGTCCTGTTTGTCCGCCCGCAGCCGGACTGCCTGCGCGTCCCCGGTCAGGACATCGCTGATATCGCGCACGCCTGCCACAATGCCGCCGGCAAAGTCACCGTCGCGGAATCGCGGCAGGATCGCATTCTCGATAATGAGTTTGGCCATGGCATCGGGCAACGTGCCTTCAAGACCGCGTCCGACCTCAATACGCACCTTGCGTTCGTTGGGCGCCACGATCAGAAGCACACCATTATCCCGGCCCGCCTGGCCGATACCCCAATGGCGCCCGAGCCGGTAGCCGAATTCCTCGATCTCATAGCCCTGGAGCGAGGGAAGCGTGACCACCACGAGCTGATCGGTCGTCTTTTCCTCAAAGGCTTGCAGATCGGCAGAAATCGTCTGGCGTGTTGCGGCGTCGAGCAGATTCGCGTCGTCGACGACCCGCCCGGTCAGGGCCGGAAAAGCGGGTTCCGCGGCCCACAGGGAATAGGGTGCGGCAACAACGGCAAGCAGCAAGAAGACTGCCGGAACCGCACCCCGGATCATGGCGGTCAAGGGGTACGCACCCGGCACCCGGTCAGAACTTCACCTGCGGAGTCTTGGTTTTGTCCTCCGCTACGGTGAAAGTCTCCATCGGCTCCTGGTCCGGATAGAGCAATGCCCGCCACCAGCGGCCGGGAATGGTTCTGAGTTCGGTATTATAAATCTTCACGCTCTGGATATAGTCCCGCCGGGCGATCGAAATGCGGTTTTCGGTTCCTTCAAGCTGGGCCTGCAGGGTCAGGAAATTCTGGTTGGACTTGATATCGGGGTAGCGTTCAACGACGACCAACAGCCGGCCAAGTGCCCCGGCGAGCTGGCTCTGCGCCTGCTGGAATTGTTCGAACGCCTCGGGATTGCTCAGGATGTCGGGGGGCAGCTTGACTTGTGCCTGCGTTGCCTTCGCGCGCGCCTCGACCACCTCGGTGAGAACCTTGCGCTCCTGCTCCGCGAAACCCTTGACCGTCTCTACGAGATTGGGGATCAAGTCAGAGCGGCGCTGGTACTGGTTCAGCACTTCACTCCAGGACGCCTTGGCCTGCTCCTCATAGGTCGGAATATTGTTGACGCCGCACCCTGCCAAGGAAAGCGCCGCGAACAAAACCGCAACAAGACCCACCGCCTCCCGGAACCGGGCCGTATATGTTTGTCCGCTCATATCGAATTCTCCCGCCGCGTTCTGACTGTTCTCACTAGCCCCACTAACGCGATGTATGAGACCGCATCGGTTGTTGCAAGCTTAAACACCCGTTTGCGAACCGTTTACCGCGTTGGCAGCGAGCACTAAGCAATTGACCGCCAACGGGTTATGCTTAACGCCGATTATCCGGGGCTACGTCCGGGGCTGGGAACGGCACGACATTTGCTCGCTGTTCGCCAGGCATGTCGCAAATCATGGAATTCGCGGCAAAATTGTACCTGAATGAAACAGGAGTATGCGTATGTTTGCCCGATCAATTGCAGTGCTGGGTGCGACCATCGTTGGCGGCGGCGTCGCTTCGACGGCTGCCGAAGCGTTTGGAAGACATCATGGCTGTTGCCAGACAACCGCCTGCTATCAGAAAGTCGTATCCGCACCGGTGTACAAGACGGTAATGACAAAGGTCATGGTCCAGCCGGCGCGGTGCACAAACGTCCAGACACCGCCGGTTTACGGGACCCAGCCGCAACGCGTTGTGCTGGAACCCGCACGCCAATACACCCGTTCGGCGCCGCCCGTTTACGGGCGCGTGCGCGTTACCGAGATGGTGCATCCCGGACATACCAAGTGGAAGCACAAACGCGGCTGTTGCGGCGTCGAGTATAAATGCGCCGTTACCGTGGCGCCGAAATACCGCACGACATCCAGGCGCGTACAGGTTCGCCCGGCCTCGGCCTGGATCGAGACCAAGCCAGCGGTAACGGGAATCGTCCATCGCCAGGTCGTGATCAGCCCCGGATCGGTCAGAAAAGTCTGCCACCCTGCCGTTTACAAGACGGTTGCAAAGCAGGTTCTCGTGAGCGCGGGAACCGAGCAGTGGGTACCCGCTGCCCATGGCGGTAGCTGCCGGCGCTGAGCCATTTTCTACCGGCATCGAGAGTTGCAAACGGCGCGCCTCATAACGCGGGATCAGGAAAAGTGGACACCGGGTTTCTAATCCGATCCCGCTCTCATATATAGGAATCGATCACGTTTTATCGACTTAGGTGGAACCACCTAAGTCGATCGTGATCTAGGGCGCGCCGTTTTTTTTGACCTCACGGATGCCGCAAACCCGAACGGAATCGGACGTCATCGGTAAAATCTTCAACCTAGGGTTTACGATCCGTGAAGACTAATCAGACACAGTGCATGGATGACACGTGCATTGCTCAGCGCAAATCAGGGCATCGAGCGCTCGTTCGCCAGCGCGGTGATTCCCGGCCGCGGAAATTCCGGTCAACTTCTCGCACAATATTCGATCCGGCTTGGCAGCGCGCTGCTGCGCCACAGAACGGAGCTTGCGGAGCGGGCAACACGGATCGAGGCGGAGATCGCCAACAAGGTGAAATCCGAGTTCATAACGAATATCAGCCACGAGCTCAGAACGCCGCTGAATTCGATAATCGGGTTCTCGAAGATCCTGAAGGACAATGGCGGCGCCCCGCTTGATCCGACGCAGATCGCTGAATACTCCAATTTCATTTTCGATTCCGCCGAAGGCCTTCTCGGCGTCGTCAACGACGTCATCATCCTCTCCAAGGTCCAGAGCGGAAAGCTAGAGCTGCACCTCGAACCGCTCGAGGTGGAGGAGCTGGTTCGCGCCTGTGCAAGCTGGGCCAAAAACCAGATCGGCGACCGCGCCAAAACCCTCATGTGTGCGCTCGAACCCGATCTGGCTCCCGTGCTGGCGGATGCGGCTTTTGTGAAAGACGTCCTGCTGCGCCTGTTACGCAATGCGATCACCTTCACGCCTGAGGGCGGCCGGATTGCGCTCGTCGCCAAGCCGGGCCCGGAAGGGACGGTAATGGTCGCGGTGTCGGACACGGGTCCCGGCATGACCGCGGAACAGATCGACACCGCCCTGACCCAGTTCGGACAGAACAGCCAGCAGCTTGACCGGGATCACGCCGGGACCGGGCTGGGGCTCCCCATCTGCAAGGCCGTGGTCGAGCTGCATGGCGGCCGGCTGATGCTGCGCAGCGAGCCGGGCGCCGGAACGGATGCGCTTATCCTGTTGCCGGCGCAGAAGGGCGGGCGGCCATGAGCGAGACCCTGATGCCCCCGCAAGCGCCCGAGAGCCCCGTGCGGCAGCCGGCCACGCCGGAGGAGACAACACCGATCGGCCGCATCGTTTCGGTTACCGGCTCCCAGGCGGTCGTCCTGCTGGACCGGGAAACCGACGAGGCGGCCGGCCAGGCGAATCAGCGCGCCGAATTGTGCACGGTCATGAAAATCGATACGCCGAGCTCGATCCTGCTCGGCCTCGTCTCGGCGATGAGCGTGCCCGTCCCCTCGCAGGAAGACGGCCAGCCCGAGGTACGCATCGCCGAGCTGGAGCTTCTCGGACAATTGATGAAGGACGAGAACGGCGCGATCGGCGAATTCCGCCGCGGGGTTTCGACCTATCCCTCGCTCGGCGATCCGGTTTTTCAGGCCGGCGGCGAGGAGCTGCGCCGCGCCTATCTCTGGAACCAGGACCAGGCGGTGCAAATCGGCACCCTGCGCCAGGATGCGTCGATCCCGGCGATGATCCAGGTCGATGAGCTGCTGGGCAAGCATTGCGCCATCCTCGGCAGCACGGGAACCGGCAAATCCTGCGGCGTGGCGATGATCCTGCGGTCCATTCTGGCGCAGAACCCGCAAGCGCACATCCTGCTGCTGGATCCGCACAACGAATACGCGACCTGCTTCGGCTCCTACGCGGAGGTGATCACGCCGAACGATCTGCAGCTGCCATTCTGGTTCCTCACCTTCGAAGAGCTGGTCGAGGTCATCATCGGCAATACCAACAGCAGGGAGTTGGAAGCTGAAATTCTCGCCGAGCTTGTGCCGCTGGCCAAGATGCGCTTCGCCGCCAACCGCGGCCGCGACAACGCGGTCCAGTTCAAGAAGCCGGTCGGTCACGTTGACAGCTTCACCGTCGACACGCCGGTGCCCTACCGGATATCGGACCTGCTCAGCCTGATCGACGAGCGGATGGGGCGGTTTGAAAACCGCAAGGACCTGGTTCCCTACCGCCAGCTCAGGGCGCGCATCGAATCCATCTCCTGGGACCCGCGCTACGCCTTCATGTTCGGCAATCTGACGGTCCAGGATCACATGGTCGAAATTATCGGGCGCATGTTCCGCGTGCCGGTAAACGGCAAACCTATCGCCATTCTGGAGCTGACCGGCGTGCCGTCGGAGATCGTCAACGTGGTGGTGTCGCTGATCTGCCGGATGACGTTTGACTTCGCGCTCTGGGGCGACGGCAACGTGCCGGTCACGCTGGTCTGCGAAGAGGCGCATCGCTACGTGCCGAACAACCCCAAACTGGGCTTCCAGCCGACCCG
>Ga0224508_10001848_pt1 | contig 18569 bp, 12 predicted proteins | sample SF_Jan12_sed_USG_4_FD_170157 | JGI IMG/M metagenome (GOLD analysis project Ga0224508, IMG submission 170157) | Sediment microbial communities from San Francisco Bay, California, United States - SF_Jan12_sed_USGS_21 | ecosystem: Environmental > Aquatic > Marine > Sediment | place: USA... | reverse complement strand
GCGCCCGTCATGGGCCCGCGCGGCCCGAGGCCCTGCTCGATGGTGTGATGTTAGGTCGTTTGGGTAAAAGAATCGGAAGCGTTATTTATGAAAATCAAATACTTAAGAGAAGTTCACGATAAATTGAGCCGGTTTCGCGCTGCCCGGACCGAGTGACGAACCAGCGCCAGCCAGGTTGCCTTCACCGCGGCGCAAAAGCGGTCAATTCCTCGGCAACTACCTTACGCATCGGTTCGCAGTCCGAGGCGCAGCAGACGCAAATTGTAGGAAAGCCGACGTTCGGGGATATGATCGAACGGTGCTAACATGACCAGTCGGCTGGATTGCGGTCCGCCTTCCCGCCCTCGTTCGACCCTGCTCACGACCGCCGGGCGCCCATGACTCAGGTACCACAGACGTCTCCGACCCCGCCCCGCCACGACGTCTTGGTCCTGGGCGCCGGCCCGGCCGGCGTCGTCGCGGCCCGGGGCCTGCGGGCCGCCGGCTACAGCGTCGCGCTTGTCGGCGCGCCGCGGCCCTTTGACGCCTTCGAGGGCCTGTCGGAGCGCGCCGCCGAGGGGCTCGGCAGCGCCGGCTGCCACGAGGCCCTCGGGCGCCTCGGGGCGGAGGTCCGGCGCGTCGCCACCTGGAACGGCGAGACGAGCGACGCGAACCGCGAGACCCTGGTCGACCGGCAGGCCTTCGACGCCGGGCTACGCCGCGACGCCGCGGCGGCCGGGGCGACGGTTCTGGACGGTCGGATCAAGCGGGTCGAGGAGACGGCGGAGGGCTGGCGGGTGACCGGCCGGGCCGGCGAAAACCAGGCCTTCGACATAGAGGCCGGGTTCCTGGTCGAGGCCAGGGGCCGGGCTGCGCCCGCCGGCGGCGCCGGCGGGCGGCGCGGTCCCGCCACCACGGCCCTGATTCGGCGCTGGCGCCTGCCGTCCGGCGGCGCACCGCGCACGGCGCTTGCGGCCTTCGAAAGCGGCTGGTGCTGGTTCGCGGACCTCGGCACCGGCGAAGCCCTGTTCCAGGTCATGGCCGCGAGCGGGTCCGGAGAGTTGCCGGCGCGCCCCGGCCTGGAGGTCTTCTATGACGACCGGCTCGCCACCATCCCGGAGGCCGCGGTCTGGCTCGCCGAGGCGGCGCCCCTAGGCGGGGTACAGGCGCGCGCCGCCGGCCCCGTCCTGGCCGGGACCCTGCTCGGTCCGACCTTCGCGCGGGTCGGGGACGCAGCCTTCGCGGTCGACCCGCTCTCCGGTAACGGCATGTTCCAGGCCGTGGCCGTCGCGCTGGCCCTGCCGGCCGTCGTCAACACCCTGATTCGAAGACCGCAGGACCGGGCGCTGGCAGAATCCTTCTACCGCGAGCGCGTCGAGCAGACGTTCCAGCGCATGTGCCGTGTCGGCCGGGACTTCTATAGAGCGGAGGAGCGTTGGCCCCGGCATCCGTTCTGGCGCGCGCGCGCCGCCTGGCCGGACGAGCAGGCGGCCCACGAGCCGTGGGACAGCGAGGCGCCCAAGCTGAGCGCGCGTCCGGTCTCGCAAGACGGGTTCATCGTACGGCAGCCGGTGATCGTGACGCCCGACCATCCGCGCGGGGTATGGCGGGTCGGCGACGTGCCCCTGCTGCCGCTCATGGAGTTCCTCGCGGGCGACGAGAGCCAGAGCCCGGCCGCCGCCGCGGCCAAGTTCGGCGCGCAGGCCGGCTATCCGGCGGTCTCCGTCGAGACCGCCTTGTCATGGCTGACCCACCGGGGTTTGGCCGAGCGGGTCGGGGGCACGATCCGGCTGCACCCGGCGCCGGCCGCGCAGCTCCTGAAACGTCAGGACGGCGGCCCCGCCGAGGCATAGCGCCAGGCCGATCCAGACCCAGCTGAGCAAGGGGAAGACCTTGAGCACCACGGGCACCTCGCTCGCCTGGCGCGCGGCGGCCACGCCTTCCCCGGGCGCCCCCGTCCCGTCGACCCGGTAGTCCACCGCGGGGAACCAGACCTGGACGTCGCGCCATAGGCCGCGGTGGATGAAGGGGTGGATCATCCGGCGCGGCCCGCCAACGCTGCGGGCATAGCGGTAGTCGACGATCTCGCACATCAGGCGGACCGGCCCCTGCCCGTCGCTCGATGGCGGCCGGTCGTCGCGGTAGACGGTATGGCCGGCGCGCCGCTCGACCACGCCCTCGTCGCCTTCCAGCTGCCAGGCGACCTCGGCCACGGACCGGAAGGCGCCCGCGCCCTTTCGCGACGGGCCGCCGTCGTCGACGAAGGCCGCCTCGCCCAGCCAGAGGGTCACCGTGAAGCCGTCGGGGAAGCGCTGCGGCCGGCCGAAGTCCTCGGGATATTCCAGGATCTTCTGCGCGTAGGAATCGAAGACCGTGGCGCCGGTCCCGGCGAGCAGCGCCATCATGACCCCGGCGTGGACCGCCCCCAGCGGGACGGCGGTGCGAAGGCCGCCGCCCTCGGCCCGGCGGCGCAGCAGAGCGCGCGCGGACCAGAAGAGCGCGCCGAGGATCGCATAGGCGATCGCGACCAGGAGGGCGTCGAGCCAGGAAAAGATCGCCACGGTCTGGCGCGAGGTCATGCCGGTGCCCTGGAACAGCGCGGCCATGGGGTGCAGCCAGAGGGCGGAGAGCGCCGCCAGCAGCGCCGCGAGCGCCGTCGCCGCCCAGCAGGCGAGCCGTCGGCGCAGCGCCAGGAAGGTGTGCCCGGCGATCAGGCCGAGCAGCACGGCGAGCGGCGCCAGCCAGCGGTTCATGCCGAACCCGTCGATGTCCCAGCGGGCGAAGACCCGCCGCAGCTCCTCGAGCTCCCCCGGCCGGCCCCAGCGTGCCAGAGTCTCGAAGAATGGCTTCAGGGACTCCGGGCGCGGCAGCGCCAGCGCGGCGCTGACGTAGGCCTGGCCGATGAACACGGCGGCGACCAGGGCCGCGAGCCCGAACAGGACGATCGCGCACCAGATCAAGATCGTGCCCTCGTCTCTCGGGCTCGGTAATCGCATGTAGCGGTTTTCGATGGCCATGGTTCGAGACGCCGCCCTCGCCCTGAGCTTGGCGAATGGGGGCGGCTCCTCATGCTTCGACAAGCTCAGCATGAGGCCGGTTGTTTTTTGTAAATAAGGAACCTCATCCTGAGCCTGTCGAAGGATGAGGGGCGCCCGAAGGGCGCGAAACACAGACCGCGCCCCTGTGCGATTCCCCCCATCTCTCAAGGCGGCCGGACGGGGCCGGCGGCGCCGGGCGACGGCCGCGCCGGCGAGCGCCAGGGCGAACAGCAGACCCGCGGCGGCAAGCCAGAGCGGCAGGGAGGTCTCGCCGACATAGCGGTGCGAGGAGGCAAGCGCCGGGCTGCGGGTCACCGCCATGGAGGCGAGCGCGGCCGCGCCGCACAGCAGGCCGAGCACGGGGTGGATCACGGCAAAGCCGCCGCCCGGGCGATAGCGGCGCAGGCAGTGCATCTGCGCGGTGGCGAGCGCCCAGACCATGAAGACCGAGGTCTGCACCGGGTCCCAGTGCCAGATCTGGCCGAAGGTGAAGTCCTCGTAGGCCCACCACATGCCGGTCGCCAGGCCGAGCGAGAGCACCAGCCAGCCGACCCGCAGATAGACGGCCGCGAGCTCGCGCCAGGGGCCGCGGCCGGTAAAGAGGGCCTCCAGGGCGGCCCCGGCCGGGGCCAGGAACAGGATATAGGCGGCAAAGATCTGCGGCGGATGGAAGGCCATCCAGACCCGGATCAGGTGGGCGTTCATGCCCTGGCTCGCCGCGCGCGCCAGGTCCTCGGGCGGGGTCGCGGCGAAAGGAGTCCACAGCAGGGCCCCCGCCGACAGGATCGCGGTCAGAAGCAGCGCGCCAGACGTGGTCCAGCGCCCGAAGCGGGCCAGGCGGACGCTCGCCGTCGCGCTCAGCGCGGCCAGAAAGAGCAGCGTACCCTCGTCCCCGCCCCAGAGGTTGGAGAGCTTCAGGTACCAGGTCAGGCCGGCCGCGCTGTACAGCCAGACGTAGCGATAGGAGAAGTCGTCGAGCAGCAGGTGCGCCGCGAGGCTGGCGACGGCCGCTAGAAGTAGGCAGCCGGCGGCGGCCGCCAGACCCTCGGCACGCCCGGGCGCGGCAAGGCCCGCCAGGGTCGCGGCGCAAGCCAGGGCGACGGCCGCGGTTTCCGCCGGGTTGCCGAGCAGATAGAGCAGCACGGCAAAAGGCGGTGCGGCGAGCCACCACCAGCGCCCGACCGCCTGCATCAGTCCCCGGTCCCGGCGCGGCGGCGCTCCGGCCCGTGGTAGCGGGCGACGGCCGCGAGGTGCTCCAGCATCTCGTCGCGCCCGGCCCCGGGCCGCTCGGCCAGATAGCCGGCGAGATGACCGCAGAGGTGGGCCACGGCGAAGCTGGCGCCGCCGGACTGCCCGGCGCCGGGCGCACCGGCGAGGGGCCGGGGATGCGCGCCGAAGTCGGCCTGCGCCCCGCCCAATGTCGAGATCTCGCCGGGCGCGCAGCGCGCATCGCCCGAGACCTTGACGACGCCCTGGTAGCCCGCCGGATAGACCATCGCCCCGCGGGCGGGGGCCGAGGCCAGGAGGATCACCCCGGCCTCCCGGGCCGAATCGCAGGCGCGCCGCAGGACCTCCCGGTCGTGGCGCAGGCCGAAGCTCATGTTGACGATCCGCGCGCCGCGCCCCGCCAGCCAGTCCAGGCCGGCGGCCACGACGGCGGGCGATGTGGCGTGGGAGGCCAAGAAGACCTGCGCGTCGAGCAGGCGCGCCTCGGGCGCGGCGCCAGCTATGATCCAGGCCAGGGTCGACCCGTGGCCGAGGCGGTCCGGTTCCACCGGCCCCGCCGTCACCCGGCCCGCTTCGCCGAGCGTGAAGCTCCGCGCGTCCTCGACGGCCGGGGCCAGGTCGGGCGCGACCCCGCTGTCGAGCAGGCCGACCAAGACCGGCGGCCTCACTGCGGCACCCCCGCCGGCCGGGCCGCCGGCACGAGCCTGCCCCGCGCCAGCTCCAGAATCGCGTCGGCGCCCTGGAGGGCCTCGGGCCGGTGGCTGATCACCAGGCGCGTGCGATCCGGGAACAGCTCGTCGATCGCCTGGACGATGCGCGCCTCGGTCTCGTAGTCGACCGCCGAGGTGGCCTCGTCGAGCACCAGGACCAGGGGATCCTGCAGCAGGGCACGGGCGATGGCCAGCCGCTGGCGCTGGCCGCCCGAGAGCGCCGTGCCGCGCGCGCCGACCTCCGTGTCGTAGCCCTGGGGCAAGGCCAGAACGAAACGGTCGACCTGGGCCCGGACCGCGGCCTCGCGCAGCGCCGCATCGCTCGCCTCGGGCGCGGCATAGCGGATGTTGTCCGCCACGCTGCCGGCGAAGAGCACCGTGTCCTGTGCGACCACGGCGATCTTGCGCCGCAGCTCCGAGAGGTCGAGGTCGCGCAGGTCGAGACCGTCGAGCAGGATGCGCCCGGCCGCCGGATCGTAGTGTCGGTGCAGCAGGTCGATAAGCGTCGTCTTGCCGGCCCCGGAGATGCCGATCAGCCCGATCTTGCCGCCGCCGCGCGCGATTAGGTCGACGTCTTCCAGGACTGGCGGTCCCTCCGGGTCGTAGCCGAAGGACAGGCCCTCGAAGCGGACCTCGCCGGCGCCGCCCGCCGGCAGCGGCCTCGGGCGCGCGGGCTGGGCCACGGCCGGCGCCACGCGGGTCACCTCCATCACCCGCGTCAGGCTGACCCGGGCGCGCAGCGATGCGACATAGAGGCCGAGCAGGGTCTGCACGGGCCCGGTCGCGCGCGCCAGATAGGCCGAGAAGGCGATCAGCGCGCCCAGGGTCAGCCGCCCCTGGATCATCATGGTGCCGCCGGCGATGAACACCAGGGCGGTGCTGAGCGAGGTCATGAGGTTGGGCACGGCCGCGGTCGCGAAGTTGACCATCTGCAGGCGCAGGAGGTCCTTGAGGTAGCTCCGGTTGAGGCCTTCCAGGCGCCTGGCCTCGCGGTCCTCGGCGGCGACCGACTGAATGAACTTCATCGTGCCCAGGGTGTCGAAGAGGAACGAGGTCAGGTCGCCCGAGCGCTCGCGCACCCGCCGGGTCATGGCCTCGACGCGCGGGCGCATGGCGCGCAGGAACAGAACCTCGGCGGGCAACAGGACGAGCGCCAGTAGCGAGAGCTGCCAGCTCAGGCTGGCCATGAGGGCGAGCGCGCCGGCCAGCGCGATGACGCCGTTGACCGACGCCAGCAGGGTGTCCACGGCGAAGCGCTGGATCTCGCCGACGTCCCCGTCCAGCCGGTTCATCAGGTCGCCGCCGCGGCTGCGCGCGTAGTAGGCCGGGGAAAGGCGTTGCAGGTGCCGGTAAACCGCCTCTCGCAGGGCGAAGAGAATGCGCCCCGAGACCGACACGTAGTGCCAGCGGTTGAGCGCGGCCAGCAGGCTGCCGGCCAGGCCCGCGGTCACCATGGCCAGGCACAGCCAGACCACCAGCGCCATCTGCCCCGCCAGCAGCCCGTCGTCGATCAGGAACTTGGTAATGTAAGGCTGGGCGAGCGCCAAGCCGGTACTGGCCAGCGACAGCAGGACGATGGCCGCGAGCCTGCCGGCGTGCGGCCGCACGAAGCCGAACAGCCAGCCGAGCGCCGAGGCCTGCGGGTCGGCCGCCCGTCGCGACGGTTCCTCGGCCGGGTCAGTCAGCTTTCCGGCCATGCACCGCGCGAGATCCTAGCGCTGGATCAGACGCAGCGAGGACAACGCCTGATCGCCGCCGTCCGGCATCTTGATCGTGCCGATGCGGCTCAGGTCCGCCGTCGAATAGACCGCGATATCGTCCATGGTCCCGCCGACGTAAATCTCCGTGCCGTCGCTCGAGACGTTGACCGCATAGTAGGTATGATCGAGGTTGATGCGCTTGACCAGGCGCTCGGCCAGGGGCTTGCTCATGTCGACCTTGGACAGGGTCGTGTAGACCATGTAGGCCTCGTTGCGCCGGACCGGATTGATGACCGAGGAGAAGATCACCACGGCGGTGTCCTCGAAGCCGTCCATCTTGAACTCGTCGGTCTCCAGGTCCAGAGTCAGCAGACCCGTCTTGTAGGCTGCGGGATCGTCGGGCGACTTGTCGGTGCGCACCACGTAGTAGGGCGTCGAGAAGACGCCGGCCGTTTCCCACTGCGGCCAGACGTCCAGAATGTCCGGCTCGCCGAAATTGGCCCGGCCCCAGTTGCGCACCTTGTGCACGTCCACGACCGCGCCGGTCATCGGGTCCATGACCGTGAGGTCCCAGTTCAACAGGTAAAGCTTCTTGCCGTCCTTCGAAAGCGACATAACGGCCGTGCGGCGCGGCGCCGGCATGAGCCGGACGGGCTTGGCGCCGATGCCGTCGGCGGTGTTGTAGACGGCGACGCGCGTATCCTGGACCTCGTATTCGCCGAGGCCCAGCTTGACCGGCGACTGGAACACGAAGAGCTCCTTGCCGTCGGGGCTGATGTCCATGGCGAACATGGCCTTGACCCGGGTCTTGCCGGACGAGAAGTCGGCGCGGAACACCTCCTTGCCGCTGTCGAGGTCGATCCCCGACACGCTCTCCCAGCGGTTCACGATGGTGTAGGCGATCTTGCCGTCCGGCGAGGGCGTGATGGTCAGGTTGCCCGGCGCGGCGTTCGGGATTTCCAGTGTCTTGATGACCTCGCGCGCCTTCACGTCGACCATGACGATCTTGTCGGGCTTGACGCCGGTCAGCAGGATATCCTTGGCGTCGGCTGCTCCCGGCACCGCGGCCGGCGCGACGGCCAGCGCCAGAAGGACGCCGAGCAGGGCGGATTTCTTGAAGGAATGCAACATGGCGGCCCCCCGTTCTTGCATGTCGGTCACGGCTCGGCCCTACGAGCCCTTGGGGAACACCGACTGCAGCTTGCGCCAGTCGCGCTGCGCGGAATCGGCGTCCTGGTTCCAGTCCGGATAGGTGTTCAGCGTGTCGGCCACCTGCGCCGGCCACCAGCAGGGGTCGGAGCAGCCGTAGAGGTCCGCCTCCATGGGCTGGCACAGGGCGGCGACGCCGCCGAAGGGATCGACCTCCCAGCCGGGATCCAATGTCGTGCTGCATCCGGCCACGGTATCCATCAGGTAGACCTCGTCGGTCTTGCCCTGCTCGACCGCCTGGTCCAGCAGCCCGGCCTTCTTGTTGAGCGGCTTGAGGTGTTTCATGACATCGCCCTCCGCGGTTCAATGTGTCTGGCGAAGAACCCCGGGTTCTCGGCCATGAGTTTCGTGTACACGTCGATTCCGAAATCGACCCAGTCGCGCATCAGTTCGCAGTAATGGGCCACCGGGTGCTGCGGGTCGCCGAACTTGGCGTAGGATTCGTGATAGCAGCCGCCCGAGCAGAGATTGCGGATCCGGCAGGTCTCGCAGGGTCTGCCGCTGCGGTCCTGCGCCGCCTCGAGGAACTGCCCCAGGCGCGCCTTGTCGATGCCCTGCTCGACGTCGCCGAAGGTCGGCAGGTCGGACCCGGTGAAGCGGTGGCAGAGATTGAGGCCGCCGTCCTTGTCGACCGCCAGCATGCCGAGCCCGGCGCCGCAGGGCAGCGACTTGCGCGTGCCCTCGGCCAGGTCGGTCATCAGCTGGTGCATGTTCGAGAAGCCGATGTTGCGGTCCTCGAGCGCGGCCTCCAGGTACATCCGGCCGAGCATCTTCATGCCGTCGAAGACCTCGGCCAGCTCCGCCTCGTTCAGGTTGAAGGCCGCCATGTCGCCCGCCGTCGCGGGCGCCATGCCGACCTCGAAGAAGCCGATCTCGTCGCGCAGGTGGCGATGGATGGCGAGCACGTCGGTCACGCCCGCGGTCAGGGTCACGCGGGCGCCGATCGGCCTCGAGCGGTAGCGGTCGAGCAGCATGGCGGCCTTCCGCGCGACCACGTCGTAGGTGCCGCGGCCGCCCACGGTCTTGCGGTTCTTGTCGTGCAGCGCCTTGGGGCCGTCCATGCTGATGGTCAGCCCGAAGCGGTGGGCGTCCAGATAGTCGACCAGCGCCTCGGTCAGCAGCGTGGCGTTGGTGGTGAGCGAAAAGTCGACCGTCTTGCCGATTTCCGCCGCGCGGCCCTCGGCATAGTCCACGACCTGGCGGATCAAGGGCATGTTGCTGAGCGGCTCGCCGCCGAAGAAGACCACGTTGACCCGCTCGCGCGCGGCGCCTTCGCTGAGCAGCAGCTCGAAGGCCCGCACCGCCGTCTCGAAGTCGAGGCGCTCGCCCGCGGCCGGCGCCGTGAGGTCCTCCTTGTAGCAGTAGGTGCAGCTCAGGTTGCAGCCGGTGTTGACGTTCAGCACCATGGTGCTGATCGGATACTCCCGGATCGAGACCGGCCCGCGCTCGCGCTTGGCCGTGTCGGTGCCCGTGACGATGTCCAGGTCGATGAAGTCTCGCAGCGTCTCGATCACGCGGTCCGCCGGATAGCGCCCGTCGAAGCGCGCCCGGACCTGCGGCTCGCTCACCCAGTCCTGTTCCCGGAACAGGTCCAGCACCTCGCCGCCGACCTGGTCCACCTCGAACAGGCTGGTGGTCGGGATGTGGAACAGGATCCGCCGCTCCCCGACCTGCACCTCGTGGACGTCGTTTCTGGCCAATCTGAGCGCGTTCACCGGCAAGCCCTCCCCAACGCGGCGCCGTTCCCCCGGTCCTAGCGGATTGGCGGGTCGTTCCAGCGCTGCACCGTGACGATCAGGTGCCCCGCCCCCTCGATCTTGCGCCCCGCGTCGTTCACCACAGCCTTGACGGCGAGGTCGCCGGCGTTGTTGGTGGCGAAGGGCCGCTCGGGATTGGGGCCGGCCGCGGCCGGCAGGAACAGGCCTTTCATATCGATCCTGCCGGCATACTGGCTGTCCTTCATGGCAGCGGCAGTCTCGTTGAAGTCGTCCACCGACCAGGTGGCCGGCATGACGCCGATGCGTTGGTCGTCGTCGGTGCCGGCCGCGCCGTCGGACCCATTCATGTAGGCCACGGCCTCGAACTGCGCCGGCACCGCGGCCAGTGGGCCGCCGGCGCCGCCGACCCTGGCGATCGCCTCGTCCGGCTCGACCCGCACCGAATCGATCCGGCTGTAGACCGTGAACAGGCCGCCCGCGTCGGCGCCGCCGACCCGCACGCCCCGCGCGCCCGGCCGGGCCCCTGCGGTCGCCCTGGCCTCGACGACGACGGTCTCCGAGCTGCGGGAGACGGTACTTGTGACCTCGACCCCCTCGCCCAGGTCCACTTCGCCGTCCAGCCCGACGCCATGGATGGCGATGCGGCCGAAGGTGCCGCCGCGCAGATAGGCCGGCTCTACCGCGAGGATCGTGGCGGCTGGCCCCATGCGCACCGCGCGCAGGTTGCCGCCGACGGAATCGAGATCTTCCAGGAACCAGCGACCGGACAACTCCCTCCCGTCCTCCGACAGGGTGAAGACCTGGAGCACCGACTCGCCGTCCAGGTTCAGGCGGGCGCGCCACTCGTAGCCGGTATAGACGATGGCGTTGCCGCTGCCGCTCGCCGTGCCGCCGTCGGCATAGGTCAGATCGAGGGCGACGCGGTACCGGTCCTCGCCGCTCGCGGTGATCGCCGCGATACCGTGGTAGGCGCCCTTGCCGGGACGTCGGCCGGCCACGCGCCAACGGCCCGAGAGGTCCGCAGCGTCCTGGTCCAGCCACTTGGTCCAGGCCGCCGTCCGGAGCGGATAGAGCTTGCCGAGCTTGTCGGGCACCGAAGTCGAGACGATCTCCCACCAGTTGCGGTCCCGGCCCATTGCCTGATACTCGGCGGTCGGAAACTGGCCCAGATGGAAATGCGCCAGCTTGCGCCATTCCTCGGCGTCGCGGCGCTGCAGCGCGACCCGGGCGAAGCTGTGGCAACGCCCGCACAGGGTCGCGAGGTCGTCGTCCGGCGCCTTGTCCAGCGCGTTCGGGCGGCGTTCGAGAATGTAGCGCCAGTCGCGGGTTTCCTCCGGGGCGAGGCCCTGGGTGTCCGCCAGATGCTTGACCAAGACCGCGCGCTCCTCGGCCGGGATCCGGACGCCGTGCATGATGGTCATGCGAACGATCGCCATGTCCCAGCCCTCGGGCGTCTTGCGCATGTCCTCGACGCGGCTGAGGCCGCCGTCGGCCGTGCGCTCGTGGCAGGCCGCGCAGCGGCTGTTCAGGATGCTGGCGGCATCGGCGCCCTGGGCCTGGACCGCGCCCGGACCCGCCGGGAGCAGCCCGAGCAAGAGCACGCAAATGACCGGAAGAGTCGGAAGAATCGACGGATTGCGCCTGTGCATGTTCCCCCCCTTTTGCGTTTCTTACGGCCCGCCGTCCGGGTCGGACCCGGGGGGGCCGCTTGTTGCTTTGCCGATAACCTTAACCAAAAAGGCGAAATTCGCCAAGCGGGAATATCGTAACGGTCCCGCGGTGCCGGGAGTTTCCTGGGAACGACAGGCGCAAAGACGGCCGGTTGGCCGCGCGCCGACGGCCCATACGGGACGGCCGATCCCCTGCCGATTCATTCCCGGACAGGTTCGCCGCTCACTCGTGGTCGTGAGTTCCGCCACCACCGCTCGTGGGCGTGATCCCCGGCACCACCGCGTAGTTGGTGAGCAGGTTCAAGTGGGTTGCGTTGTCGATGCGCGGGCGCACCGGGACCACTTCGCCGCCGTGCCTGAACGCGAAGCTCTTGACCGCCTTGATCTCCAGGAACCAGCCCGGGCAGACCGGGGGAACCTCTCCCGTCGCGGCGCGCGGGTCCGTGCTGTCGGCGCCGATCCAGTGGAAATGGGTAAAGCTGCCGGATTGCGGGATGTCGACCCGATTGACCGCCCAAACAGGATGATCGTTGCCGTTGACGCCGCTGTGAAAGAGGAATTTCGCTTTGCCCGGCTTGGTGTGCAACTTCCAGCCGACGACGCAGTCGACGTCGGCCGCGCAGTCTTCGGTGTGTCCCACCCCGCGCGGGTGCCTGGCGATGGGCAGGCCCGAGACCGGATCGACCTCTCCGGTGAAGATGATGAAGAAACGACCCGAAAGCTCGCCGTCGGCGCCGAGTTTGGTTTCCAGGTGGGTATCGATGTGGTTGCCGAACAGGAAGTCGAAGGGCGAGGCATGGTCCTGCCACACCTGCTCTTCCCCATCCCCGAGCGCCGGTCCGGCAAACAGCGAGACGGCGAGGCCCATCGCCGCAACCGAGCCAAATCGCGCGACCGTCATGATCTCGTCCTCCTTCGTGCCAAGACCGAGAGGTTACCCCTCGGCGGCGCAATTGAAATTGATTCGGATCAATTTATCTCCAGGGGCGCCGGCTACGGCGGACCGGGCCGAACATTCCATCTAGCGAACCGCCAGAGGCATGGTCGGATGAGTCTACCAGTTTTAGTATAGCCAAATATGCTTATTTCCCGTATGGTTCGTCCTACGGTGGGGGTACCGGATTTGGCGGGCTGGGCCGATCAACGGCGTTGGAACCGGGCAAAGCATGGCTGCACTCCCATCGGCCTCCACGCGACAGAGGCTCAAGTCCCTCGGCCTCATGGCCGTGCTGGCGGTAGCATACTTTCTCGCCGGCAAGACCGGGCTCGCGTTTTCGTTCGTCCAGGAGAACGTGACGCTGATCTGGCCGCCGACCGGGATCGCCGTGGCCGCCGTCCTTCTCTTCGGCTATCGCATCTGGCCGGGCCTGGCCTTGGGAGCAGTCCTGCTGTCCGCCTCGACGGGCGCCCCCCCGGTCTTCGCCACCGCCACGACAATCGGCACTCCGCTGCAGGCGCTTGGCGCCGTCTATCTTCTTCGCCGCATCGATTCCTTCGACCGGTCGCTTGCCCGGGTCCCGGACGTTCTGTGGTTCGTGGGGCTTGCCGCGGCCCTCAGCCCCGTGATCAGCGCAACGATCGGCGTTGCCGGCCTGCATCTGGCCAGCCTCGCCGATTGGCCGCTGCTTCCGCGGGTCTGGTTCGAGTGGTGGTCGGGCGATGCCATGGGCGTTCTGCTGCTGGCTCCGCTGCTGATCACCCTGCTGGATTGGCGCGACAAGACCTGGGATCCGAGGCACATCGTGGAGGGCGCCCTTCTGCTGCTTGGTGCGACTCTTGTTTGCCTGTGGGTCTATGACAATCCGCGGGGCTTCGAATATACCGACCCGCTCTCGTATCTCACCTTCCCCTTCGTGATCTGGGCGGCGTTTCGCTTCGAACAGCGAGGCGCGACGGCGGTGATCTTCGTCACCACCGCCATGGCCGTTTGGGCCACGGCGAGTGGCCGGGGGCCCTTCGCACAAAGCGACGTTCACGCGAGCCTATTATCCCTAAGCGGCTACCTGAGTATCTATGCCGTGGCGGGAATGATGTTGGCCGCCGCGGTCATGCAGCGGCGGCACACCCTGACCGCGGTCGAGATCGTGCACGGTGCTCTGGACCGGACTCGGTGCGAAGAGCTCGCCGCGGCAAACGAGCGATTGCGCACCGAGATCGCGAAAAGCAGAGAGGCGGAAGACGCGCTGCGCGCGAGCGAGGAACGGCTCAAGCTGGCGACACGGATGGCCGGAATCGGCAACTGTATTTGGGACGCGATCCAAGACAGGTGCATCTACTGTTCGGAGGAGTACGCCGGGATTCACGGGACCACCGTAGAGAATTACATAGCGCGCAGCTCAAGCCTGGACGGCGCCTTCCTGTTCACCCATCCCGAGGATCGCGAGCGGGTCAGGGCGGCCTTGAAGGCCTTGAGGGCCGGTCGCCGATTTGACATGGAGTACCGGGTGCTGACGCCCGGCGGCGAAGCCCGCCACGTCCGCGAGATCGCGCGGCCCGTCTTCAACGCCAAGGGGTCCGTCGTCCAGGAGTATACGACGATCCAGGACATCACGGAGTCGAAGCAGGTGGAAAACAAGCTGCGCCACACCCAGAAGATGGAGGCGGTGGGGAACCTCACGGGCGGCGTGGCGCACGACTTCAACAACCTGCTCGCCGTCGTTCTGGGCAATGCCGAGGTTCTCCAGCACCGCCTTGGCGAAGACGACCGGGCCACAAAGGCGATCTTGCGGGCGGCGTCCCGGGGCGCCGAGCTGACCCGGCAGCTCCTGGCCTTCTCGCGCAAGCAGCCGCTCCACCCGCGGACGATCAAGCTCGACGCCATCGTCGCCGAAATGTCGGACCTGCTGGAGCGAACTCTGGGGGAGACCATAGAGATCCGGACTTCGACGGCCCCTGGGCTGTGGACCGCCTTGGCCGACCCGGGACAGCTGGAGAACGCGCTCCTGAACCTGGCGATCAACGCGCGCGACGCCATGCCCGACGGCGGCGTCTTGACCATCGAGACGGCGAACGAGCAGTTGCGGAACACTGACGTGGCCGCACGGCTGGACGCGGGCCCGGGTCGCTATGCCGTGCTGGCGGTCGGCGATACCGGCTGCGGCATGCGGAGCGAAGTCCTGGAGCGCGCCTTCGAACCCTTCTTCACGACTAAGGATGTCGGCAAAGGCAGCGGTCTCGGCCTCAGCATGGTCTACGGCTTCGTCAAGCAGACCGGCGGCCACGTGACAATCCACAGCGAGGAAGGCCGGGGGACCACCGTGAAGCTTTACCTGCCGCATGCCGAGGCGGCCGTTGTCCGGCCGTCGCAGGAAGCGGCGACCGAGACCAGAGGGCGCGGTGAGAGCATATTGGTACTCGAGGACGACCCCGATGTCCGTAAGCTCGCCGTCTCGATGCTTCAGGATCTCGGTTACGAGGTCCTCGAGGTGGAGGACGGCAAGGCCGCGCTCGCGACCCTCGACCGAGCGTCCCGGATCGACTTGTTGCTGTCCGACGTGGTGCTTCCCGGCGGCATGAGCGGGCCGGAGGTGGCGGAGCAGGCCAGGCGCCGTCACCCGGCCCTCAAGGTTCTGTTCATGTCGGGCTATGCCGATACCGAGGTCGGGCGCGACGCGCTTCTGCAAACCGGCGCCGGCTTCCTCGAGAAGCCCTTCCACAGGCATGAGCTGGCCGGGAAGGTGGGGGCCGCGCTCGAGGCAACGCCCGCCGGCGCCGGCCGGGCGATCTCGCTCGCGTCCTGAAGGCACGTGCGGTCAGCCGGCGAGCGCCACAACCTCGTCGGGGTTGAAGAACAGGTCGGCCGGCTCGCCGGCGTCCAGGGTGACCTGGCCGCGCTGGTGGCTGTCGTCGACCAGGATGACGTTTCCGGCCACCTCGACGGCGTAGCGGATGATGCTGCCCAGGAACTCCCGGTGGCGCACAACGCCGGACAGCTTGACCGCGCCCGCGCCGCCCGCCGGCTCGCCGCCCTCGGCGACGATGACCAGGTTCTGCGGCCGGAAGACGATGCTGCACGGCCCATCCGGCCCCTCAGTCAGCGGGACCTCTATGCCGTCGGCGGTCCGGAAGAGCGGCCGGCCGTCCTGCGCCTCCACCCGCCCCTCGAGCACGTTCGCGGTGCCCAGGAAGCCCGCGACGAAGAGGTTGGCGGGCCGGTCGTAGAGTTCCACCGGCGAGCCGACCTGCTGGAGCACGCCGTCGTTCAGCACCGCGATGCGGTCGGAGGTCGTGTTGGCCTCCTCCTGGTCGTGGGTCACGAAGATTGTGGTGAGCGAGAGCTTGCGCTGCAGGTCCAGGATCTCGCGGCGCATCTGGACGCGCAGGTTGGCGTCCAGGTTGCTGAGCGGCTCGTCCAGCAGAAGCACCCGCGGCTCGACCACGATGGTGCGGGCCAGCGCGACCCGCTGCTGCTGGCCGCCGGAGAGCTGCGAGGGCCGCCGCTCCGCGAGGTCGAGCAGGCCGACCAGCTCCAGCGCGGCCTCGACCCGCCGGCGGATCTCCTCCTTCGGCTGCTTGCGCTCCTCGAGGCCGAAGGCGACGTTCCTGCGCACCGTCATGTGCGGCCAGAGCGCATAGCTCTGGAACACCATGCCCAGGTTGCGCTTCCACGGCGGCAGGCGCGTGACCTCCTCCCCGCCGATCAGGATGCGGCCGCTGGGCCGCGGCCCGAAGCCGGCGATCGCCCTCAAGAGCGTCGACTTGCCCGAGCCCGAGGGGCCCAGGAAGGTGAAGAACTCGCCCCTGCCGATGGTCAGGTCGATGCCCTTGAGGACCTCGGTGGTGCCGAAGGAGAGCGAAAGGTTCTCGATCGTCACGTCTGTGCTCTGAGTGGCACGCTGGGCGGCGCTCTGGGTCTGGCTCACGGTCCTGCTCCTCATACGCCTGCCGCCAACGCGACATCGGGGGCACGCTCGCGCCGGCCGCGCTCGATGACGCGGTGCGACACGTAGGTGCCGATGCCGACGATGACCACCGCGATGATGCCGAGCGCGGCGCCGGGGCCCCGGCCCGACGCCGACTGCATGAACTCGTAGATGCCGTAAGCCAGCGGCGCGTCGGACTCGGCCGAGACCAGCATGATCGTCGCCGACAGCTCGACCGAGGCCGTCGCGAAGCTGGTCACGAAGCCGGCCAGGATGCCGCCGCTCATGAGCGGCACCGTGATCCGCCACACGGTGCGGGCCTTGGTGGCGCCTAGGTTCTCGGCCGCCTCCTCGAGCATCTCGCTGACCTGCTGCAGGGCGGCCACGCAGGCGCGCAGCGCGTAGGGCAGCCGGCGGACGGCGAGCGCGACCACGATGATCACCCACCACGAGGCCAGCGGCTTGTCGATCACGGGCACCTGGAAATCATAGAAGGTCCTGAGATAGCCGATGCCCAGCACCACACCCGGGATCGCGACGGCCCCCATGCCCACGTAATCCAGCCACTTGCGCCCGGCCAGACCCGTGCGCCAGACGATGTAGGCGATTGCCGTGCCGAGGATCACGTCGGCGAGGCCGGCCAGCCCGGCGTAGAGCAGGGTGTTGGTGATGTATTGCGATGCCGTCCCGAAGACCCTGAGATAGTGGTCGACGGTATAGGCGTCGGGCAGCACGCTGTAGGACCAGACCGTGCCGAAGGACAGCAGCATCAGGCCGATGTGGGGCGACAGCACGAGCAGCAGGATCAGCACCACGACCGCATAGCAGCTCGCCTTCTCCCAGGGCCGCAGGTCGCGTTTCCTCAGGCCCCCGCCGCCCTTCTGCACCGTCGCGTAGTCCTTGCCCCGCAAGGTCAGCAGCGAGACCCAGAGCGAGAACAGGGAGAAGGCGACCAGGATCACCGAGATGACGTAGCCCATGGGATCGGAGATGCCGATCGACGAGATGCGCAGATAGGCCTGCGGCGCCAGCATGGTGTTGATGTTCAAGAGCAGCGGCGTGCCGAGGTCGTCGAAGACCTTGAGGAACACCAGCGAGGCGCCGGCCACGTAGCCCGGCATGGCCAGCGGAAAGACGATGCGCCGGAACAGCCTGAGGCCGCTCGACCCCAGGTTCTGCGCCGATTCCTCCATAGCCTGGTCGATGTTGTTGAGCGCCGCCGAGAGGTTGATCAGGATGAACGGGAAGTAATGGACGCTTTCCACCAGGACGACCCCGTTCAGGCCCTCCATGAAGGGGATATTGATACCGAGCCACTCGTCCAGCAGCAGGTTGACCGAGCCGTTCGGCCCCAGGAGAAGCTGCATGGCCACGGCGCCGACGAAGGGCGGCATGATCAGCGGGATAATCCCCAGGGTCTGAATCAGGACGGCGCCGCCGAAGTTGAAGCGCGTCGTGAAGTAGGCGAGCGGCAGCGCGATGACCGAGGCCACGACCACCGACGTGCCGGCGACATAGAGCGAGTTGACGAAGGAGTCCCGGAACAGCGAGGTGTTGAAGAAATCGACGAAGTTGATGAGCGTGACGGCGCCCGTGTTGGGGTCCTGGAAGGCCACGAATATGACCTTGACCACGGGGACCACGAGAAACACGACGAGGAAGGCCGCCAGCAGCAGGCCGACGGCGCCCGGTGCCCATTGCCGGCGCGAGAACGAAGTCACCGCCGTCCCCGCATTCGCTTAGCACCCGACCCAAAAAGAACGAAGGCAGATCATGGCTTTAGCAGTTCCACGCCAGAGTTTGTCATGGCCGAACTTGATCCACTGATGTCCGGTTAAGCCCTGTCCTGCGTCAGCGAAATTTCCCCTCGCCCTCTGGGAGAGGGAGGGGCCCGCGTAGCGGGAGGGTGAGGGCGAGTTGGTTTCGAAGTTCTTCCCAAAGCTCCGGCGCGTTTCGGCAGCCTCCCAAACCAACTGGCCCTTGTGTCTTGGGAATCGGGTAGATGTGGTTGTGTTGCCGGGGTGCATCCGCCCAAATCAGCACTTCATTTTGAGCCTGACACTCGGACCGGAACGAGGGACTGGGCCCGGCGGCTCCTGGCGCCGGGCCCCGTCCGAGCAAGACGCCCCGTCACATCCCGGTCACAGCAGGGACTTGGCCTGCTCGGCCAGATCCTGGGCCTTGGCGTAGTTCGCCTTGACCTGGCTGTCCCAGTCCTGCTCGACCTCGGCCTGGCGGCCGGTCACCTTGGTGGTCGCCTTCTTGCGCTTCTTCTTGAAGATGGCGTTGAAGTCCTCTTCGCTCGCCTCGGCCGCGGAAATCGGTACCGCCGCGACCAGCCTCCGGGCCTCGTCGAGCAGCTTCTCGGCCGCCGCATCGGACTTGCCGGCAAGAGCGGCCTCGGCCTCCTGGATCGCCTTGGTGGCCGCCCTCAGGTCGTCCCGGCGGTAGGTGAT
>Ga0224508_10001847_pt1 | contig 18570 bp, 19 predicted proteins | sample SF_Jan12_sed_USG_4_FD_170157 | JGI IMG/M metagenome (GOLD analysis project Ga0224508, IMG submission 170157) | Sediment microbial communities from San Francisco Bay, California, United States - SF_Jan12_sed_USGS_21 | ecosystem: Environmental > Aquatic > Marine > Sediment | place: USA... | reverse complement strand
CCACGAGTGTTACCTCACTAGATCCTTAGTCTAGCGCGTCTGCCAGTTCCGCCACTTCCGCAGGAATGCAGGGGGCGGAAAGTAGTCAAGAGCCGCCGCCTGTCAAGTGGTAGGCGCTAGAGCCCGAAATGGCGCAGGGCGAAGTCCAGGGAATCCTCGCCGCTCGGGTCCTCGATGCCGAGGGCCTGCATGTAGGCGACGTTTTCGATGCCGAGCTCGTCGGCTCGGTCCGCCAAGACCAAAGCGTGATTGGCGTGATGAAACGCGAGATCCGGCGTCAGGGGAGGGGCCGCGGGTTCGAGAAAGTTGTCCACGTAGAACGGAGGGTCTTCTGCATCCATCAGGTCCAGCATATCGACGCGCGCCCTGTATTCGAGGATCTCCGGCGATTCGAAATCATCGATGTCGGTAATCCCATAGAAGTCGAGCAGCGCCTGCGCCAAGCCGAGCGCGTCGGCGAGCTCCAAGAGATTCAAGCGGTATTCCTCGAAGACGACGGTCGTCCACTTGCCGATGTCATACGTGGCTTGCGTGGCGATCGCGATGAGAGCGGTCACGCGGGTCGACTGACGGAGCACCGCACGCCGGCCCGACTTCGGCATGCTAAACACCCAACCGTGTGCGCCCTGCATTCGACCCTTCTGTATCAGCACGGATTCCGCCACGCGTTCTCCACGCGCTTGGGCGGGGTGAGCGCTGCCCCTTACGACAGCCTCAACCTGGGCTTCCACTTGGGGGACGATGAGGTCGCCGTTCGCGAAAACAGAGCTCGATTCGCCCAAGGTCTCGGGCTCGAAATCGACCGCTTGTTCGAGCAGCGACAAGTGCACGGGGCTCGGGTGCGAACGGTCTCAGGCGCCGACCTCGCGGAATCGATCGCCGATGAAGAAGGCGATGCGCTGATCACGCGCATCGAGGGCATTGGCGTCGCTGCGCGAACGGCCGATTGCGTGCCGGTGCTGATCGCGCATCCACCGAGCGGGGACGTTGGCGCGGCGCACGCTGGATGGCGTGGCGCGGTTGCCGGGGTCGTACCGCGCACCATCGACGGCCTTTCGCACGACCCCGCCGAGCTCATCGTGGCGATCGGTCCTCACATCCGAGTCGATGCGTTCGACATCGGTGAGGACGTCGCTCGCGAGTTGGAAGACGCCGCCAACGGCCGGGCGGTCGTTCGACGGGACGGCGCGAAGCCGCACGGCGACCTCGCGGCGCTCATTCGCTTCCAACTCCGAGACGCTGGCGTTCCCGACGAAGCCATCGAAGATGTGAGTGGGTGTACACGGACCGACGCTGCGCAGTTCTTTTCGCACCGGCGGGACCGCGGAAAAACTGGCCGTCATCTCTCGGCCATCGTCGCGAGAGGCTCTCGCTGAACGCCTCTGGCCAGTCCGCCAGGGTCGCTTGCCCGTGTCGTTCATGCTAGCCACAGGCCGTGGTGGAGTTCGCAAAAACCAAGGCGGGAGTGGACGCCTCGGAGAAGAGAACCCTGGGCGAAGGGCTCTTTCGAAAGTGCGATGCCTGCGGCGACGCCGTGAAGAAAGAAGACTTCGACCGCAACCTCGAGGTCTGCCCCGCCTGCGGCTTTCACTTCCACCTGAGCGCCGAGCGCTGGATCGAGTTCTTGGCGGACGAGGGCACCTGGACGGCGCTCGACACCGGGCTGGTCTCCGAAGATCCGCTTCGCTTCGTCGATTCGAAGGCATACCCGGACCGCGTCGCGGTGGCGCGCGAGTCTACCGGCGTAAACGACTCGATTCTTGCCGGCACCGCCCGGATTGACGGCCGTGCAGTGCAGCTCGGCGTGTTCGTGTTTCGCTTCATGGGGGGCTCGATGGGCTCGGTCGTCGGTGAAATCATCACCCGATTGATGGAGCGCGGCGCAGAGCACCGGCAGCCCGTCGTTCTTTTGTCTTGTTCCGGTGGGGCGCGCATGCAGGAAGGCTCGCTCTCGCTGATGCAGATGGCCAAGACGGTCGCTGCTCGCGGCAAGCTTCGCGCGGCCGGCGCACCCTTCATCAGCGTACTGCTCAATCCGACGACCGGCGGCGTCGCGGCAAGCTTTGCGCTTCAAGGCGACATCAACATTGCAGAGCCTGGCGCCTTGATTGGCTTTGCGGGCCCGCGCGTCATCGAAGACACCATTCGGCAAACGCTTCCGGACGGATTTCAGCGCGCGGAGTTTCTCCTGGAGCACGGCATGATCGACATGATCTCCACGCGCCGGGAGATGAGAAGCACGATTGCGCGCATGGTCGAGTATCTCGCAGGGTGACTCGGTACCGCGAAGCGCTGCGATGGCTCTACGGCCTGGAGTCGCGCGGCATCAAGCTCGGGCTGGAGCGAATGGCACGGGCCGCCGAGCTGCGTGGGCATCCCGAGCGCGAAGTGCAGTACGTTCACGTGGCCGGGACGAACGGCAAGGGCAGCGTCGCGACGATGGTCGAGTCGGTTCTGCGGGCCGCTGGCTATCGCACTGGGCAATTCGCCTCGCCGCACCTGCAGCGATACGTCGAGCGGGTGCGCATCGCGGGGCGGCCGATTTCAGAGCGCGCAGCAGCCCGCCGCATCGAGGAGCTTCGGGCCGATACGCGCCTTCCCCCGCTCACATTCTTCGAGTACACGACGCTTCTGGCGCTTGAAGCGTTTCGCGATGCCCACTGTGACATCGTCGTTTTGGAGGTTGGGCTCGGAGGTCGCCTCGACTCGACCAACATCGTCACGCCGGAGGTTTCGGTCATCACGAACATCAGCTTCGAGCACCAGCGGATTCTCGGCGACACGCTTCCAAAGATCGCGCGCGAAAAGGCTGGCGTCCTGAAGCCGGATGTCCCTTGCGTCGTGGGTGCACGAGGCAAATCGGTGAGACGTGCCATCACGGCTCGGGCAAGCGAGGTCGGAGCGCCGCTTCGTTGGATCGACCGCGACTTCGAGAGCGCCTGGGACAGTCACTCACTTTCCGTGCGCGTAGGCGAGCAGAGCTGGGCCGCTCTGCGACTCGGGCTTCGCGGGAAGTATCAAGGCGACAACGCGGCTTGTGCACTTGCCGCTTTGACCGAGCTCCGCAAACGCGGTTTCGAGGTGTCCGACGCCAACATCCGCGCAGGCCTCAAACGCGCCAAGTGGCCCGGTCGCCTCGAATGGCACCGCGGGGATCCCTCGTTCCTCTTCGACGCAGCGCATAACGCGGCGGGCTGCGAGACCCTGGCGCGATATCTCGACGAGCTCGATTTCTCCGGCCGCACGGTGCTTCTGTTCGGCGCGATGCGTGACAAAGACCATCGTCGGATGCTCGCTGCCTTCGACGATCGGGTAGACCGGCGCGTCTACGCGCGCGCTCGGGTGCATCGGTCTGATTCCGCCGACCGCTTCGCCAAGATTCGCAAGGGCTCCGTTAGCCGGAGCGTACGTGACGCCGTCACCCGCGCCCAGCGAGCCGCCGGTCCAGACGGACTCGTCGTCGTCGCAGGCTCGATTTTCCTGGTCGCCGAAGTCCGCGCCCTCGTCAAAAACGTTCGCACCGACCCACAGATAGCAATGTGATATACGCACTGCGATGAGTGTCTTCTTGCAAGCTTGCCGGCGGGAGCCAACTCCGTACACGCCGGTTTGGATCATGCGGCAGGCCGGGCGCTATCAGCCCGAGTATCGAGCGCTGCGCGAGAAGGTCAGCTTCATCGAGCTTTGCAAATCGCCGGACCTCGCCTGCGAGGTGACGGTGCGTGCCGTCGATCAGCTCGGCGTCGACGCCGGCATCATCTTCGCCGACATTTTGCTGATCCTCGAACCACTGCGAATTGGCTTCGAGTTCACCGACGACCACGGGCCGCAGATCATGAATCCAATTCGCACCGCCGCGCAGGTCGATGGCGTTCCGGAGCGAATCGATGCAGCCGGCTCGCTCTCGTACGTGATGGATGCGATCCGAGCCACGCGTAAGGAGCTCGAGGTTCCGCTCATCGGCTTTGCCGGCGCACCCTTCACCCTGGCGTCGTACGCGATTGAAGGCGGAGGCTCGAAGAACTACTACGAAGCCAAGAAGCTCATGTATGGCGACGAAGGCCTGTGGAACGCGTTCATGTCGAGGCTCTCGAGCGCCATCGCCGACTATCTCATCGCGCAAATCGACGCCGGCGCCCAGGCGGTGCAGCTCTTCGACAGCTGGGTCGGATGTCTCTCTCCCTCCGACTACCGGCGCTACGTCCTGCCGCACAGCAAGGCGATTTTCGACAGGCTTCCCAAGGGCACGCCGGCGATTCATTTCGGGACCGGCAACCCCGAGCTCTATCCCGCCATGAAAGAAGCCGGCGGTGACGTCATCGGCATCGACTGGCGCATCTCCCTCGACGATGCTTGGTCGCTGCTCGGCACCGAAGTCGCCTTGCAGGGAAACATGGATCCTGCCGCGCTTCTCGCCTCGTCCGAGGTCATGTGCAGGCGTGCCTCCGACGTGCTCGACCGCGCCGCCGGCCGTCCCGGCCATATTTTCAATCTAGGCCACGGCATCATGCCGCAGGCGACACCGGCACAGGCCCGCGCCTTGGTCGACCACGTGCACGAAGCCAGCCAGCGCTAGTTTTTCCGAACCCCGATGAAGTGGAAGGTGAGGCCGAAGTTGCCGCCGACCTGTTGACCGAGAATCCAGGAGCTTGCTCGGGTTCCGCCCGGCAAGTCACCGCGCATCGACAAACCGACAAACGACCAATCGACGGTTCCGAACAGCGACATCCAGCGAACGAGCGGCACACGAAGGCCGAAGCCGCCCGACGCGACGATGCCGCCGTTGTCCATGTTGGTGAGCCCGTACGGATTGCCTCCCTTCATCCGCGCGAAGCCTAGGTCGACGCGGAAGATGATGTGTACGTACGGGATGCGGATCGTCGGCTGGAACTCGACCCCCGTCTTCATCAGCTTGTACTCGCCGTAGTTCGCTTGCCGATAGAACCAGCCCAAGAAGAACCCGCCGCCGAAGGCGGTGCCAACTGCAAAGCCGCCTTCGGGACCCTTGAGCCTGGGCGCGTTCGGAGTGCTTCCCCCGAGGCTGCCGAAGCTGTCCGGATCGTACGACGAAGGACCGACGACGCCCTCGATCCACAGCCAACCTTGTACCTTCTTGTAGTACGGGCTTCTCTTTTCCTCGTCGTCTTGGGAAGCCTCCGGTGCTGGTGCCGCTTCTGCTGTCGAGTCGCTTGCCGGATTAGCCGCGTCCTGTGCGGAAGCGGTCGCCCCGATGAACAAGAGCCCGCTGATCAAAAACACCCCGTACTTCATCAGTTGTCCCCCCATCTGGAATCAGGGTGGTCCGTCTCGACACTGTACGCGCCCTCAAACCAATTCCCCGCATCCACGAGCTTGCAACGCGCCGAGCAGAACGGAAAGTTCTTGTCCCGTTTGGCCAGGTCCTTCTTGCAAATCGGACAGCGTACGGCTTTCATCGGGGCGACGATAGCATAGGAGAAACCCGCGTGGTGAGGCCAGGACCGGCACGAGACACATTCGATCAGTTGCGCGAGATTTTCGCTGGTACGGCCGGCTTCGAAGCCATGGTGTCGGGCAATCGCGTGACGCTGCTTCACGACGGCGAGCAGGCGTTCCCCGCGATGCTCGAAGCGATCGCCGGAGCGCAACGCGAGATTCTGCTGGAGATGTATTGGTTCGCTTCCGATGAAGTGGGCCGGCAGTTCGCCGATGCGCTCATCGCGAAATCAGAAGCCGGAGTCCTCGTCCGTGTCATTTATGACGCCGTCGGAAGTCTTCAAAGCGACAACTCGATGTTTGCGAAGATGCGCGAGGCCGGCTGCCAGGTCGAGCAGTACAACCCGATTGCCCCTTGGCGCGCCCGGTTTCGCATCGGCCTCCTCAATAACCGCGACCACCGCAAGTTGCTCGTCGTAGACCGTCGAGTCGGATTCACCGGAGGCGTCAATCTCGGCAACGAATGGGCGCCCGAGAGCGCTGGCGGCGCAGGGTGGCGTGACGACACGATTCGAATCGAAGGTCCGGCAGCGGAGCAGATGTGCGATGTCTTCGGTTTCGGCTGGCGTCGCATCGTCGAGCCGCCGACCAGCGCGCGGCCTCGACCCAGGCCGCCGGTTGATACCGGTCTCGGTGAAGGCAGCCGGGTACGGGTCCTAGCCAACCACTACTTTCGCGAGCGTCGCGCGATCCGTCAGGCATATGTCCACCAAATCCAGAGCGCCCAGCGGTCGATCTGCATCACCAACAGCTACTTCGTCCCGGACGCGCCAATTCGGCGCCTGCTTTCTCAGGCCGTCGACCGCGGCGCCGAGGTGCGTGTGATTCTACCTGGGAAGAGCGACGTCACGGCGGTGGGCCACGCCGCGCGCAAGCTCTACGGCCGGCTCTTGGAGTCCGGAATCCAGCTCCACGAGTGGCAGGGCACAATTCTCCACGCCAAAACCGCGGTCATCGACGGTCGTTGGTGCACGGTCGGAACCTACAACCTCGATTCCCGTTCCTTGCGCTTCAATCTCGAGGTCGTCGCGGCCGTCGAAGATGCTTCAGTTGCGGGCGCGATGGAAGAGCGCTTTCATCAAGACCTTGGGCGCACCACACCCGTCTCTCATGATCAGTGGAGACGTCGCCCGCTGCACCAGCGAATGCTAGACGACTTCTTCTACCGCTTTCACAAGCTCCTTTGACGTGGAACCAAACCCTCCATCCATGTACCTGGACCCCCTCGACGCGATCTGGCTCACGGTCGCCGACCGCATCGGCTTTCGCGTGGAGCGCTCCGCCGAGGTCTATGCGTCGACCGACGGGAAGGGCGTCATGACCATTGGCGACCCGAGCACCCTCGATGCCGACGACTGCCTGGCGCAGATGATCCTTCACGAGCTGTGTCATTCGCTAATCGAAGGTGAGAAGAGTATCGGCGTGCCGGACTTCGGCCTGGACAACGAGAGCCAGCGGGACGTCATCCGCGAGCACGCCTGCCTGCGCCTCCAGGCCTGGCTCACCGACCAACACGGACTCCGCCAGGCCCTCGCACCCACGACCGATTTCAGGATCTACTACGACCAGCTTCCCAAAGACCCGTTGGCAGACGAAGCGGACCCGGCGACGGCGACGGCCAAGCAGGGCGCGGCCCGCTCGGCGAACGCACCCTGGGCCCCTCATTTACAGGAGGGCCTGGCGGCGACAGTGAAGGTGTTGAGGTCCGCGAGCGACCTCGGCGCCGCCGATCCAGCCTCCACCAAGCCGCCGATCTGGTCGAAATTGCAAAGATAATCCGCTCAACACCGGCGCTGACACTGCCGCTGGCGCTGACACTGTTCCAGACCCGGACCCGGCCTGCTCACCTGGCACCAAGCACCCCACATGGTATAGCTCCGCCGCTTCATCCGAAGCCGGAGGCCTTGGCCCCCGAAATCAATCACATCCCCCGGCTCGATCAGACGTTCCGGTGCCTCTTCGGAGGTTGTTCGTCTGGGGGGATGGCAGTTCAACCGAAAGGAGAAATGAGCAATGGCGGAATCTACACACGAGACCCAGGAAGCGCCCGAGTTGGCGGCCCTGGGAAGCCCGGACGTCGCGTCGGGTGACCTACCGATTGGCCTGCGGGCCCTCATCGATGCCGGCGTGCACTTTGGTCATCAGACCAAACGCTGGAACCCCCGGATGCGCCCCTACATCTACGGCGCTCGCAATGGGATTCACATCATCGACCTCGACCAGACGGCGGAGCTCTTCAAGCGGGCGTATTCGTTCATCGCTGACACGGTCGGACGCGGCGGACACGTCCTCTTCGTCGGCACGAAGCGTCAGGCGGCCGAGATCATCCACGAGGAAGCAGAGCGTTCGGGCCAATTCTACGTGACCGGCCGTTGGCTTGGCGGCACGTTGACCAATTTTCGCACCATGAAGAACGGCATCGATCGCCTTCGCAACATCGAGCAGCAGGTCGAGGACGGCACGATCGACGCGCTCCGCAAAAAGGAAGCGCTTTCGATTCGCCGTGAGGGCGAGAAGCTCGAGAAGTACCTGGGCGGCATCAAGATGATGAACGGCCTCCCGGCGGTGCTCTTCGTCATCGATCCGCACAACGAGCACATTGCCGTCAATGAGGCTCGTAAGCTTCACATTCCGATCGTCGCGCTCACCGACACCAACTGCGACCCGGACCTCATCGATTTCGTCATTCCCGGCAACGACGACGCGATCCGCTCGATCAAGCTGATCGCCTCGCGCGTCGCTGACGCCTGCATCGAGGGAAGCCAACAGCGGCGCGACTTCCTCCAGCACGAAGGCGCCCAGGCACCCGATGCCAGCGGTGAAGGCGTGCATGTCGAATTCGCTCGTCGGCGAGGCCCGGCCCCCGCAACTCCCGAAGGACGAGAATGATGCCCGATATCAGCGCATCCATGGTGAAGTCACTGCGCGATCGCACCGGCGCCGGAATGATGGCCTGTCGCGACGCGCTTCGTGAAACCTCAGGCGACGAAGAAAAGGCGATCGAGATCATCCAAAAGAAGGGTCTCAGCAAGGTCGCCAAAAAAGCGGGCGCCATCGCGGGCGACGGCCTGGTTCACGCGTACATCCACGGCGCAGGGCGCGTGGGCGTGCTCATCGAGATCAACTGCCAGACCGACTTCGTCGCCCGGGGTGAGGACTTTCGGCAGTTCGTCGAGGACACCGCCATGCAGGTGGCAGCCGAGAATCCGCTCTTTGTGAGCGAGGAAGACATCCCCGAGAACGAGCTCCTCGCGCGGACGGCCATTTTTCGTGGACAGCTCGACGAGGAAGCCAAGGCGACCGGGAAGGAAAAACCTCCGGCGGCCGTCGAGAAGATCATCGAGGGGAAGCTCGCGAAATGGAAGAAGGAGTCCTGCCTCCTCGACCAAGTCTCCATCATGCACGAGGACAAAACGATCCAGCAGCTCCTCGAGGCGCTCACGGCCAAACTCGGCGAGAAAATCAGTATTCGGCGGTTCGCGCGCTACGAGCTGGGCGCAGGAATCGAAAAAAAGAAATCGGACCTGGCGGCAGAGGTGACTGAGGCGCTAAAAGGCTCTTGAGTCATGACGAATGGGGCCAAGCTCAAGCGGGTACTGCTCAAGCTCTCCGGAGAGGTGCTTTCCGGCGGTCCTGACGGTAGCAGCATCGAGCCTGAGACCCTGAAAGCGATCAGTGAGGAGCTGGCCGAAGTCCACGCCAGTGGATGCCAGATCGGCATCGTCATCGGGGGCGGCAACATCTTCCGCGGCCTCAAAGGCAACGCCAACGGGATGGACCGGACCGCGGCCGACCACATGGGCATGCTGGCGACCGTCATCAACGGCATCGCGCTTCAGGATGGGCTCGAGAAGGCTGGGGTCGATACCCGCGTCATGAGCGCGCTCGAGGTCAAGGCCGTCGCGGAGCCGTACATCCGGCGCCGAGCCGTGCGCCATTTGGAAAAGGGGCGGGTCGTGATTTTCGTCGCTGGCACCGGCAATCCGTATTTCTCCACCGACACTGCAGCCGCGCTACGAGCGATGGAGATCCACGCCGACGCGCTCTGCAAGGCCACCAAGGTCGAGGGAATCTACGACAAGGACCCGGTCCGCCATGAGGACGCCACCATGGTGCGGCGGATTAGCTACGATCGCTTCCTGATGGAGCGGGTCGGCGTCATGGACGCGACGGCGGTCGCCCTGTGCCGAGACAACAATCTGCCTGTGCGGGTTTTCAAGCTGACCGAGCCGGGGAACATTAAACGGGTTGTCATGGGCGAAGACGTCGGTAGCCTAGTGACCGCGGAGGGTTGAGCTCCGCTCGGATCGGGGAGAGCGATGCTTGCTGAAATTCTAGAAGAGCTGGGCACTTCAATCGACAAGGCGCATGAGTCTCTCAAGCGCGACCTTGCAAAGATTCGCGCGGGACGAGCCAACCCCGCGATTCTCGACGGCCTTCGCGTCGACTACTACGGCTCGCCGACCCCGCTCAAACAGCTTGCATCGATCTCGGTGCCCGAGCCGCGGATGATCGTTCTCAAGCCGTTCGACCGTAGCCAGATGCAACCGATCGAAAAGGCAATCATGGAGGCTCAACTCGGCCTCAACCCCTCCAACGATGGCGAGATCATCCGACTTCCGATGCCACCGCTGACCGAGGAGCGCCGCAAAGATTTGGTCAAGGTCGCCCGCAAATCGGGCGAGGAGTCCAAGGTCGCGATCCGCAAAGCGCGGCACGATGCCAAGGACATGATCGACAGCCTCCAAAAAGGGGGAGACGTCGGTGAAGACGACGCCGATCGCGCGCGCAAGGAGCTCGAAGAGGTCGTCAAAGGCGGCACGCAAACGGTCGACACAATCGTCACCAAGAAAGAAGCCGACATCCTCGAGGTTTAGGCGATGGCGTGGGGGCGGTGGCTCGGGACAGACCGTCGCCGAAGGCGACCAGCACTTCCTAGAACGGCCTTCCGAAGTTGACGTAGAACTGAGCGCCGCCGCCCTGGTCCAGGCCGTAGGCGAAGCCAAGACGCAGCGAGTACGCCTGCACGTATCCGAGGGTGAAGTCCATCAGGATTTCGGCGCCCACTCCCTTGCGGAACTCGTTGAGATCGAGCGGTCCAAAATACGCGTCGCCGAAGTCGAAAAAAAGCAACCCGTACATGCGGTCGAAGAAGGCGGGCACCGTGCCCGGGCCGCGGAGCACGCGCGTGAGCGGGAATCGATACTCGGTTTGAACCAGCTGGAAGCGGTCCCCGACGATCGAGAAGGCCGGATAGCCGCGAAGGGCAACGCCCCCGAGCTGCTCGAAATTGAGGAGCTGGTCGATCAGCGAGGTATCCGGAAACCCACCCAAGGAGAACGAGCCTCGCTCGCCGCGGCTATCCTCCCCCGCGCCTCCACCGTAGCGAAGCGCGAGAACGTGATGCTGCGACCAGGGCATCTCGATGAACCTCTGAATGAACCAGGATGCTCGGATGCTCTTGAAGCGGCTGCCGATGCCGGGGTGCGCGAACGAAATCGCCGCCCCGAGGCTACGTCCCTCGGACGGCGTGTAGTCGTAGAGGTGCCGCCGCGCGTCGTTGTAGCGCCATGACAAGCCGATGTCGGCGTTGAGGCCCGTCGCCGGAACGATTGGCGGCGCGAAGTTGGGGCTGAGCGTGCCGCTGAAGGTCGAAAGCGAGCGCGTCCAGGTGAGCCCATAGCTGGCGCTGATGCGATTGGAATGAAACGAGCGGGGGATGAGCTGAGAAATCGCGAGCCGTCCGCCGTACGCGTCCTCGACGTACGGCCTGCGTCGCCCGTTGACGATGAACCCGTTTCGGGGCGTCACGCGCCGGAAGAATGAAACCGTCAAGTCCGGAGGCATGCGACGCAGCGTGTAGCTCAGGTCCGCGTTGACATAGCCTTCCGCCAAGCTGATGCCGAGCCGCGCGTAGAGCCGATGGAACTGAGCTGCGTCCTCGCCTTCGGTGAAGATTCCGAGCTGCTGACCGAACGCGTCTTCTTGGAGGTCGATGCCCCAAAACCGCGGGTAGAGGGTCCGGGCGCCGGCGTAACGTCGCGAGAGATCCGGAATCAGGGTGTCGGCGTTGCTGGGTGGCGGACGGTCATCGATGTAGGGCGATGCCGGACGTCCGGTCTCGGGGTCGAGCTCGAGCAGGTAGATGTCGTATCCGCGGCTCGTGTAGCCGATGTAGGCGAGCTCAGTGCCGTCCGGGGACGGCGCCGGGGTGTAGGCACCCGAGACGAGGTTGGTGATTTGTGACACCTCGCCACTCGCAGGCTCCCAGGTGTAGATGTTTGCGATGCCGGTGCGGTCGCTCGAGAAATAGAGCTTGCGGCCGTCGGGGGACCAGGCCGGTCCCGTATCCATGGCCCGGTCACGGGTCACCGCCGTGATCTCGCGCGTGGCGAGGTCGATCACCTCGATGTCGCGGTAGCCGCCCGTTCGCCATGCGCTGTAGGCCACCTTGCTGCCATCGGGCGAGAACCGAGGCGTGTAGACCTGTTCAAACCTTTCGCTTTCGACGAGAAGCTCCTGCGTCCCTTCGATGTCGTCGAGGTCCGCGATCCACAAGCTCTGGGTGCTCGCGTCGTTCCGGACGTAGCTGATCCTGCGACCGTCCGGTGCGATGTCGGGGTATCGCGCCCGAAGCCCATGGGTCAGCCGCTTTCGCTTCCAAGCCCCGCGCGGGTCCAGGCGGAAGAGGTCGTAGTAGTAGTAGAGGTTGGTTTTATAGGCGTCGAACGACTCGAAGTAGAGCTCGCCGTTGGGGTGCAAGGTTGGGTAGCTTTCGCCGGCGCTTCGGACGACACGCTCGAGCTGATTGCCGTTCGCGAGGTTGAGCGTTCGGATCTGCGGATCGCTTCGTCCGTCTAGCGCGAAAAAGATCAACCGCTCGTCGTCCGCGAAGCGCAGGCCGCGAACCAATTCACCACGAAACGTGATCCGGCGCCCCTGCGTCATGCCATCGGCGCGGACTTGGGCTTCCACCTTCCCGTATTGTCGGCGCATGTCTTCTATCCAAAGCTCGTAGAGCTCGCCGAAGGTCTTTCCGGTGAGCCGCTTACCCATCCGGTTGACGCTGAACGGAATGGCGCGGCGCCCATACCAGCTCGCCATCTCGCCGAGGATCTCCTCGCCATACTGCTCGACGAGCCACTTGATGAACCGTGATCCGTATAGATACCAAATGTCGCCGTGCGGCCAGTAGTCGGTTCGGTTGTTGAGCGTGTCGAAGTGCAAGATGTTGTCTTCGAGAATTGCCATCCGCATGTACATCTCGAACTGCGTGGAGCGCATTCGCCCGCCGGCTGTTTCGCGCGACTCGAGGTACGTCGCGATGCCTTCGATGATCCAACGTGGTTGGATGAGGTTCGGGGCCCAAACCTTCCCGAAGATCTCGTTGATCACCGCAGGGATGCCGCCGATGTTGTCCGTGTGAAGAATGTGGGCGTGCTCGTGCGTCACCAAGACCGTCATCCAGTCGTCAAAGTCGCCGAGCTCAGAGAGGTCGCCGGGCGCGCTCACGTTGAGCCGAATCGCGTTGTAGTGCAGTGGCGTGGCGTTGCCGTTGGCGGCGTCGATCTCATCGGTCAGTACGATCTGGACGCGCTTCTTCGGCTGGTGGCCGAGCAGGGGCGCCATACTCGCGTTGGCCCGCTCCGCGATCCCGAGGACTCGCCGGGCCACCAGGGCCAGGGGCTCGGGGTAGCTCACCTCGAAATGCTCGCTCCGGACCATCCGCCAGCGCCTGGACAAGTCCTTGGTCTGAGCCTCCGCTGGTATCACCCCCAAAAGCCCCAGCAGAAAGGCCATCGCAGCCACCCCGCGGGCCATCCCAGACTTTCTAGCATGGGCCCCGAAAGAACCCATAACCGCCCGTTTACTCTCCCGTCTGGGCGAAAGGCTTGACCAGACGCATGGCCACCTCCTAGCCTTAAACGTAATTGGGGGCGGGGTTTCGTTAAATGGGGTCTGAGCGAGGGGAATTGGTCATCGAGGGTCTAACGTTGCCGTTGGCCCTGCGTTTCATCTCTGGGAAGTACCAGGGCGGAGAGTTCCCCCTTCCTGATGGCGGCGAGATCGTCATCGGGCGATCTAGCGAGCTCGACATGGTCCTGGTCGAGGACATGGTCTCCCGACGCCATGCGAAAATCTCCGTCGAAGGCGGGGATATCTTCTTGGAGGACCTCGGTTCGACCAACGGAAGCTTCGTCAACGGCGAGAAGATCTCCCGGACCAAGCTCGGCGAGGGTGACCGCATCTTGATCGGCACGAGCATCATCAAGGTCGTCGCCTCCGATGGGTCTGCCTCGATCCAGGACGCCAAGGCCAAGATGGATGCAGCCTATGCGAGCGCGCGCCCATCTCCGGGAAGCACCATGACCGGCTCCATCGCCGAGGTGGCGCTGCCCGACCTGCTTCAGCTCTTCTCCGCTTCGAAAAAGACGGGCGTCTTGCAGATCACGACCGAGACCGACGTCGGCTCGATCTACCTCGAAGAGGGCATGGTCCAGTTTGCAGTCGTCAACGGCGACGAGTCGGTGCCGCCTGAAAAGGCCTTCTACCGCGTGCTCGTCTGGGACAAGGGCACCTTTGATCTGCTTCCCAAGGTAGAGCGCAGCTTCCCAACGGAGATTAAGAGCAGCGTCGAAGGCCTCCTCATGGAGGGCATGCGACAGCTCGACGAGATGCGCCGTCTCGGAGACGCGCTGCCGCCACTGCAATCCCTGATCAGCGTGGCTTCACCGATGGCGCAGCCGCTTCGCGATGCGTCACCCGAAGAGCTGGACGTGATTCAGCTGGCGCTCGACCACGACACCCTCGTCGACGTGATGAACCACGCCGGAAAACCCGATCCGGAAGTCGCGGACCTCGTCGTCGCCCTCCTACAAAAAGGCTACCTGGTCAGCGACTGACTCGCCGACCGCGAGCCGTGCCACCGCAAACGCCGCCCGCAAACCCGGGGCCCGCTATTCTTGCCGAAAATACTCGCGCAGCGCCGCGTACGCGTTCATCAACGAGCTGTTGAGCTCCTGCGCAGCTTCGTGGCGCTCGGGGTGCCCTTCGTGCTTGTCGGGGCTGTAACGCTCGCGAAGCCGCTTGTAGGCACGTTCGATTTCCGGCCAGGTTGCGCCCGGGCTGAGCTCGAGGTTTGCCAGGTACTGCCGAACGCGCTTCCAGGTGGGCTTCGATCGGCTTGGGACCCGTCCGCCGTGACGGGTGGCGCGCTCCTCCACGAGCTCCTCGTCGGTCAGGTCCGCGAGCTTTTTACCCGAGCGGCCGAACTTTCCGTCGCTGAGCCGAGTCATGACCCGGTGGTGCCGTGGAGCGTCAACAGGCGCACGAGCAGGTCTTCGGAGTACTTGGTCAGCTTGGTGAACGCGACGCCCATACCAGTGGGGTCATCCTGCACGCGAACCACCTGGCCTGTGCCTTCAATCGTTTCGACGTCGTCCATGATCACCGTGAAGGTGAGATGAACCTCCGTCCCGACCGGCAGTGGCTCTTTGGAGCGAATGAAGACCCCAGACCTGGACACGTTCGTCACGTACTCGTGTACGAACGCATCGAACGACTCGAACTCTTTGTTGATCGTGACCCGCTTCTCGCTGCGTTGGCCGTCGTCCTGGTTCATCGAAACGTCAGGCTCCCGTGAGGTCGAACTGCTCCAGATGATAGTCGTTTCTCGGCTTGAGTTCGATGCGCCTCTGAAAACGTTGTGCCGCCTCGGCGACTGCTGCCTTTTCCTCTCGATCGAGCATGTCGCAGACGGCAGGGTGGGCGCTGATGACGATCTTGTAGCCGGGTAGGGCGTCCCGCTCGCGCCGCATCTGTCGGAAGATCTCGTGGCATACCGTCTCCTTCGACTGAAGCAGGCCGGTCCCATCGCAAAAGAAACAAGGTTCGTACAGCGTTCGCCCGAGCGATTGCCGAGTCCGCTTTCGAGTCATTTCGACGAGGCCGAGCTCGCTGATCCGAATCGCCGTCGTCCTCGACTTGTCGTCCTTGAGCGCGGCTAGAAGCGCCTTGAACACTTTTTCACGATGGGCGTGCCGCTCCATGTCGATGAAGTCGAGCACGATCAGGCCGCCGATGTTTCGGAACAAGAGCTGATACGCGATTTCGCGGACCGCCTCTAGATTGGTCTGCAAGATCGTCTGTTCGACATCGTGCCCCTTGCCCGTGAACCTCCCCGTGTTGACGTCGATCGCCGTCAACGCTTCCGCTTGGTCGAACACGAGATGTCCGCCCGAGGGGAGCTGAACTTTGCGCGAGAGCGCACGCGTAATCTCTTCTTCGATGCCGTACTCGTCGAAGAGCGGTTCGTAGCCTTCGTAAAGCTGCACGTCGTTTGCGCGCTCTGGCAGAAAGAGCGTCAAGAAGTCCTTGAGTCGCTGGTACTCGTCGCGGTCGTCGATCACGATTTCGTTGATGTCTTCGGTGAAGAGATCCCGCGCCGACTGAATTACGAGATCCGGCTCCTCATGGACTAGTGCTGGGGCCTTCTTCACCGCGTCGCGAGCGGTTTGCGTCTGTTCCCAGAGTTGTACGAGGTAGCCGATGTCCGCCTTGAGCTTCTTCTTGGTGAGCCCTTGTGCGAGCGTCCGGACGACCACGCCACCGTGCGGCGGCTTTACCGCGTCGATGACCTCTTTGAGCCTGCGCCGCTCTCGGTCGTTGCCAATGCGCTTGGAGACTCCGACATGGTCCACGGTAGGCATGAACACGACATAGCGACCTGGAAGCGCAACGTGGCTGGTGACGCGAGCGCCCTTGGTGCCGATTGGTCCCTTGGAAACCTGGACCAAGATCTGCTGCCCCTCGTTGAGAAGATCGCGGATCGGCGTCTTTCGCGAGACCCGGTTTCGTCGCCCTTTGGAGGCACTCTTCTTCTCCGCGCCGTCGCCTTCCTCTTCAGTGCCTGGCGCTGCTTGGAGGTCCTCCACGTGAAGGAAGGCCGCGCGGTCCAGCCCCACGTCGATGAACGCCGCTTGCATTCCGGGTAGGACACGCGTGACTCGGCCGAGGTAGATGTTGCCCACGGGAGAGCGATGATGTCGCCGTTCCACGTACAGCTCGCGGAGGACACCGTCCGCAATGAGACCAACACGCGTTTCTCCAATGTCAACGTTGATCAGAAGTGTGTTTTTCGACATTCGTGATTCCGTATTTAGCGATCCTGGTGATCAAACACCCTCGACCGAGCGGCTCGGCCGGAAGAGCGATTCTGCACGAAGCGACGGGCCCGTCGCGGCATCGAGTGCCAAGCGCGCAGGACCGTCACGGGGATTCCTCGGAAGGGTCAGTTCTTCTCGAAGATCTGCTCGATTTCGGCCTGCGTGTTCTCTTCGCTTTCGGAGCGCGCCACGGCGATCTCCTTCACGACCAGATTACGCGCAGTCTCGAGCATCTTCTTCTCGCCGAACGACAGCGACTTGTCGACCTGGAGCCGATAAAGGTCACGCATGACCTCGGCCACGTCGAAAACCGAGCCGGTCTTGATCTTGTCCATGAAACCGCGGTACCGGCGATTCCAGGTCTGGTTGTCGAAGACGACGGGCTGCTCCGCGAGCAGGGAGAAAATCTCTTTGATGTCGTTTTCCGAGATAGGAGGCCTGAGGCCCACCTTCTTGGCCTGGGCGACCGCCACCCGGATCCTGTCGTTGTTCTTCGCATCCAGGGGCCTCAGCACGTAGAATTCCATCGTCGCTGTGCCGATTTTGCGCTCCTCGATCGAGACGACCTCGGTAACGCCCTGTTTGGGATAGATGGCCTTGTCGCCAACCTTGAATTCGTATGTTCCCGCTTGCATCGGGACTCCTTATATTGCCAAAAACGTGCCCTTACGCCTGATTTCCAAGCGTTGGGTTGAACGGGCGCTGCGCAGTGATTATTTCCCGCCTCAGCGTCGCACTTCGCGCGTCCCCGCTCTTTCGATGCAGCCGAGTTACAGCCCAGCTGGGGCGAAATGTAGTCTCAGCGCGGGTCTCGGTCAACGCGATCTCGGGCTTCGTCGCGGTGCAAACGATCTCGAAGTCGGCCTTCGGATCGCATGCGAAACCACGCTTTCCGAATTTTCTTCAGCTTTTCAGCGTGGACTGATAAACAAACGTTTGTCAACGATTACAAAGTGTTGAAGGCCGACGTTGCAAAATATTTCGCTCAAATAGAGCAAAGTTATGTATAATTCATGTGCGCTTCCGCTTGACACGTGAAGTGACGTGACAATACGGTACGTGCACCTGCAATATTGACCCACCTTGGAGGAGGTCGAAATGGCGACTGCAAAAAAACGACGAACAAAGAAGGCCGCGAAGAGGCGGCCAGCAAAGAAGCGTGCGGCAAAGAAGCGCACCACGAAGAAGCGCGCGACGAAGAAGCGCGCAACCAAGAAGCGTGCGACTAAGAAGAGGCGCACCACGAAGAAGCGCGCGACGAAGAAGCGCGCAACCAAGAAGCGTGCGACTAAGAAGAAGCGCGCAACCAAGAAGCGCGCAACCAAGAAGCGTGCAACCAAAAAGCGCGCGACGAAGAAGCGCGCGACGAAGAAGCGTGCAACCAAAAAGCGCGCGACGAAGAAGCGCGCCACCAAGCGGCGCGCAACCAAAAAGCGCACGGCTCGCAAGAAGAAATAACCTTCTAGGCGGTAGACCTTCGGGTCAACCGAGGGGTCACCTCTGGTGGCCCCTGGCCTAAGGCCCTGCTTTTTTGGGGCCTTCGCGCAGTCTGTCGTGGCGATCCCTCTTTCTTATCGGGGGGTGTTCGTCTGCTGGCGCCCTGGCTCATGAGCTGGGGCGCTAGCTATTTAATCGGCTGACTTCTGTTCGTTCTCGAGGAGCCGTTGCAATCGTTCGGCTTCTACACGCACGGCGATCACCTTCTCGCTCCCAAGCGTGACCGAGCCAATTGGGCTGCCTTTGCGTTTGTGCACGAAGCGCCGAGGTGTGTAGAGCACGTCGACGATCATCTCGCCGCGGAGGTCGCTGAAGTGAGCCGCCAGGGTTGCGGCGTCGACGAGTGTCTCCGCTGAGCAAGACTGTCCCCTGCTGAGCGGAACGACGACATGAGCTCCCGTCACACCGCGTGCGTGCAGCCAGAGGTCGTGCG
>Ga0224508_10001846_pt1 | contig 18578 bp, 16 predicted proteins | sample SF_Jan12_sed_USG_4_FD_170157 | JGI IMG/M metagenome (GOLD analysis project Ga0224508, IMG submission 170157) | Sediment microbial communities from San Francisco Bay, California, United States - SF_Jan12_sed_USGS_21 | ecosystem: Environmental > Aquatic > Marine > Sediment | place: USA... | reverse complement strand
GTCACTGGTCGAGACTTGTAAGCTTAACAACGTCGATCCACAGGCCTGGATGACCGACGTTCTGACCCGTCTGGTCAACGGTCACCGGATGAGCGAGATTGACGATCTCCTACCCTGGCGCTGGGCGGCCAGCCAAAAACCCTTGGCCGAAGCGGCATGAGCCGGCGTCGAAAGATCAAGCCCATGACGCTGGATCAGCTGGATCACTGGCTGCAGCATGAGGCTGATCTCAGCTGGAAGACTATCAGCATCTCCGAGGTGGACGGTTTTTTGGCAGCCCTGATCGTCGGCCCAACCTTCACCTCGCCCGAACTCTGGATGCGCGCGATCTTTGGCACGACCATTCCCGGTGCTTATGGCGAACCCAAAGGCGAGGCCGCCATCCAGGCGATCGTCGAGCGCCATAACGACATCAGCACGACGCTTGCAGAACGGCCAGAAGACTACGCCCCCATCCTGTTCCGCGAGGACAACGGCACGGTGCATCCGGAATACTGGGCCGATGGCTTCTGGCAGGGCATGACGCTCAACATGCCTGATTGGGCCCCGCTGATGAAGGTCGAGAACCAGGAAATGTTCCTACCCATCATGCTCTATTGCCTCGATCGCCTCGGCATCACAGAAGACGATATCCCACGACATATCGTCGAACCCTTGGCCAGTGAAGGATGGCGTCAGATCCCTGTAGCTGTCGCCCAGATCCGCACCTTCTTCATGCCCGCAAGGGTTCAAAGTCATAAAACCTAATCGTCAACAAGAAATCACCGTGTCGGGCGCACAGCGCTTACAAAGCCCAGACCGATTCCATCATACCGGGATCCGGTCTAGCGCCGAACCGGCGCGGGCTCGACATCACCACCTCGCTCAAATGGGACCTGGTCCGCGCGCCGGCAGCGATTGGTTCAGGCCAGCGCAGCAGCGCTGCTTTGGCCGTCTTAGAGCAAACGCAAACGCCCCGCCGACAAGGAGGACCCCCGCGAAGCATATGGACGGATGTTCAACGTTGAGCTCGCCCGTTCCCTTGTCGGGGAGGGCGCGGCAGACATGCCCTACATGCGGCGTGTCTGAAAACGGCTCTGCACGCCCTGAAGGACCTGGCTGAACTCGTTGTAGACTTCGTGCCGGACGGTTCGTGAGATGTTGTCGCCCTCGACCCGGTCCGGATGGTAGAGGTTGGAGAATTCGCGCTTGATGGTCTGGAGAACCGCCGTCCCCTGTTCGAAGCGGGCCATCTGCAAGACTTTGTTCTTGAGCGCCTTGTTTCTGACCTGCAGCTTCTCGAGGCAGTCATGGGCGGTCTTCAAGCTGCTCGACATCAGCTCAAGCTTGGATTTATAGCTGTCCACGGCCGCAGTCAGCTCCTGATTCTGCCGGCGATAATCGGTCATCTTGCGGCGATGGAGCTGCACCTTTTGCTCGTATTCCGTCTCTATCGTCCGGAGCTTCTTCTCGAGAATACGAAGACGCTTCTGATCGTGAATCTCCATTCGAATCAAATTATCATCATCTTTTCTTGATTCTTCTTGAACCACAACCGGTTTTACTGGCTTCGTCTGCTGGACTTCTTGCACCATCTTCTTCTCTTGACCGGCCTCGTCTTGATCGCTGCGAATGATCCGCCTGATGCTCTTCAAGATGTCATCCATGGATGGCTCATGCGCAACGCTCATCGTTGGTCCAATCTGATTCCGGGAGGTTTTTTCCACAGTTAGGATTGGACTTTAGACCCAAGCCGGTGGTTTTGAAAGCCCTTGAATGCGAATAGCGTTGAAATAATCCACAAGCCGTTGAAGCATTTTTGTGTCAGCATTTATAGTTGTTTTAAATGATTTTTAAATAACTATTTAAAGTTGCTTCACCAGACAACTGAAAACGCCGGCTTGCAGTCGCCAACCGGTTGCCAGGATCAAAAGACCACGGCCTCAAAAATGAATGGCGCGGCCATAGGCATCAAGTGTGCTTTCATGCATCATCTCGGATAGCGTGGGGTGCGGGAACACCGTGTGCATCAGATCGAGCTCGGTCGCCTCCACCTGGCGGGCGATGACATAGCCCTGGATCAACTCGGTCACCTCGGCGCCGACCATATGGGCGCCCAAGAGCTCGCCGGTCTTGGCGTCGAACACCGTTTTGACCATGCCTTCGGGTTCGCCGAGCGCGATCGCCTTGCCGTTGCCGATGAAGGGAAAGCGGCCGATCTTCACGTCATGGCCCGCCTTCTTGGCAGCCGCCTCGGTGAAGCCGACGCTCGCCACCTGCGGCGTGCAGTAGGTGCAGCCCGGGATCTTGGTGACGTCCAAGGGATGGATATCGTTCAGCCCCGCGATCTTCTCGACGCAGAGCACCCCCTCGTGGCTGGCTTTGTGCGCGAGCCAGGGCGGGCCGCAGAGATCGCCGATCGCATAGATGCCGGGTTCGCCCGTACGACACCATTCATCGATCACCACATGAGTCCGATCGACATTGATCTTGGTGCCTTCGAGGCCAAGATTTTCGACATTGCCGACGATACCAACAGCCATGATCACCCGGTCGACCTTCAGTCTCTCGGTCTTGCCGGCGGCGGCAATGGTGGCGGTCACGTTATCCTCAGCTTTATCCAGCGCCTTGACCTCGGCCTTGGTGATCAGCTTGATGCCGCGCTTTTCGAACTGCTTGTGGGCGAAGGCGGAGATCTCTTCGTCCTCGACCGGCAGCACGCGGTCCAGCACCTCGACCACGGTGACCTCGACCCCCATGGAGCGATAAAAGCTCGCGAACTCGATGCCGATCGCGCCCGAGCCGACCACCAACAGGCTCTTCGGCATGGTCTCCGGCACCATCGCTTCCTTGTAGGTCCAAATCAGCTTGCCGTCCGCCTCCAAGCCCGGCAGCTGGCGGGCGCGGGCGCCGGTTGCGAGGATGATATTTTTGGCCTTGATTCTATCGGTGCCGTTCTTGGTTTTGACCTCCACAGAACCTGAGCCTGCAAGCGCTGCTTGCCCGTCGATGACCGTGACCTTGTTCTTCTTCAGGAGATGGGCCACGCCTTTGGAGAGCTGGCTGGCGATCTGGCGCGATCGCTTGACCACGGCCGCGGTGTCATAGCTCGGTTTGTCCGCCGTGAGCCCGAAGCTCTTCAGGTGGTTCAGGTGATCGAAGATCTCGCCCGAACGCAAGAGCGCCTTGGTCGGAATGCAACCCCAATTCAGACAGATGCCGCCCAGATGCTCGCGCTCGACCAGCGCGGTCTTCATCTCGAGCTGCGCCGCGCGGATTGCAGCCACGTAACCACCGGGGCCGCCGCCAATGACGACCAGATCGAATTCGTGCACTGCCATGAAAGGATCCCTTTTGACGTGGTCGTCTACAACAGCATCGATAGTGGGTCTTCGATGTAGCTCTTGAACGCCCGCAACAGCTGGGCGCCGAGCGCGCCGTCGACCGCGCGGTGATCGATCGACAGCGTGCAGGACATTACGGTGGCGCTGGAAACCGCACCGTCCTTGATCACCGGCCGCTGTTCGCCGGCGCCGACCGCGAGAATGCAGGCCTGCGGCGGGTTGATCACCGCTTGAAAGTCCTTGACGCCGAACATGCCGAGGTTGGAGATCGAGAAGCTGCCGCCCTGGAATTCTTCGGGCGCGAGCTTGCCGTCTTTGGCGCGCGCCGCCAGATCCTTCATTTCCTCCGAGATTTGACCAAGCCCCTTCTTGTCGGCCTTGCGGACAATCGGCGTGATCAGGCCATCGGGGATGGCGACCGCGACCGAAATGTCGATCGACTTGTAGCGCAGCAGCTTGTCGCCGGCGAAGGATACGTTCGCCATCGGCACTTTCTTGAGCGCCAGCGCCGAGGCCTTGATCACGAAGTCATTGACCGAGAGCTTGTAGTCGGCTTCCTCGCGGCCATTCAGCTGCTTGCGCAGGGCCAAAAGCGCATCCAGCTCGCAGTCCATGGTGAGGTAGAAATGCGGGATGGTCTGCTTGGCCTCGGTCAGACGGCGCGCGATCACCTTCCTCATATTGGTGAGCGGAATCTCTTCTGGCGCGGCCAGGTCGGTTACGCCTGCGGCGGCCTTTGGCCCCGCACTCGGCGCTCGATCCTGCGCGGCTGGCGCCTTGCCCGCGCCGCCCCTAAGGGCGCGTTCGATATCGGCCTTGACGATGCGGCCGTGGGGGCCGCTGCCGTCGATGGCGCCAAGGTCCAGGCCTTCCAGCGCCGCCATGCGCTTGGCGAGCGGGCTCGCAAAGATCCGGCCGGCGGCGCCGGCAGGCTGGACTTGTCCGTTGCCCTTGGATGGCGTGGGCGCTGCCGGAGCGCTGGGAGCAGGTGCAGGCGCTGCTGCGGGGGATGGCTGGGGCTCGGCGGCCGGCGGCGCGGGCTCAGGCGAGCTAACGGCGGAGGCCGCCGCCTCCAGGGCGCTGGCATCTTCCCCTTCTTCCAGCAGCAGGGCGATCGGCGCGTTGACCGCAACGCCCTCGGTGCCCTCATTGACCAGGATCCGCCCCAGCCGCCCCTCGTCGACCGCCTCGACCTCCATGGTCGCCTTGTCGGTCTCGATCTCGGCGATGATGTCACCGGCGGCCACATCGTCGCCTTCCTGCTTTAGCCATTTGGCGAGATTGCCTTCGGTCATGGTCGGCGACAGCGCCGGCATCTTGATTTCAATCGGCATGATCAGTTCTCGAACCTTGGGAAACAGCCGGAGTCAGCGATAGCAGACGTCTTTGGCGGCCTGAACCACGTCGGCCACCTGCGGCAGCGCCAGCTGCTCCAGATTGGCGGCGTAGGGCATGGGCACGTCCTCGCCGGTGACCCGCGTGACCGGCGCGTCCAGATGGTCGAAGGCATGCTCCATCATGATGGCGGACATCTCGGAGCCAAGGCCGAAGCGCGGCCAGCCCTCCTCGACCGTCACCAGACGGTTGGTCTTTTTCACCGAGGTCACGATGGTCTCGATATCGAGCGGTCGAAGGGTGCGGAGATCGATCACCTCGGCGTCGATGCCATCAGCGGCGAGCGCCTCGGCGGCCGCGAGCGCGCGCTCGACCATCAAGGAAAATGCGATGATGGTCACGTCACTGCCGCTGCGCGCGATCCGCGCTTTGCCGATCGGGAGCACGAAATCGTCGACCTTGGGCACCTCGAAGCTCTGGCCGTAGAGGATTTCGTTCTCCAGGAAGATGATCGGATTGGGATCGCGGATCGCGGCCTTCAAGAGGCCCTTGGCATCGGCGGCGCTGTAGGGCGCGATCACCTTCAGTCCCGGGCAATGGGCATACCAGGTGGAATATTCCTGGCTGTGCTGCGCGGCGACACGCGCGGCGGCGCCATTCGGGCCTCTAAAGACAATGGGGGAACCAAGTTCCCCGCCTGCCATGTAGAGAGTCTTGGCGGCCGAGTTGATGATGTGGTCGATCGCCTGCATGGCGAAGTTCCAGGTCATGAACTCGACGATCGGCCGAAGCCCGGCCATGGCCGCGCCGACGCCGATGCCGGCAAAGCCGTGCTCGGTGATCGGCGTGTCGATCACGCGTTTCGCGCCGAACTCCTCCAAGAGCCCCTGGCTGACTTTATACGCGCCTTGATATTCCGCGACCTCCTCGCCCATCAGGAACACGCGATCATCCCCGCGCATCTCCTCGGCCATGGCATCGCGCAACGCCTCACGCACGGTCTGCGTGACCATCTCCGTCCCCGCCGGAACCTCGGGGTCGTCAGCGACGACGTGCTGGACTTGGGTCGGTGTTGCCGGGGCCTTAGGTGTGGGGACCTCCGGAGATTGCTTCTCTGCTGAAGAGGTCGGTGATGGCGTTGATGTTGTCAGTGTGATCGAATCCGCGTCTTCTCCGTCATCGAGAAGCACCGCGATCGGGGTGTTGACGGCGACGCCTTCAGACCCTTCTTCGACGAGGATGCGGCCTAGCCGCCCTTCGTCGACGGCTTCGACTTCCATGGTCGCCTTGTCGGTCTCGATCTCGGCGATAACGTCGCCAGGCTCGACCTTGTCGCCGACCTGCTTTAGCCACTTGGCGAGATTGCCCTCGGTCATGGTCGGCGAGAGGGCGGGCATCAAGATTTCGGTGGGCATTGGCAGCTTTCCAAACGCAGGGCGAGACGCCCTCAGGCGTCTACGTAGACGTCGGTGTACAGTTCTTCCGGCTTCGGCTCCGGGCTGTCCTGGGCAAAGGTCGCAGCCTCATTGACGATCGCCCGGATCTCCTTGTCGATCGCCTTGAACTGATCCTCGTCGGCCATCTTGTGCTCGAGCATGCGCGCGCGCAGACGGTCGATCGGATCGCGTTCGGCGCGGGTCTCCTGCACCTCTTCGCGCGAACGGTATTTCGCCGGATCGGACATCGAGTGACCGCGATAGCGGTAGGTCATCGCTTCCAGCAGGATCGGCCCGTTCTTGCGCGCATGCGCGGCCGCCTCTGCCGCCGCCGCCTTCACGGCGACCACATCCATGCCGTCGATCTGCTCGCCCGGGATGTCGTAGGCGGAACCGCGCCGATACAGCTCGGTATTGGCCGACGCGCGTTTGACCGAGGTGCCCATGCCGTACTGATTGTTCTCGATCACGTAGACCACCGGCAGCTTCCACAAGCTCGCCATGTTGAAGGCTTCGTAGACCTGGCCTTGGTTGACCGCGCCATCTCCGAGATAGACGACGCACACCCCGCCGTCTTCTTTGTATTTGTGGGCAAAGGAGACACCGGTGCCGAGCGGCACCTGGGCGCCGACGATGCCGTGACCGCCGTAGAATCCCTTCTCGCGGGCGAACATGTGCATCGAACCGCCCTTGCCCTTGGAGTAGCCGCCGGCGCGCCCGGTAAGCTCGGCCATGACCCGGCTCGGGTCCATCTGGCAGACCAGCATATGGCCGTGATCTCGATAGCTGGTGATCACCGAGTCGCCCTCGTTCAGCGCATGCTGAACGCCGACCGCCACCGCCTCCTGACCGATATAGAGATGACAGAAACCGCCGATCAGCCCCATGCCGTAAAGCTGGCCCGCCTTTTCCTCGAAGCGGCGGATCAGCAGCATGTCGCGGTAATAGGCGAGCAGCTGGTCGAGCGATTCCTTCGGTTTGGCCGCTCTGCCGCTCCTGCGCGCCCCTGTCTTGCCGGGAACGGTCTTGGCCGCGGGCTTATGACGCATTGCCGTTGCCATGCTCGTCGTCTCCAATCATCAGAGAATTCTCAACCACACCCGATCCTTCGAGCTCCGCCACGCGATCAACGCCCGTGAGGTGCGATCGGCGCCGACGGCTCCAGGAGGATGATCACATCGTCCGGCTCGACCATGCTCAGCATGTCGCGCGCCAGCTCATCGATGAGATCGGGATCCAGGGAGTCCGGCCGAAGGCGCTTGACATTCTGCTCCAAGCGGGCGCGCTCGCGTTCGAGGGCGGCCAGCTGCTTTTCCGACGTCTCGAGCTCGGCTTCCATCGTCTGGGAGGCCAAAAGTCCGCGATTGCCGTTGACGGCGTGATAGCCGAAATAAACGGCGAGCGCGAAGCCGACGACCACGAGCCAAGACTGCCACTTCATCCGACGTCGAAAATCGAAGGCCTTTCTGAACACGATCCCGTCCTCATGCACCAAGCGCCGCCCGACCGGCATAGCGCGCCTGGTCACCGAGGCTCTCTTCGATCCTAAGTAGCTGATTATATTTCGCAAGTCGATCCGAACGCGATAGCGACCCGGTTTTTATCTGCCCACAGTTGGTCGCCACCGCCAGATCGGCAATCGTTGCGTCCTCGGTCTCGCCGGAACGATGGCTCATCACCGAGCGATAAGCGGCGCGGTGAGCAAGCTCGACCGCATCCAGCGTTTCGGTCAGCGAACCGATCTGATTGACCTTGACCAGAAGGGCGTTGGCAACACCGAGCTCGATGCCCTCGGCGACGATCTTGGGATTGGTGACGAATAGATCGTCACCCACCAGCTGCACGCGCTTGCCGATCGCCTCGGTCAGCGCCGCCCAGCCATTCCAGTCATCCTCGCTCATGCCGTCCTCGATCGATTTGATCGGATAGCGTCCGCAGAGCTCCTGATAGTAGCCGACCATGCCGTCGGCATCGAGAGTCTTGCCCTCGCCTTCCAGGTGATATTTGCCGTCCTTGCCGAACTCGCTGGCCGCGGAGTCGAGAGCGAACACCACGTCGTCTTCGAGTTCGTAGCCCGCCGCCTCCACCGCCTTGGCGAGAAAGCCGAGCGCCTCATCGGTGCTCGCAAGATCGGGCGCGAAGCCGCCCTCGTCGCCGACATTGGTGTTATGGCCGGCGTCCTTCAGCGCCTTTCTCAGCGCGTGAAAAATCTCGGTGCCCATGCGCAGACCTTCGGAAAAGGTCGGCGCTCCCACCGGCATGATCATGAACTCCTGCACGTCGATCGGGTTGTCGGCATGCGCGCCGCCATTGATCACGTTCATCATCGGCACCGGCAAGATCTTGGCGTTGACCCCGCCGACATAGCGGTAAAGCGGCAGGCCGAGCGCGTTTGCCGCCGCTTTCGAGATCGCCAGGCTGACGCCGAGAATGGCGTTGGCGCCGAGACGCTTCTTGTTGGGGGTGCCATCGAGCTCGATCATCAGCTGATCGAGCTCTGCTTGCTCCAGCGCATCCCGGCCGAACAGGGCGTCGGTGAGCTCGCCATTCACGGCCTCGACCGCCTTGCCGACCGCTTTGCCGAGATAGACCGCCATGTCGCCGTCGCGCAGCTCGATCGCTTCCTTCGAGCCGGTGGAAGCCCCCGATGGCACGGCCGCGCGACCGACCGCGCCGCCTTCCAGGGTCACATCCACCTCGACGGTGGGATTGCCGCGGCTGTCCAGAACCTGGCGGCCGGAAATGGCGGTGATTTCGGTATCGATCATGGTCTGTCCTGCTAGAGCGTCAGGTTGAGAGGGTGACTCTTGGCGAGCCGGTCGAAGTCTTGGAAGATCGAGAGCATGCGCGAGAGCCGGTCGATCGGCACCATGTTCGGGCCGTCGGACGGCGCGTTGTCCGGATCCTGATGGGTCTCGATGAAAAGGGCGGCAACGCCGATCGCGAGGGCTGCGCGCGCGAGCACTGGCACGAACTCCCGCTGGCCGCCGCTCGCCCCGCCCTGGCCGCCCGGCTGCTGCACCGAATGAGTGGAGTCGAACACCAGGGGCCAGCCCGTGGCCGCCATCTCCGGCAGGCCGCGAAAGTCGGAGACCAGCGTGTTGTAACCGAAGGACGTGCCGCGCTCGCCGAGAAGAATGCGATCGGCGCCGAACTGCTCCAGCTTCCGGACCACATGGACCATGTCCCAAGGGGCGAGGAACTGTCCCTTCTTGACGTGAACGGCAGCCGAGGTTTCGGCGGCGGCTTTCAGTAGATCCGTCTGGCGGCAAAGAAAGGCCGGGATCTGCAGGACGTCGACCACTTCGGCGACATCAGCGCATTGCGCACTCTCGTGCACATCGGTGATCACCGGGCACCCGAATTGTTCTTTGACATCCGCAAGGATCTCAATGCCCTTGGCCAAACCCACGCCGCGGGCGCTGCCCGCACTGGTGCGGTTGGCCTTGTCGAACGAGCTTTTGTAAATGAGGCCGATTTCGCGCTCGCCGCAGATGTCGGAGAGCGCTTCCGCCATCTCGAGCGCATGGTCGCGGCTCTCGATCTGGCAAGGCCCGGCGATCAGCACGAAAGGGAGATCCTGGCCGATCTCTAAATCGCCGACCTCGATCCTGCGCGCCCTGCCGATTGGTCCTTTGTCCGTCTCCGCCATCGCCCCCGAACTCAGACCAGACGCGACTGATCGAGGGCGGCCTTGACGAAGGACGCGAACAGCGGATGGGGATCGAACGGCTTGGACTTAAGCTCGGGATGGAATTGCACGCCGACGAACCAGGGATGACCTGGCAGCTCAATCACCTCTGGCAGACGGCCATCGGGCGACATGCCGCAAAAGGAAAGCCCGGCCGCGGACAGGCGGTTCATGTAGTTGATATTGACCTCGTAGCGATGGCGATGGCGCTCGCTGATCTCGGGCGCGTCGTAAATTTCTTGCGCGAGGCTGCCTTCGGAGAGAACGCATGGGTAGGCGCCAAGGCGCATGGTGCCGCCGAGATCGTCACCAGCGCTTCGGGTCTCGACCTCGCCTTCCCGCTCCCACTCGGTCAAAAGACCGACCACCGGTTCCTCGCAAGGCCCGAACTCGGTCGAGCCCGCATTCTCGATGCCGGCAAGTTTTCTCGCGGCCTCGACCACCGCCATCTGCATGCCGAGGCAAATGCCGAAATACGGCACCCGGCGGGTACGCGCGAAGGTGACCGCCCGGACCTTGCCTTCGACGCCGCGCTCGCCGAAACCGCCCGGCACCAGAATGCCGTGCACGTCTTGAAGATGCATCGCGGCGTCATCGGTCTCGAAGATCTCGGCGTCGAGCCAGATGGTCTTGACCTGGACATTGTTGGCGATGCCGCCATGGGTTAGGGCTTCGTCCAGCGACTTGTACGCGTCCTGCAGACCCATATATTTGCCGACCACGGCGATGGTGACCTCGCCCTCCGGCTTTTCGATGCGCTCGACGATGCCGTGCCAGCGAGAAAGGTCCGGCTCCGCCTCATTAGGCAGATTGAAGTGGCGAAGCAGCTGGGTATCGAGGCCTTCCGCGTGATAACGGACCGGCACCTCGTAGATGCTGCTGACATCCTCGGCCGGGATCACGCCGCCGAGCTCGACATTGCACTGCAGGGCGATCTTGCGCTTGGCGTCCTCGGGGATCGGATGTTCGGTGCGGCAAAGCAGAAGGTCCGGCTGGATGCCGATGCCGCGCAGCTCGCGCACCGAATGCTGGGTCGGCTTGGTCTTGAGCTCGCCGGCAGACGCGATGAACGGCACCAGGGTCAGATGCAGATAGGCGACACGCTCGCGGCCGAGCTCGAAACGCAGCTGCCTGATCGCTTCCAGGAACGGCAATCCCTCGATGTCGCCGACCGTGCCGCCGATCTCGCATAAGACGAAGTCGTCGCTGTCATCGACGTCGTTCATGATGCTGGATTTGATCATGTCCGTGACATGCGGCACCACCTGCACCGTGCCGCCGAGATAGTCGCCGCGCCGTTCCTTGGCGAGCACCCATGAATAGATCTTGCCGGCGGTAAAACTGTCGCTGCCGCGCGCCGGCACGCCGGTGAAGCGCTCATAGTGGCCGAGGTCGAGATCGGTCTCAGCCCCGTCGTCGGTAACGTAGACCTCGCCATGCTGATAGGGGCTCATGGTCCCCGGATCGACATTGAGGTAGGGGTCGAGCTTGCGCAGGCGGACGGCATAGCCCCGCGCCTGCAGCAGCGCGCCCATGGCCGCCGACGCCAGGCCTTTGCCCAACGACGACACCACGCCGCCGGTGATGAAGACGAAGCGCGTCATGGGAGCGAGAGTATCGGCCAGCGGCCGATGCTTGACAATGGCGAAGTCCTCTGTGGCGAAGTCCTCGGATCGTCGACCGAAGGCGGCAGGTTTGATGACCGTCGGGATGTCGTTGGCGTCGAAACGCTCATCCGCTCGGATCAATCCGCCGTGGGTGCTGCTGGCTCGGCCGGGGCTTCGGGCGCGGCTGGTGTCTCGGTTGCAGCCGGCGCTGCGCCCACGGGCTGATCGAGGATCGAAGTCGGCGCCGTGCGGTTGCTCGCGATGATCGCCAGCGTCAGGCTGGTGGCGATGAAGCCGACCGCCAGGAACGCCGTGGTCCGGGTCAGAAGATTGGCCGACGCCCGGCCGGACATCAAACCGCCGAGGCCGCCGCCTGCACCGCCGCCACCGCCGCCGCCGATACCGAGCGCACCGCCTTCACTGCGTTGCAGGAGGATGACCCCAACCAGCGCAAGGGCGATCAACAGGTGAATGATCAAAAGGATCGTCGTCATCGCTATTCATCCCGAATGGGGAAACGTTTTTTCACATCAAAGGCTCAAGCAAGGCCATCCGCCCGTGTTCGCCTTATTCCCAACGTCTCATGCCGCCTTGGCCGATTGCCCAGCCTTGACGATCGCGAGGAACTCGTCGGCCTTCAAACTGGCGCCGCCGACCAGAGCACCATCGACATGGTCGATCGCCAGGATATCGCCGGCATTGGCCGCCTTGACCGAGCCACCATAGAGGATCGGCAGATCCGCGCCAGTCGAAACCAGGCTCTTCAACTTGCCCCTTAGATGGGCATGGGTGCTGGCGATGTCATCTATGGTCGGCGTCTTGCCGGTGCCGATCGCCCAGACCGGCTCGTAAGCGACGATCAGATTGTCCGACGACGCCCCCTCCGGCAGGCTGCCGGCGAGCTGGCGATCGAGCACTGCCACGGTCTCGCCCGCCTCCTGCTGCGCTTCGGTCTCGCCAATGCACAGCACCACATCGAGGCCGGCATTGAACGCCGCCTCGGCCTTGGCCTTGACCAGCGCATCGCTCTCGCCATGGCCGTGCCGCCGCTCGGAATGGCCGACCAGCGTGAACTGGCATCCGGCATCGCGCAGCATCGGCGCGCTGACATCTCCGGTGAAAGCGCCTTGGCTTTCCACCGCGCAATCCTGACCGCCGAGCGCGACATCACTCTCTGCCAGGAGATCGCTCATCGTGGTCAAAAGCGTCGCCGGCGGGCAAACACCGACCATGCCGGGGCCGGGATGGCCGGCAAGGCCGCGCAGGAGATCGCGCACCAGGGCATCGCCCTCGGCGCGCAATCCGTTCATTTTCCAATTGCCGAGGACGATCGGCGAAATGTTGGACATCACTGGCACCTGATTGACGTCGACGTCGTGAGAACAAGTCTCGCGGCGTCTCTCTAGCATAGCCCCCGAATGCTTGCCAGTGCCGCCTGAAACCCCGACGAAACGCCCGGAAAACTTGACGGTTGCCGATCGGCGGCACTCTGCCTAGAGTGTGCCGCTCCATGAACCGGCCGATTGTTTTCGGCCCAACAGACAAGCCCTGAACCGCCATGCTGACCGCTCTCCGCAAACAGGCCAAATCCTGGGTCGTCAAAGCGCTGCTCCTGATCTTGGTGCTGAGCTTCGCCATCTGGGGTATCGGCGACATTTTCTACGGCAATCCCGCGGAAGAGACGGTCGCCAGCGTCGGCTCGTCCAAGATCACGGCAGGCGAGCTGAACGACGGCTTCAACCGCTCGCTCGCCAATCTGCAGCGCCAGTTCGGCGGTCAGTTGACCCGTGAGCAGGCGATCGGCATCGGTCTCCTGCAGCAGACCATGCAGGAACAGATCGGCCAGCGTTTGGTCGACCTCGAAGCCACCGACATGGGCATCTCGGCCGATGACGGCACGCTGCGTCGCCTGATCACCGAAGACCCGAACTTTCAAACCGCCGGCCGCTTCGATCGCGCGCGCTTCAACCAGCTTTTGAGCCGGGTGGGTTTGAGCGAGGAGGGCTATCTCGAGACCTTCCGCCAGGAGATCGCAAGAAACGCTCTGACCGCCGGTGTCGCCGCCGCTGCCGCGGTGCCGGACGCGCAGCTGGATGCGATCTACCGCTATCGCAACGAGGAGCGCCGCGGACGCTATTTGAAGATCGCCGATGCCGACATCGAGCAGATCGACGCCCCCGACGATGCGGCCCTCGACGCCATCTATGTGGAAAACGAGCAGCGCTTCACAGCGCCCGAATATCGAACCATCACCTATGTCACCCTTGAGCCCGAGAATCTGCTGGAAGAGGTCGAGATCGCCGAAGAGGATGTTCGCGCGACCTATGACGAGCGCTCCGCACAATATATTACGCCGGAGAAGCGCACCGTCGAGCAACTGCTGGCGCCGGATGAGGACAAGGCTTCGCAGGCGAGCGCCCTGATCGAGGAAGGCGCGGACTTCGCCGCGGTCGCGGACGAGCTCGATGGCGTCAGCTTCACCGCGCTCGGCGAGGTCACCGAGGCGGGGATGCCTGCGGGACTGGGCGCGGATGCGTTCGCCGTCAACGAAGACGAGGTCACCGAGCCGGTGAAGAGCCCGTTCGGCTTCCATCTGTTCAAGGTGAAGGCGATCACGCCGGAAGAGGTGACGCCGTTCGCAGACGTCAAGGACGACATCAAGAGGCAACTCGCCCTGGTCGAGGCGGAAGACCGCCTGCCCGCGCTCGCGACCCAGTTCGATGACGAGCTCGCGGCAGGTTTGGGCGTGTCCGAGGCCGCCGAGGCGGTCGGCCTCGCCGCAGACACCGTGGACGCGGTCGATCGTCAAGGCCTGGATCAGGCTGGCGAGCCGGTGACCGCGTTGGAAGGCTGGCCCGCCCTCATCCAGACAGCGTTCGAAGCCGCCAAGGACGAGCCCTCGCTGCTCGAGGAGACCGATGACGGCGCCTACTACGTTCTCGAGGTCGGCGACATCGTCGAGCCGCGCCTAAAGGAACTCGAAGAGGTCAGGGACGAGGTGGTTGCTCTCTACGAAGACCAACAGCGCCGCGAGGGCGCCAAAACCAGGGCCGAGGAGATCCGCGCCAAGCTACAGGAAGCCGCGAGCTTCGAGACCATCGCCGCCGATGCCGGCCTTCTGATCGAGACGATCGAGCCGATCAAACGCTCAGCGAGCGGCGCCGACAGTGGCCTCAACCGCGCGGCCATCGATATCTTGTTCGCGACCGACGCGGGCGCCATCGCCGATCAGGTGATCGAGACCGAAGACGGCGTGCAAGTCCTCGCGGTCGACGAGATCATCGAGAAGGCCCCGAGCGACGACGCCGAGGCGCGCGACCAGCTCAAAGCCGAATTGGAGCGCCAGGTGCGTTCCGATCTGCTCGATCAATTCGGCCGGGCCCTGCAGGACGTGCACTCGATTGAGATCAACGAGGCAGCTCTCGCCAGACTGATCGAGAACGATGGCAGCCAGGCCTATGGCGGCGCAGCACCCCGCCCGCAGCCCATCTTCTGATCGGTCATGCGATGACACCGTCACCGGACTTCGACACCTTTGCCGAACGCTATGCCCTGGGCAAGCCGCAGGTGGTCTGGACCTCGTTGGTCGCCGATCTGGAGACCCCGGTTTCGGCCATGCTCAAGCTCGCCGAGGGCCGGCGCTACAGCTTTCTTCTGGAATCGGTCACCGGCGGTGAAATCAGAGGTCGCTACTCGCTGATCGGCATGAAGCCCGACCTGGTCTGGCGCTGCTTCGGCGACCGGGTCGAGATCAATCGCGACGCGCGACACGATCTCAATCGGTTCGAACCGCTTCCCGGCAAGCCGCTGGACGAGCTGCGCGCGCTGATCGCCGAGTCGAGGATCGACCTCGACGACGACCTTCCGCCCATGGCCGCCGGCCTGTTCGGCTTCATGACCTACGACATGGTGCGTCAGATGGAGCGCATCCCGGACGCCAACCCGGACGCCATTGGCATTCCCGACGCGATCTTCATCCGCCCGACGGTCATGGCGATCTTCGACACCATTCGAGATCGCGTCATCGTCGTGACGCCGGTCTGGCCGTGCGATGACCGGAGTCCCGCACACGCCTACGACCTCGCGCGAGAACGCCTGGCCGACGTGGTCGCCGATTTCGGCCGCGGCCTGCCGCGTCAAGTGGAGACGCATCGGGACGACGGCGCCCTGCCCGAGCCCTCATCGAACATGACCCGCGAACAGTTTCACGGGATGGTCGAGCGGGCCAAAGACTACATCCGCGCAGGCGACATCTTTCAAGTCGTGCCCTCGCAGCGCTTCACCCTGCCTTTCGAGCTGCCGCCATTCGCGCTTTACCGCGCCCTTCGCCGGCTCAACCCCTCGCCTTTCCTGTTTCATCTGGACTTCGGCGACTTCGCGCTGGTCGGCTCCAGTCCGGAGATCCTGGTCAGGCTCAGAGACGACACCGTCACCATCCGCCCGCTCGCCGGCACGCGACCGCGCGGCGGCTCGCGAATCGAGGATGAAGCGCTCGCGACCGATCTGATGGCCGACCCCAAGGAGCGCGCCGAGCATCTGATGCTGCTCGATCTCGGCCGCAACGACGTCGGCCGGGTCGCCAAGATCGGCACGGTCAAGGTGACGGAAAAAGAGGTGGTCGAGTATTACAGTCACGTGATGCACATCTCCTCGACCGTCGAAGGCAAGATCCGCGACGACCAGGATGCGATGGATGCGCTCGCCGCCGGCTTCCCCGCCGGCACCGTCTCGGGCGCTCCGAAAATCCGCGCCATGGAGATCATCGACGAGCTGGAGCCCGAACGCCGCAGCTTCTATGCCGGCACCGTCGGCTATCTCAGCGCCGATGGCGACATGGACACCTGCATCGCCCTTCGAACATCGCTGGTGAAGGACGGCAAGATGTACGTCCAGGCAGGCGTCGGCGTGGTCGCCGACTCGGATCCCGAGGCAGAGTATCAGGAGAGCCGCAACAAGGCGATGGCGCTGATCAGAGCGGCGGAGGAGGCGGTGCGGTTCGCGAGCTCGGGGTGAGTGCCACGCCGAACTTCATGACACCGCTTCGAGATCCGTCTTCGCGAAGTCACCGCCTTTGAACAGCAAAGGCTGATCTGCGGCCCTGGCCAATGCATAGACGAAGCAATCGCCGTAATTCAGAGCAGCGGCATTCTGGCCTTTGCCGAAACGTACAAAAGCATCGAGAGCCGTCCAGCTTTGCTCGACGGTGACCTCGACAACCTGAAATCCGCCGATATCCAAGAACGACCGTAGATCATCGATCGCGGCCGGACCGAAACGCGCGCAGAGGACAATGCCGGCCTCGACGACGCTGGCCGCGGAAATCAGCGGCGTTTCGACGGATTCGATCGCCTGCGCATACGCGTCGGCGTCGTCTTCCTGGATCAGGACCGCAATGATCGCCGAGCTGTCGACCACCATCAGGACGGCAGCCCTCGCTCGTCATAGCCGAGGATCTCGTCCGGAGAGCGCTCATCCAAGACCGGGCGCTCGGCGCAATGCTGTCCAAGCGCCATCAGACGATCCGCCACGCCCGCCCGTCCCCGCCGCCGTTTTTCTCGCGTGAGCCGCTCGCGAAGCGCCGTAGTGACCGCTTTGGTCTTGCTCTCGCCAGTCAGCCGGGCGAGCGCCGTCGCCAGCTTGTGGGCATCCTCGTTCTTGATGTTCAAGCTCATCGAGCGTTCCATATGGTAGAATTTCTCAAATTTTCTACCACAGAATCATCCCGACGTCCAGCACGGCCGCGAAGGACGCATGTCCGTGAAGCAGTTCTCATAGAGCTCGCAGGCAGGCGAAACCGACCCCACGAGTTTCTGACCAATGATAGGTTTTTCGAGGCCGTGTTTACTGTTCTTTAACCCTGTATTGCTAAGAAGGCCCTGTCTTGCTGGTCCATGCGACCCTGGGAGTCCGCCCGCCCGCCAAAAAAAATGGGCGGGGCTCGGATTCCCAGGGTCACATGGACCAGCAAATAGCTTGGCGTCAAAGCGTTAAGGAAAGGTTGCAGTAGAGATCTCAGCCTCAAGAATGTTCCCAATAGCGCGCACGTTAACTGAGTCTGCCAAACTCGGGAATGTCTTCTTCTAATCCGATTCCACGAAACCTCTGGGCAATTCGTGAGCCCAAATGGGACGTCACAGCCTCCTTTCGGAGCATGTCCTCCAAGATATGAGTGATCATTTCCTCAACGAGATATCCGGACCGAGACGCACGCTCGGAAAGGCGTCGATATAGTTCGTCGTCCAGATGAACATGCAGGCTATTGGCGACAAGTCTCCCCACTGCATCTCAAACAAACCAGCGTAAGGATATCACAGTCCTTGCCAACCCGCCTCCATCCCGCCACCTTCGCCTCGCCATGACCGAAACCCGCCCGCAATCGGACACCGAGCCCTTCAAGCTGCAGAGTCAACCATCTGCCGGTGGCAGCCTCGCGGGGGTTGTGGAGCATGTGGTGTTTCGGGGGGCGGATAGTGGGTATCACGTGCTTCGGGTTCGGGCGGATGGCGAGCGCGAGGCGGTGACCGTGGTCGGCCATGCGGCGTCGGTCTCGCCAGGCGAGCGCATCCGGGCGGAGGGGGCCTGGGAGACCCATCGGAGCTACGGCAAGCAGTTCAGCGCCAAGGTGCTCTCGGTCATTCCGCCGTCCTCGCTCGATGAGATCGAGGCCTATCTCGCATCGGGGATGATCAAGGGCGTCGGCAAGACCATGGCCAAGAAGCTGGTCAACCGATTCGGCGAGCAGGTGTTCGAGGTGATCGAGCGCCAGCCGGAGCGTCTGACCGACGTCCCTGGCCTTGGCAAGGCCCTGGCGAAGCGCATCACCGAGGCCTGGGAGGAGCAGCGCGCGGTCAAGGACATCATGCTGTTCCTGCAATCGAAGGGGCTCTCGCGCCTGCGCGCCGATCGCATCTTCGAGGCCTATGGCGCCAAGGCGATCGACATGGTCAGCGAAAATCCCTATCGGCTCGCCCGGGACATCCGCGGCATCGGCTTTCTGCTCGCGGACGAGCTCGCCGCCAGGCTCGACATCGCCAAGGACAGCCCCTTTCGCCTGGCCGCCGGCCTTCGCCATGTGCTGGAAGAGGCCATCGGCCAGGGCCATGTCGGCCTGCCGCGCGCCTGGCTGATCGAGAGGTCGGCCGACCTCCTGCAAGCCCAGGGGCTTGACCCCGTACCTGACGGTGCG
>Ga0224508_10001845_pt1 | contig 18580 bp, 11 predicted proteins | sample SF_Jan12_sed_USG_4_FD_170157 | JGI IMG/M metagenome (GOLD analysis project Ga0224508, IMG submission 170157) | Sediment microbial communities from San Francisco Bay, California, United States - SF_Jan12_sed_USGS_21 | ecosystem: Environmental > Aquatic > Marine > Sediment | place: USA... | reverse complement strand
CGTACGCCTGCTCAATCTGCAGATCGGCCAGCCGACGCATCGCCTCGGGCGTGCGTGCGCTTTCAGAGGTTTCTTCGAGATACCGCCGGTAACTCTCCGCCGCACGTTCGAGGCTGTCGTCGAGGTATACCTCGTCCAGGTCCGCCGGAACATGTTGCAGCTCGGCAAGCGTCCCCTGCTGGCCGGTCGTGGCGCAAGCAGCAAGAACCGTACAAGTTATTGCGATGATGGCTGCGCGCAATTGCATCATTGCTCCTCTATCTTCGCCTGGGACTGCGTTGCACGGTCATAACTGTCGGCCAGCGCAAAGCGTGCCTTGTCTCCGTAATTCTCGAGTCGGCTCCGTCGCGCGATCAGTTCTTCGACGGCCACTAGCTCAAGCAGGTAACCCTGACGCGCCATCAGGCGATCAATTTTTTCGATCGACTTTTGCGCATGCCCTCGCAAACGCTTGATCGGCTTGTCATAGCCGACAAAGCTGTGTGTCGCTGCTTGTCGCGCCCGTATGTACTGGTCGTATTCTTCCTGCAGGATTGCCATTGCGCCGTCGAGTCCACGCAGGTTCGTATCGAATTTCGTCAGGCGATCGTGGAATTCGGTCTCAAGTGTCCAGGTCAGCATGCCTTTGAGTCGTGCCAGCCGCTGCATTGATAACTGGGCGAATGGCGATTCGCTGCCCTCCAGCTGCGTTTCGATATGTTCGATCCGTCGCAGAATGGCCTGCTCCTCGCGAGTTGCCAGGAACTTCGGCTGCGGCTTTGTGAGCATGTCGTCACGACGCTGTACGAGCATCTTGTGCTGCTCGATACGCAGTCGCATTCTCGAGTCAAGCTCACGAAACTCTGTGTCGACGTCGGGCAGTAATGGATCGTAATGGGTTTGCCGAATTTCGACCATTTCGTCGAAGGAGTCGAAACTGCTGCCCCAGGCGACCAGCTTGCGGCGCAGGTCAGCAAGATCAAGATAATTCTGCAGGCCCGTCTGAAAGTCGTGGGACGCAAGCAATTCCATCATGTAGTAGGTTTCCGGCGCATCGGGCAGTGAGCGCAGGCGAATGACCCAGTCTTTGTCCTTGCGGATCTCCTCGCGGACCAGGGCCTCGAGGAATTTGCCCTCCCTGATGCTATCGATCGATGCATTGAGCTTGGCAACTTCGGCGCCGAAAGAACCCAGTGCGCGGCCGTAGAAGATGGCGGCGCGACCGTGCACGTTCAGTTTGCCGTAGGCGTACGGCAGTGCGAGCATCGCTTCCTGCGTGGCCCGATCGGTGACTTCACGATCGGCCAGGATCTTCCACGGAACCACCGCCCTGTCAATGCTGTCGATGGACATGCTCGCCCAGCCCGAACTAAGTAGCGCCTGGTTGGAGAACGGGCCGTCGAGGCGGACACGGTCCAGGAATGGAATGGCCCTGGCGTTTTCGCCGTCTTCGAGAAATATCGTCCCGAGTACGAGATTGGACTTGTCCCTGATTGCCAACTCTGCAGGGTCATCGGTGATGATCTGGCCAGCCCGTTCCAGCTGCTCCAGCGCTGCTTGCCGTTGGTTGTCCTGCAGATAAGCGATACCAAGGTTGTAAGCCGCGAAAGCACCGAAACTATCCGAGTCCTGCAGTTTCTTCAGGACATCGATCGAATCCTCAGCGCGTCCTTCCGCAAGATAGATATTTGCCCGCAAGAACTCGATGTCATCGCGAATCGATCCGGGAATTTTGCCGTCGATACGATCGAGTGCACGCAACGCGTCGGCAATTTGGTTCTTTTGAAAGTGAATTCGGGCCAGTCGGTACGCCGCATCGTTGCGTACGACCTCATCGACAGCACCTTCGAGAACCGCCTTGATCGCACGACCTGCGCGATGATGCATCCTGTAGCGCAGTTCGAAATCGCCAAGTGAGAATTCAGCGTCGTCGATATGGTAATAAAGCGTATCGAGTTCGGGTTCATCGATCTCGCCGTGCTGTTTGACTTCAGTATCAAGTCGTTCCAGCGCTTCGAAGAAATACCCCTGGTGCGCGTAATAGAGCGCCTCACCGAAGTAGAGATCCTTCAGTTCTTCACTTTGACTTGGACTCGTTGCCAGACTGGCGAATAGCAGGAGCCCGATCACAGAGAGCGGTGCTCGACCCATGGTCTACCAATCCCCGACCTGGATTCCGCTCGCCCCAAGTCCTGGCCCGCCAAGGGTAATGCCCAGCGCCTTTGGCTTGACACCTTTGGCAAACGCGAAGCTGTCGGACGCATTGAAGTCCTTGCCGCTCTTCAATTTACCCATCATCGTGACTCGGACTTCGTGATCGCCCGTTACGATGTTGCCGGTGTAAACACGTTGCACGCCGCCTTTTTGCAGCGCTTCCAACTCTTGGAAACTGTAGATGTGGTGCGTGGCGAGTTCACCGTTAATCTCGATCTGTACCGCATCGAGGCGAAATGTCTCGTCATCGTCCATAGAGACGAACACGGCGATTTGTGTGTTGGATGGATACAGCAATCGTTCTTCGAGATTGCTGAGTTCCGATGCGATATCGAGCACATCGGATTTGATTTCCTGGACCTGCCCGTCCAGGCTGCGCAATTCGTCCCCGGATATGTCCTGCGCACTACTTGGGGCTGCAAAGCATGCAAGCAACAGCATTAGCATAAAAGTGCGAGTCAGTATCGACATTTCCAAAGTCCTTTTTGTTACATAATCCATATTGCCAACCCTGCCCGGTGCGGCGTCGATGCAGCACGACGGACAGTCGCTAGTGTTGAGTAATTCATATCCTTTATCTGTGAACTGCGACACAAATCGATAGCACTGAAGAATCATAATATTGCCCGTACCACGAAAACCTCGACTAGGACAGGACCCTGCAAGAACTGGGCAACACAATTTACGGCGCCTTTGTGATGCCGGCTGACGTCGTACTATCGACGATCGGCATCCTGGGCAATGACCAGTCAGTCGTGATGCTGGTCGTTGTTTCGCTCATCATCTGGTCCTTGTTCGTGGTGGCAGGACTGGTATTTCTCAATCTCCTTAAGGACTTTGTAAGAACAGTCAGTGCATGGGTCCGTACGGCAATATTTCGTGCTTCGCGCGCCTTTCGCCGTATCAAGACGAAGCTCATCCTGAAGCTCCGGGAACTCTTTCCACGAAGGGCGTCCAGCAATATCGTTGCGGCACCCATGGTGGAATTCGACGATCTTGATCTGGCTGTTTTACGTTCCGCAGCGGCTCGCGGTCCCGGGTTTACAACGTCGGCGCCCGAGATAGCCGATCAGCTGCCACTGCGGCCGGCACAGATCCAGCGCAGCTTGGAAAAACTCAGCAAAAACAAGATGCTAGAATCCGTCATCGGATCGACTGACGGTTTTGACAACTATCGGCTAAGCCAGCTGGGAACGGCATTTATGGCGCGCTGGCAGCAGCCGGGGACGGCATCATAATTTACTGATCCCGCCAGGCCGCCTGGTCTGCGTCGCACCGTCACGAATCTGGCAGTCGCACTGTTGCCGATCAGCTTTTTTTCGTCTATTCGATCGCATTGCTCGTATACTTTGCGTTCCGGATCGCGCTCGATGCGCCTTCTTCAAAATCAGATTCCGTACAAATTAAACAATTGAAAACAAAGGAGTAATTCCATGAAATGCAAGCCAGTGGTAGTTTTGAGTATTGTCCTGTTCGCGGCTTTCAATAGTGTTGCGGCAATGGCCCAGGATCACGAACGTGGCTGGGAGACTGGCAATATTGTGCAGGTCACTAACGTGCACATTAAAGACGGCATGCTCAACGCTTACATAAATGACCTGAACAATGTCTGGCGCAAGTTTCTCGAAGAACAGATGAAAGATGGCCTGGTCGTTGATTACGGGATGTACTCCAACCCGAATTCCCGTAAAGGCGAACCCGATTTAATTCTGACTGTAACCTATGCCAACTGGGCCGCATTCGACCGTGGTGTGGAGTACTTCGAGGAGATCGGGACCCGGGTTCTTGGCTCGCCGGAAGATATGCGAGAAGCCAACATCGACCGCGGGGCGTTACGCGAGCTCGGTAGTACAATCGTCTACCAGGAAATCAAGTTCAAGGACTGACCTGACCGCAGCCAAATGTGAAAGCTACAGGAAATACTTCCGCGAACGCTGCCGATTTCAATGACCTGATTGCGTCGGTGAAGCGGTGCCAGTTGTGCGAAGAGTCGCTGCCCTTGGGACCGAGACCGATTTTTCAACTCGACCCCGGGGCACGATTACTTATTGCCGGTCAGGCACCAGGGCGGCGCGTGCACGAAACCGGCGTGCCGTTTGACGATCCGAGCGGCGACCGGCTGCGCGATTGGCTCGGGATTTCGCGTGATGTCTTTTACGACGCGACGAAAGTGGCGATTTTGCCGATGGCATTCTGTTACCCGGGCCGCGGAAAATCAGGGGACCTGCCGCCAAGGCCTGAGTGCCAGGAGGCCTGGCGGCAGAAACTGTTGCAAGAGCTGCAGCAAGTCGAGCTCACGCTGGTCATCGGTCAATACGCCCAGGCGTGGCACCTACCGCAGGCGAAGGAGAGCCTGACTGACACTGTGCGCAACTGGAAAGCTTTCGGTCCCGGCATTGTCCCGCTGCCGCACCCCAGCCCCCGCAATAACATCTGGCTTAAGAAGAACCCGTGGTTTTCGAGATCGCTTCTGCCTCACCTGAAGAAAGCGGTGCGGCAGGCCTTCGAAACATAACGTTCCGGCACGTCACGAGACTAATGAAAGCCAGACGCGAAACGGTCTCGCTTCGCTCTCCTTTTTGCGAACCGTGTCTGGTTTATGCCGCGTGACATCGCGTCGATCGCAATTTACGTGACCTAAGCTCACGAATTACCAAGCCCTTCTTTGTAGTGTGCCGCGCCTCGGATAACGGACCGCGATCAACACGCTGATATTATGCAAAGAGCTACACGATTTATTGCCACCTGCCTTTTTACTTGTCTCGTACTTGCGGCCTGCGGAGGCGGCAGTAAGCGCAGCACGCCTGCGGTCACGCCGCCGCCACCACCGCCAAGTGCGGATGCCAGCCTTGCGGGGCTTGGTGTGTCGACCGGTGACCTCGACCAGGTATTCCAGTCGGGCGTCAATGATTACTCGGCAACGACGTCGTACCTGGGCGCGGCGACAACCGTTACTGCAACAGCCAATGATGCGAACGCCTCGGTCTCGATTAACGGCGCCACAGCGGTGGCCGGCGAGGCCAATGAAGCAGTCGTTCTCGGCGATGGTCCGAACCTGGTTACAATAACGGTCACGGCCGAGGACGGAGTAAGCAGCGACAGTTATTCGCTGGATGTTACCCGGGCCGATGCTACTGGCCTCGCGCACCTGGAATACATAAAAGCATCGAACCCGGACGTCGGCGATCGATTCGGTAATGCTGTTGCATTCTCCGGCGACACATTTGCCGTGGCAACGACAGCTGAAGACAGTGCCGCCACGGTGGTCAATGGCGATAGTCTCGATAACAACGCGCCGGGCGCTGGTGCCGTGTATGTCTTTCGCAAAGACGTCGGAGGCTCATGGGCTGAAGAAGCCTACGTCAAGGCCTCGAACGCCAGCGGTGGCGACGAATTCGGTTACTCGATCGCGTTGTCCGGAGACACACTCGCGATCGGCGCGTCTCGCGAAGACAGTGCTGCGACCGGTATCGGCGGTGACGAGACCGATAACAGCGCTGTGGATGCCGGCGCTGTCTACATATTTGTCCGTGACGATACCGGCGTATGGTCGCAACAAGCCTACATCAAGGCATCAAACGCGCAGGCATTCGACGGCTTTGGCGCAGCGGTCGCACTGACTGGTGATACGCTCGCGGTCAGCGCGGACCTAGAGGACAGCGCGGCTACGGGCATCGACGGAGACCAGGCGAACAATGGCGGCTCCGATTCCGGGGCGGTGTACGTCTTTACGCGCGACACAGATGGCAACTGGGCCCAGCAGGCGTATCTGAAAGCATCGAATACCGACGCCAACGATCGCTTCGGTAACGCAATTGCCTTGTCGCGGGACACGCTCGTCGTTGGTGCATTGAGAGAGGACAGCAGAGCGACCGATATCGACGGCGATCAGGACAGCAATAACTCGGCAGATGCAGGTGCCGCTTATGTCTTTGCCCGCGACGTGACGGGGGCCTGGACACAACAGGCCTACGTAAAGGCTTCGAACACGGACCGCGGTGACAGTTTTGGCGCATCGTTATCGCTCTCAAATGACACGCTCGTTGTCGGTGCGCCGCGTGAAGACAGCGCCGCGATCGGCGTCGATGGCTTCGAAAACGACAATAAGGCACTGAATGCGGGCGCGGCATACGTGTTCGTCCGCGACGGCGCCGGTGCCTGGAGTCAGCAGGGCTATCTCAAGGCATCCAATACCGGTTCACAGGATCAATTTGGCCACGCTGTCGCGAACTACGGCGAATTTCTTGCCGTGGCCGCACTCGAAGACAGCATTGCCACCGATATTAATGGCGAAGAGACCTCCAATGCGGCGACGAACTCCGGTGCCGTGTACCTGTTCGTGCGTGACGGCACCTGGGGCCAGGCGGGTTACGTCAAGGCGGTTAACACGGGCACAGGCGACAGCTTTGGCGCGTCGCTGGCCTTCGCCGATGCTGCGTTGCTGATCAGTGCGGATCAGGAGGACAGCATGGCCGTCGGTATCGGCGGTGATACGACAGACGACAGCACCGCCGACGCGGGTGCGGCGTACCTTATAAGATAGATAGAACTGGCGCAGGCCGAAAGGATCGCCCAATGCGGTAAGATGTTGGGCGTTACTGTCGTGCTACCAACTGAATCCGGCCTGGAGATACCACGTTGCATACTGAGCTTCGAGAACGTCTTGTTGAGCTTTTCATTGAGACCGGGCGGGCCCACCACACTGCGTTCGCAGCAACCGACGGCGATGACCCCGATTGGCCGATTTGGTACGCCGAGTATTTGCAGACTCCGCTCAGCGAAGCCATGCTGGTGCCGTTCACCAAGAGCCAGCTCGTCTATTGCCTGATGAATGCGGACTTCGAACAAGCGGCGCGCGCCGCGGATACTGACTGGCCGGGCTTTTATGCAGACCATTTCATCGAGCGCTTTGCTCGCAGCGATGCGCCCGCCAGGGACCAGCTCCTGCTCTATTATTCCCGGAGTTGTCCATTCTGCATGTTGGTGACCAACGCGATCGACCGGTTGGGGCTCGACGTCGAGCTGCGAGAAATTTTCGATGACCCCCGGTATCGCGAGCAGCTCGTCGCTGCCCGCGGCCGCGCCACTGTGCCGGTACTTCGGATCATATCCCCGGATGACGAAGAGCGATGGATGCCCGAATCGCGCGATATCGTGCGCTACCTCGAAAACCTGTCAGCGTGACCAGCCACGCTCCGATCAGTTGCCACTGAACGAGTACGTCACCTCCACACCGTAGACGCGCCCTTTGGACAGGGGCGAGAAGGTGCCACCTGTCGGCACAACATCGATGAAATCGGGCAGCTGTGTATCGCCGCCGTGCTTTACCTCATCCAGGAGATTGCGGCCGTACAGCGAAAACACCCAGCGATCATCGTTGGAGTAAAAGTCCAGTCCTGCATCGAGGATGCCCTGCTCCGTGATGAACCCGAGATTGTTGTCGGTATAGGCGGATTCGTCGCGATAAGCATAGCTGATGCGAGAGGCCATGAATCCCCAGTCCCCGATATCGAGATCGTGCGTAAACCCGACGGAGTAAGTCAGCTCCGCGGCCCGTGGAACGTCAAGGGCCTTGTCCGCACTATCGACCACGTTGTCCTGGTTCAGGTCCAGATTGACCTCGTCGTAGCTTGCGTCGATCACTCCCACCGAGGCCAGCAATACGAAGGTGTCGGTCAGGCTGAAAGCGCCGTCGACTTCGAGCCCGGTGATGGTCGCTTCAGCCGTATTGCGAATGAGCTGAATCACACCGATCGGTCCGGGCAGATTGAGCTCGCGCTGCATATCATCAATCGTGTTGTAAAACACCGCGGCATTGAGTCGACCCCAATCCTGAGTGGACTTGTAGCCGATCTCGAAACTGTCCACTGTCTCTTCTTCGAACGGGCCCGGCGTATCGGCGGGATTGAAAGAGGTGTTGCGCAGGTTATAACCGCCGGATCGGACACCTCGGGTCCAGTGGCCGTACATGATTTTCCCGTCGTCGACCTGGAACGTCGCGCCAATTTTCGGCGACAGGCTGTCCCAGTTTTCGTCGTCGTCAACGAAGTCGAAGGGACAGTCGTCGTCAAGCACCAGGTTGCAGGACGGACCGAGATTCGAAAGAGACTTGATTTCAGCGTCTTTTTCTTCGTGCGTGAAGCGCAAACCCGTGTTCAGGGTCCAGCGATCCGACAGATCATAGTCAAGCGCAACGAACACCCCGAGCGTCTCGACGTCATAGTTGCCGCCGCCATCGAAGACGGCTGCAGGCGCAACACCACCGGTAGCAATGCCGAGCAGTTCGCGACGCTCGTGGTAATTGATCTCGTTTTTGAAAAAATACGTGCCGACCGTCACGTTGGCCCGGTCGCCGAATTGACCGTTGTAGCGCAGCTCGTTGCTTACCTGCTCGGTATGCAACCATGAGGGGGCGTGGAATATCCAAACCGGCTGCGCATCGATATCGGCGTTAGCCGAGGCTTTCGATTTACGCCACCCGTAAATGTTGGTGACAGTGCCGTCGCCGAAGTCGACGTCGACATTCAGCTCGGCGCTAAAGAAGTCCGTTTTGACTTTTTGAAATCCCGGCTCATCGATGGCCATGTCAAAGCTGTCGCGATCGAAATTAGCAAAAAAGCCATCCACTCCGCTGCCGTTGGTGTGCGTTTGCGACGCGGGGCCGTCGCCTTCTATGTCCGTATACTCGTAGCGCAGGATCAGTTCGCTGCTGTCGGTCGGGGTCCAGACCAGTACCGGCCGGAACATGGTCTGTTCGACGGCGCCGTGGTCGCTGCCGTCAAACTGGTTTTTGAACCAGCCATCGTCTTCGTTGTAATAAGCACTGAGTTTGATTCCGACATTGTCTGAAACAGGGCCACCGACACTACCCATGATGTAGCTGTTCTGGCCACCGTCACCGCCACTGTCCACGGCGACTCGTGCGTTCGCTTCGAATTCCTCACCGGGTTTCTTGGTGTTGAGCAAAATGGCACCGCCGGTAACGTTACGTCCGAACAGGATTCCCTGCGGGCCGCGCAGAACCTCGACGCTTTCAACGTCGAACATGTCGAATATGACGCCGACATTGTTGCCAATATAAACACCGTCCAGGAACAGGCCGACCGTCGGGTCAATCGACGCGATCGAGCTGTTGATACCAAGACCGCGAATCGAGAAGTTGGCGCTGCCGCGTGTCGTACCGATGTCGTCAAGCGCGACGTTGGGCATCCCGACCGACATGTTCATCAGGTCGCGTACTTTCAGCGCTTCGAGTTGCCCGGAGTTGTAGGCGGTAATTGCGAGCGGCACGTCCTGTGCGCTTTCTTCGCGTTTGCGCGCGGTGACTGTGATCTCTTCAAATATGAGCGCAGCGGCGCCGCGTTGCGCTTGTTCCTGCTCCTGTGCGCTGAGATCTGGCGCATATAAGGCGCTCCCGATGATGCTTACGACCAGAGCCGTTGGCATCAGAAACGTGGAAAAACGACGTTGCAAGTAAAACATGGTGTCCCCCCCGGGCGCGCGTATCAGAAAATGCCCATAACTTATTGAATTTGTTGTTGGTTGATGAACCCTCTAAGGGAGCATTCTTGCGCATAGCGGACGGGCGCGCAAGCTGCAGTCAGGGTAGCGAGTTCCGACTCGTTGAGAGCCAGAGAAAACGCCGTCCCCGACGGGCCGACTCGGCCTATATGGCGCCGTCGCAATTCAGGTTTCCGCGGTCTATTCCCTGTACGACACAGATGTAGCACCCGCCGCGCTCGATGCCTGTGAGACTGTGAAACATGTCGCAGTCTTGGCAGACAGTTATGACATTCACTTATATAGGGTCCCATAATAGCCGAGAAATATTAACCGGACGAACGAACTACGGATGGTGGATTCAGTCGCAATTGAAGCGCAATACGAATCGACCACTGCCGGCAATATGGTGCTGGTGGTGTCGCAAGATGGTTCGATTTGCAATGTACTCGAGACGTCCGGGTCCCTGCGCACATCGCAGCGGATAGCACTCAGTACTGCATCGATTGATGATATATGGCCGCCGGCCCTCACCGATGTTGTCCGCACCAACGTCAAGCGCACGTTACGCAATCGACAATTCCACAGCAAAGAAGTCGAGAATCCTGCCGACGGTGCAAGCTACGAGCTTATCTTCGTGCCACAAGGGCGCAATCGGGTAGTCCTCGTCGTTCGCGACATCTCAGAATCGAAACAGGCGCTGACGAAAATCAGGCGGCTCGCATACTCCGATGAAGTGACAGGCTTGCCAAATCGGGAATTGCTGTTTCACGAGCTGCAAGAAATCACCGATATGCAGCGTCTGAGAGAAGGCCGATCCGCTGTTATCTGTATACATGTCGATCAGCTGGACGACGATGGACATACGCTGATAGCGGGCCAGGAGGATGACCTGCTCAGGGAACTGGCATCGCGCCTGGAGATGCACCTGCGCGGCATGAATGACATAAATCATGCCGATATCGAACGTTATTCGGTAGTCGCGCGAACAAATTTCCGGCAATTTGCCGTCATCTTGCCGAGCATCGACTGCGGTGAGGATGCGGAGTCGGTCGTGATGCGACTGATCGGCTTGCTTACGCAGCCAGTATCCCTGGAAATGCGGACCGTAACAGCGTCAGCGAAAGCCGGTGTTGCGCTGTTCCCTCAGGATGGCACTGATCCGGACACACTCTACAGGAACGCATTGGCTGCGATGGAAGACGCCCGGCACAGCTTGTCCACATCTTTCAGATTTCACTCCGGAACCGTGAGACTCCGCAACCTGCAACGTCAAGACCTGGCTGCCGACCTTAAAACCGCGCTGGAACGACGCGACTTCACATTGAACTACCTGCCGATCGTCGATGCACATACAGGTGCGACCCATTCTGTCGAAGCCCTGTTGCGCTGGCCCGAAACGATTCTTGGCGCGCGATCGACGCGTAAGATCATAACGATCGCCGAATATACCGGATTGATCGTCGAGATTGGCGCGTGGGTATTGCGAAGTGCGTGCACACAGCTGCAATCTATTCGCGCTGCCGACCACGATGATATTGGCATTGCCGTGAATTTGTCCGCACAGGAATTCGCTCACGCAGATCTTGTCGAGCGTGTCGCGACGATACTCCAGGACACCGCCGTCGATCCGGCCAGCCTCGACCTGGAGATCAAAGAGCACATGGTGTTTCGGGACGCGATGCAGCAACATTCGACATGCAAACAGCTCGAGTCTATGGGTGTCGGAATCGTAATCGACGATTACGGTACCGGGGCCTGTACGCTCGCGCATCTATCGCAAAGCCCGGTCGATACAATCAAGATCGACATTTCATTTGTGGCAAATATCGAGTCGAGCGAACGCGATCGTGCCGCCTGCACGGCGGCTATCGCGCTGGCGCACGGTCTCGGCATGTGCGTCATCGCGGAAGGTGTTGAGACCGAATTCCAGGCACAGTTCCTGCGCGAGCAAGGTTGTGACCTTTTGCAAGGATTTCTCTTCTGTCAGCCGCTGACGGGCGAAGAGTTGATCGAGCACCTCGACAATGCGGCGCAGACCGGGTCGCACAGGGTCTTCGGATCATGACGGACTCGCACAGCAAACGGGGTGTCCGTTCGCCCGCCGATAACATCGACCTGACGCAGACAATCAAGAGGCTGTCGATGCCGGCGAGCCCGTCCAACGATGACTTCGAGGACGGCATCGGGTCGGCCCTGCTGCTCTGCCGTGACAGCACTGCGAAGAAATGGGGGCAACGATGGCTCACGCAGGCGGGACTGCAAGTCGATATTCCATCCGATCCTGCCAATGGGCTGGATTTCGCGCGGTCCTCTGTGCCGAACGTCATCATCGTCGAGGCAGGTTTGCAGGATGCCACCGGGCAGCCGCTATTCCGTGCGCTCGTGGATGCTTCGGACCTCACCATGCCGGTCATCGTGATGTGTTCGAGCAGCAAGGAATGCACCGCGGCCCTCGAAGCCGGCGTATTCGATGTCGCCCGCAAGCCCTTCGAGTGGCAATTGATCAGTCGTCGCGCGCAGTATGCCTCGCGCCAGTTCACGATGGAGACGAGGCTCAGGGAACGTGACGACTCGCTTGATAAGGCCCTGGCACTTGCCGACCTGGCGCGCCAACAACTCAGGAGCCGGGAATCTTTTGAGCCCGTCACCGGCCTGCCGAACAAGAGCAAGTTCATGGACCTGTTGAAGCGCGGAATGAATGCCGCTGATCGCGACCAGACCGAACTCGCGGTATTCGTTATCGGCTTCACACGTTTCCGCCTGGTGATCGAAGCAATGGGCCAGGAACAAGCGGACCGAGTACTGACCGAGATCGGCGGCAAACTGGCGATCTGTCTGCAACAGGCAAGTTCACCGCGGGGCGCAATTCGTGGCCTCAGAACGGCCGCCGCCGGCAGCCTGGACCAGTTCCGCTTCGCGCTAATGCTCACCTGCAGCAGCGATGACGAAGAACTCAGCGCCCTCCAACAGCGACTTCTCGGCACGTTGTCGCAACCGATCCAGATTTCAGGCCAGACCGTTTACCTGTCTGCGTGTCTCGGGGTATCCCTCTATCCGCAAGACGCCGACGACGCGGATAGCCTGTTACAACGCGCCGATAACGCAATGCGTGATGCGCAAAGTCGGGGCGGCGGCTTCAAGTACTACTGTGCTGAAACCGATGCTGCGGCCGCTCGCAAGCTCCGGATCGAGAACTTGCTGCACGAGGCCCTCGATCGCTCTGAGCTTGTGCTCGCCTACCAGCCCATAGCCACGATCGATGGCGGCCGGGTAATCGCCTCTGAAGCGTTGTTGCGCTGGCCTCAAGCGGATGGAAGCTTCATACCGCCAGCCGAATTCGTGCCAATTGCAGAGGAATCAGGTCTGATAATTCGCATCGGTGAGTACGTGCTTAACGAAGCATGCCGGCAGCTCAAAGAGTGGCATCAGACCGGCATCGCACTGCCACACATTTGCGCCAATGTCGCCAAAGCGCAACTTACAAACCCCGGTTTCGCCGATTCAGTCAGGAGCATCCTCGAGCAACACGAACTGGAGCCAAAACACCTGGAACTGGAAATCAGTGAACGCGGCGTGCTCTCGGGCGACTATGACGTGATCAGCCAGCTGCTTGAACTCAAGAACCTCGGCGTCCGGTTATCCGTCGACGATTTCGGGACCGGTGACTCGGCCATCGCCTATCTCAAGGACCTGCCGATCGATACGCTGAAAATCGACCGCTCTTATATCGCCGGCCTGACGGTTGACCACAAGGATGAAGCAATCACGTCCGCCATGGTCGCCCTTGGGCAGCGGCTCGAATTCACGGTTATTGCAGAAGGCGTCGAGACCGCTGAGCAACTCGCCATCCTGAGCAAGCTCGGCTGTGATGCATTCCAGGGCTTCCTGGTATCCAGGGCAGTCTTTGCTGAAGCCTTCCCTGCTCTTCTAAAGAAACCCACAGCACCCTGAATACGGTCGCGTTTTAACCGGGGCATTATGTGACGCAGTTCACACTTTGCCGCCGCGGCGGCGTGCAGCTATCAACGCCGAATCGGCTGGAAAAGTCCCTAATGTAGCCCATAAGAATTTGGGAGGTCAGCTCATGCCGAGAAGGCCCATTGACGGTGACTTGTGACAGAGCGGTCGATCGACAAACGAAACCAAAATTCCAGGGTATTGGCCCACCTGGTATTGACAATGATTCTGTCGATTGGCGTGTCGGCGACGGCTCTCGCAACTTCGAGCGACCACCATCCGATGCGCTTCGACCACATCACGCTCGACGACGGGTTGTCGCAGAGTACGGTCCTCAGTGTCCTGCAAGACTCCAAAGGACTGCTGTGGATTGGCACGGAGAATGGACTTAACCGGTACGACGGCTACGAGTTCAAAACGTACACGCGTGAGCGCGGCAATCCGGACTCGCTGAGCAGCGATTTCATATTTGACATCGAAGAGGATCGCTCCGGCAATCTCTGGATTGCAACCAACGGCGGCGGCCTAGTGAAGCTCGACCGCGAGACAAACCGCTTCGCCGCGTTTCGCCACGATCCCGCCAACAGCAGCAGCATCTCGAGCAATATCATCCGTCGCATACTCATCGACGACGATGGCATCATCTGGATAGGCACGCGGGGCGCCGGTCTTGACCGCCTGGATCCAAGGAAAGGCGAATTCAGCCGCTATCAGTTCGGTAATGGTGACGATGCGCCGGTCAACATCTACGCATTGTTTCAGGATTTGAGCGGAATCATCTGGGCGGGTGGCGATCACGGACTGACGCGACTCAACACTGAGACACACGAAGTCTTCACGTATGCGCATGATCCCGACCGGAGCGCGTCACTCAGCAAACACAGCGTGCGTGCGATCGCAGAAGACGCCGACGGCCTGCTGTGGGTCGGCAGCGCTGGCGGCGGCATCGCACGACTTAGCGCAACCGATGGTACGTTCGAGCATTTTACGCATGCAGCGGACGATGTGGCGACACTATCGAGTGACCATGTATCCACACTTTTCAAAGACAGCGACGATCGGCTATGGGCAGGTACGGCACGTGGGCTCAACCTCGTCGATCATTCTTCCGGCGCGGCTGTAAGGTACGTACACGACAGCGCTGACGCATCGACGCTCGGCGGCAACGACATTACGACAATATTCCAGGACCGCAGCGATCTTCTCTGGATCGGCACGAAGACCCGCGGCCTCAATAAATGGAACCCCCGCACCTGGTCTTATGGATTCGAGCCCGCCAGGGAAATGACTCCCCGCGCGGAGCAGCAGCCCAACGTCACGTCTTTCGTCGAGGACGATGCGGGCACTCTCTGGGTCGGAACGTTTGGCGACGGCCTGAACGCTATGGATCGCGCGAGCGGTAGCATCGTTCGCTACCGCAATGATCCGGCCAGTTCTCACCGAATCGGAGACGATCGGGTGATGAGCCTGATGCGGGACCGCGAGGGCAGGATCTGGGTCGGAACGATGACCAGCGGCATCGACCGACTCGATCCCGAAACGGGCGAAAACCAGGCGTTTAAGCACGATCCCGCAGATCACGAAAGCCTGGGCGCAAACGGCGTCATGGCAATGTTCGAGGACAGCGCAGGCCGCGTATGGGTCGGAACGTTCGGCGGTGGCATTAGCCGCTTCGACCCGACCACTGAGCGATTCACGCGTTTCACAGCCGATGCCGATGCGCCGATGTCACTGAGCAGCAATCGGGTAACGAGTTTCGCCGAAGATCAGAACAATCGGATCTGGATCGGGACCGAGGGCGGTGGGCTCAATCTATTCGATCCGAAAACCGCAAACTTTCATCACTTCCGTCACGACCCTGAGGATCCGAAGACGCTCGCGGCCGACACGGTTTACTCGATCAATGTCGACGCCACAGGCGCCGTCTGGGTGGGCACGCATGGCGGCGGTCTCGACCGTGCTATCGGCGACGGCAGCAAGCCGTCCGAAATATATTTTGCAAATGTGTCACAGAAAGACGGACTTGCGAATGACGTTGTTTATGGCGTACATGCCGATGCTTCCGGCCAGCTGTGGATGAGTACCAATTACGGCATCAGTCGCCTCGATCCCGAGACTGGTGCGATCAAGAACCTGCATCGCAAAGATGGTTTGCAGTCGGAAGAGTTCAATTTCGGCGCGCACTATCGCAGTGCTCGCGGCGAGTTATTCTTTGGTGGGCATAACGGCTTCAACGCGTTTCAGCCTGAGGAAATTGAAACCAATACGACAATACCGCTAGTCGCACTGACGGGATTTTTCAATTCCAATGACCGGACGAGGTCCGACTTGCCGCCCGACGATGAGACTGTTGAGATCAGCTGGAAAGACGACAACGTGTCGTTCGAATTCGCGGCCCTCGACTTCGCCGCGCCCGAACAGAATCGGTACATGTACAAACTCGAGGGCTTCGATCGTGACTGGATCGACCTTGGCAATCGTCGCCGCGTAACGTACACAGATCTTAACGACGGCCGCTATCTGCTGCGCGTCCGGGCAGCCAACAGTGAAGGCATCTGGAACGAGGCTGGTTTCACGTTGCCCGTATCTGTATCCGCGGCACCGTGGGACACCTGGTGGGCGTACCTCGGTTATGTAGCGCTATTCGTGCAGCTCGTCGCTTTCTTATGGTTCGGCCATCGCCGCAAGATTGAACGCGAGGAAAAATACAGCCACCGTCTCGAGGAAGAAGTCAATGACCGGACCGACAGGCTCCTCGAGAAGAATAAGGAGCTTCGGCAACTGAACGTTGCGCTGCAGGAAAGCAGCCTCAGTGACCCGTTGACCGGGCTGCGTAACCGCCGCTTCGTGTTTGAGGAAGTTCCCCGCGACCTCGAGGCAATTCGCCGCAGGATTGAAGAAGAGCAGGATGGAACAAGTTCTCAGAACGTAACAGATCTCGTTTTCATGATGATCGACATGGACGACTTCAAGCCGATCAACGACACCTATGGTCATGCCGCGGGAGACCAGGTACTACTCGAATTCCGCGATATGCTCCTGAGTATTTGCCGGCGCTCCGATTTTGTCATTCGCTGGGGTGGTGATGAATTCGTCGTAATCGCAAAGCAGGCGCGCGCCGGAGAGTCCGAGGCGCTGGCTGAACGCATACGATCCACTGTCGCCGATCACAATTTCATCCTTAGCGATGGGCAAATCGTACGCACGACGTGCTCAATTGGATTCGCAGCGTATCCATTATTCCGCAATCGCGTCGACGAGTCCGGCCTGGATCAGATCATCGGTTTGGCCGACGGCCTCATGTACGAGGCCAAGAAGTCACGCGACGCGTGGGTGGGCATGATGGGGCCAAGCGAAGCCGTGACGAGTTCCGATGTCGACCACGAGACTATCGAGCCGACATCGGTCCTTTTTCGTGCGCGCCATACCGGCAACCTGACGCGACACTTCTCGGCAAACGACGAAGAGCTTGCGCTCAAACGACTTGACCACGCGGGTTAATTACCGTTCCACGGATCGGAAGACCGCCAACGTAACAGTTTTATACAGGCAGCCAAACAAGTGAAAAATATTACGAAACTTCAATCGACCACGATCACAACGATTCTGATCGCTGCATTGACCGTGTTCCCGGCATCACCGAGCCATGCGGCCAGTGGTAAGGGCGAGGGTGGAGCGAACAAGGTCGACGTCATCATGGTGTACGACGCAAAGCCGGACCAGGCTGAAAAGAATCGGATCAAAGCGCTCGGTGGCAAGACCCGGCGGGAATTCAATAATTTCAATATGCGCGCGATCAGCGTATCCGAGAACGCGCTGCAGCATCTTGATAAAGGCAAGGGTGTGCGCTTCGTCGCACGTGACCTTCCCGTGGAGGCCTTCTCAGCGGCAGCGCGCCAGACTGCGAATTTACCGACCCCGGACTCGGCCAATTATTTTCCGGTTGATCCTTCAATCGGCGTCGCGATCCTCGATTCCGGTATATCCGCTCATTCTGACCTGAATGTCGCTATGCGTGTCGACTTCGCGCCCGCACCGGCAAGTTATCGCGACGAGTTCAATACGACCAGTTTTGGCGGCAGCGACGGCACCGTCGACTGGTCAGGCCAACCCTGGATCGAGACGGCAGACAACGGCAGCCCCGCTGGCGGCGATATCGCCGTCGAGGTCGACGACTGTCCGGTATCTGGCAGCCGTTGCATCGAGTTTGACAGCGACAGCGGTGCCCTGAACGACACCGTCGAACGAGAGCTTGATCTATCCGGCGCGTCATTGGCGACTCTTACCTTTGACTATCGGTTGGACGACTCGGGCGCTGAGTACGTTCTTGAGGTATCTACCAACGGCGGGTCAAGCTGGTTATCTGCACCACTCGCGGTTTATGCCAAACCCGCGCTCGTCTTCGGCGAAACCATCGATCTGAGCCCCTACATCGCGGCCAATACACGTATCCGTTTTCGGCTGACCAACACTGATGGCGGGGCCCACCTGTACATAGATAACGTACAGATTGACGTTGATGCAGGAGATCCCGACGACCCGCACGGCCACGGCACACACGTTGCCGGTGTCATCGGCGGCAATGGCCTGCTTTCCGCCGGTGCCTATCCGGGTGTAGCGCCCGGTGCGTCGCTGTATTCCGTCCGCGTCCTGGACAACCACGGTCGCGGCATTACCTCGGATGTCATCGCCGGCCTGGACTGGCTGCTCGATAATGCCTCGGGCCAGAATATTCGCATAGTGAACATGTCACTCGGCAAGGCCATCGAAGAGTCCAACCAAACCGATCCGCTCGTACTTGCCGTCGAAACCGTATGGGATGCCGGCATTGTGGTAGTAGTCTCAGCGGGGAATTACGGTCGTGACGGTCACATGACCATCACGAGCCCGGCCAATTCGCGCAAAATTATTACTGTGGGTTCAGTCA
>Ga0224508_10001844_pt1 | contig 18585 bp, 18 predicted proteins | sample SF_Jan12_sed_USG_4_FD_170157 | JGI IMG/M metagenome (GOLD analysis project Ga0224508, IMG submission 170157) | Sediment microbial communities from San Francisco Bay, California, United States - SF_Jan12_sed_USGS_21 | ecosystem: Environmental > Aquatic > Marine > Sediment | place: USA... | reverse complement strand
CGAGCCGTCGCTACCGTACCCACCCCTGGGGCAGTCGCATCGACATGCGAAAGACGCTGCGCGCATCGCTGCGGGCGGATCCCGATACCATACCTCTGCTGCGACGCCGCCGTCGCGCGCAACGCCCGCCGCTGGTCATGTTGTGCGACGTCTCCGGCTCCATGGCAACTTACACGCGCGTCTTTTTGCACTTTGCCCACGGCCTGACGCACGCGCATCCGCGGGTGTCGACGTTCCTCTTCGCCACCCGGCTCACTCATATCACGCGTCTTCTGCGGGAGCGGGATGTGGATCGAGCGCTCGAGCGTGTTGGAAAGTTTGTCGAGGACTGGGAGGGGGGCACTCGAATCGGCGCTTGCCTGCATGAATTCAATCACGACTGGTCCCGGCGAGTGCTGGCGCAAAACGCCGTCATGCTCCTGCTCACGGACGGTCTGGATCGCGAAGCTGGCGAGGGGTTAGCGACGGAGATGGACCGGCTCCGAAAATCCTGCCGGCGGCTGATCTGGCTGAACCCGCTCCTGCGCTACGATCAGTTTCAGCCCCTGGCCCTGGGCGTAAAGACCATCCTGCCCCACGCGGACGAGTTTCGCTCGATCCACAATCTCGAAACCGTCAGCGAGTTAGCCGCCGCCCTGCGTTAATAGGGACATTCTCAGGGGTTCTTCTTGCGCTCCGCCCACCATGCGATCCTCTCGGCCACGGTCTTCTCGAAACCCTGCTCGGTGGGCTCGTACCACTTCGATCCTCGCAGTGTTTCGGGCAGGTACTCCTGCCCCGCGGCGTGGCCTTCCTCGGCATGGTCGTAGCGGTAGCCAGCTCCGTAGCCGAGTCCTTTCATGAGCGCGGTGGGCGCATTGCGGATGTGCTTTGGCACGGGCTCGGCTGGATGTTCGCGCGCAGCCTGCTGTGCTCGACCCCACGCCTGGTAGATTCGGTTGGACTTTGGTGCCGTGGCGAGATAGATCACCGCCTCCACCAGGGCGAGCTCCCCCTCCGGCGTTCCCAGAAAGTGATAGGCTTCTTTGGCGGCGAGCGTGATCTGTAAGGCGCGCGGATCGGCAAGCCCAATGTCCTCCGCCGCCATGCGCACCACCCGGCGCGCAAGGTACATGGGGTCCTCGCCGCCCTCGATCATGCGTGCGAGCCAGTAGAGCGCCCCTTCTACATCGCTTCCGCGTACCGCCTTGTGCAGCGCCGAGATGAGGTTGAAGTGCTCCTCACCCGCTTTGTCGTAGCGTGCGAGGCGGCGTTCGAGCACCGACTCGACGAAGTCGGCCGAGAGGTTTTCGGGTATGGAGTCCAGCGACGTTGCGTGCTCCCATACCGCTTCGGTGGTGTTCAACGCTCGGCGGGCATCGCCATCCGCGTGGCGTACCAGGAGCGCAAGCGCGTCGTCGGACAATGCGGGGGCGGGTGCCTCTGCGGGCAAGTCGCCAGCCACGCATTCCATGGCGCTGCGAATGATGGATCCAATGTGCTCGGGCTCCAGCGGTTCGAGCACGAAGACACGCAACCGTGAAAGCAGCGCCGAGTTGAGCTCGAATGAGGGGTTCTCCGTGGTCGCGCCGATGAGCGTGATCACACCTTCCTCGACCCAGGGCAGGAAGGCATCCTGTTGGGCCTTGTTGAAGCGATGGATCTCATCACAGAAGAGAATCGTGCCGCGTCCCTCCACATCCTGTCGCTGCTTGGCCTCCTTGATGATCTCCCGGACCCGGGGGACGCCCTCGGTGACCGCGCTGAAGGGTACGAAGGCCCGATCGGTGTAATTCGCGAGCAGCCGCGCCAGGGTGGTTTTGCCGGATCCCGGCGGGCCCCAGAAGACCATGCTGCCGACGGCGCCGCGTTCGATGGTCTCCCGCAGGGGTTTGCCCGGTCCCAGCAGGTGGGCCTGGCCGAGAAAAGCCTCGAGCTTCTCGGGGCGCATGCGGTGGGCGAGGGGGATCTTGGCATCCCCCGCGGCAGCGAAGAGCGACGGGTGTGCGGTCACGGGACCAATTCTACAGAGGATATGGGATCAGGCGCCTTTTTCTCTCAATCGAAAAGGGGCCTGATCCCATTTCGCATTTCGGGGTGTTCCGATTCCCTAGAAAGCGTACTCCAGGGAGATGGCGGTGAAGGTGTCTGTCTTCTCGGTGCCCGGCAAAACGTCGGAGTTGTTTTTGAGGGTATACGAGATGACCAGCGCCAGATTGTCGCGGACATTCGCACTCAGCGCGGAGGTCGCCTCCAGGTACGTGTTGTCCGAGCCGCTCTCGATGGAGAGCGTCTGGCTGAACTCCGACGTCTCGCTGATGATCCAGCGGTAGTCGCCCCCCAGAAGGACGATGGCTTCGTTCTGGTCCATGCCGTTGCGAAGGTCGGCCTGTCTGGCACCAATACCCGCCTGGCCGTTCAGGATATGTCGCTCCCGGTCGATGAACCGTCGGCCGTAACCGATGCCCTCCCTGAGCTGTTGATCATAGGCGCTGAACTTGTCTTTATCCCAGGCGACGAGTCCGAAGATGTAGTCGGTCTCGTTGACCGCATAGTTGCTCTGCCACGTCAGGCCGTAAGCCTTGGCGGTGTTGATGCCGGAGGTGTTGGATTGGATGGCCCGGCCGGCGAGCGAATGGCTCCAGGGCTCGTAGTTCCACCACAGATCGAAGTTAGCGTTCAGGCTGTCGCTGTCGGAGTTGCCGCTGGTGGCGAGATAGCCGAGCGCGGCTCGACCGGAAAAGCCTTCTTCATCCTGGGCGAATCCTGTGGACGCCGCGAGGCCAAGAGTAGCAAGCACTGCAAGTCTGTTGTGTAGCTTCAAGAGAGTTCTCCTATGAAGAGCGCGGCGCCATTCTGCCGCAAAGGCAGGGCGAATTCGAAGTCGGTCACAAATGTTTACAACGCCGGGATATGCGCTGGGGGACGGCTACTCCTTCAGCCGTATGTTGAGCTCGCCATCCCTGAGCTCGAGGGTCTCGATACCCTCTGCGAACGCGTTCCAGAAACCGGGGTCACCACCGAATTCCTGCACGAGGTCCACATTCCTCAGATTCCCCAGCCAGGCGTTCGGCAGGGGCACGCCCATCACGCTGACGCCTCGCAGGGCGACCACAGGGCGGTTCGCGGCAAACGCGAGCTCGAGCCCCGCGTCGATGCGGATGGTCTTCCCGCCGAGGACGGGAAAACCCTCTTCCATGGGGATCAGGAGCTTGGCGCTGGCCAGGTTCTCGGATAGATCGATGGCAAGTCGTTCGGCCAGATTGGTGTTATTCGCCAGCAGCCCATTCAGTTCCTTTTCGGTAAACGAGATCTCTCGCTGCGCGTCGTCTTCCCGGTAGGGCTCGGGCTCGAGCGGCGCAGATTCACCCGCGCCCGCGGACCGGGCGCCGCCACCCACGCCCAACTGCTCCAACTTGTTATCCAGGACTCGTTGCTCCTGGATGGAGAGGTCCACCGGCCTGAACGCTCCGGGGTAGATGTACGTTCGCACCAGCCAGACGCCGGCGAGCGTGATCGCCACCGTGGCCAGCACGACGACGACCAGCTTTGGGCGGCCCGAACCAGGCTTCTCGACCGGCCCATCGGCCGCACGCTCGATCCCGTCGCTGGTGTCTGGTCTTTCGGCTGAGGGCATGCTGCTAACCTGGTCGAGTCCCGTCTGGCTGGGCTCGTATCTTCAGAACAGTTTCTTGCCCAACGACAAGAGGTCATCGACGATCTGCCCATCGCCATCCGAGTCCAGCAGTCCGCTCAACATGCCGAGTGCTCCTTCTGAGCCGCCTTCCGCGAGATTCGCGCCGCCGGCGGTTTGCTTGCTGACGACGCCCATTGCGGCGGCGGCGACCAGCGGCAGGAACTTCTTGATGAGTCCCGCGTCCAGGCCGGTTTCTACAGAGGCCTGGTCGGCGACTTTCCGGCTGACGTCCTTGCTGCCGAACAGGTGACCGAGAATGGCGTTGCCGTCGGTGAGCGTCGCCTGGTCACGAAGCGCGGCGGGGTCATCCAGATAGCGCTGATGATTGCCTTTAGCCAGCGCCCGTGTGAGGTTTTCCAGACCACCCTCGCTGGTGGCATTGCGCTTCAGGCCACCCGCCAGCGCGGGTACCAGTTTCTTCAAGAGTGCCTGGGTATCCGTGGACCCTAGTCCGAGTTGAGTAGCGGCTTGTTGAACCGAGCCGCCCTGGGCGGAGCCCAGCAGTGTGCCGAGGATATCCATTGCGTTCCCCTTAGTCTTTGAGTATGAACGTCACTTTCATGCGGACGCGATATTCTTTGATCTTGCCGCCATCGATGACGACTTCCTGGTTTGCAATCCACGCGCCCGTGACCTCGTCCAGCGTCTTCGTCGCGCGACTGATGCCTGTTTCCAGTGCATCGTCGAAGCTCTTTTTCGAAGAGCTCGTAATTTCCGTGACTCGTGCAACAGACATGATTCTTATCTCCCTGTGACAGATGAAGCGGCTTCCGTTCGAGTGGAAGCACCGGTCATGCAGTGTACAGGAGCGGCTCGCGCCACTCGACTTCGTTACATTTGTTTGCTTTGTGGGCTTGCGCCCGGCGGCGCAGCCTGGCTGGCCTGGTCGGCGAGGATCAGCTGCTGGATGAGTCTCTTCAGGGTGCCGAGGTGCGGAGGCTTTCGCAGATACTCGGTGCAGCCCGAGGAGAGCGCGTACTCGATGTCCTGGCGTCGGCTGGCGCCGGAGAGCGCCAGAATCGGTGCGTGAAAGCCGCGCTCCCGTAGCTTGCGGGCCGCCGCGGGCCCGTCCAGCCTGGGCATGTTGATGTCGACGATCACGAGGCTCGGCTCGAGCTCGAGCGCAGAGTCGACGAGCGCCTCGCCGTCGGCCACGCCGTGTACCCGATACCCGGCTTCGGCCAGGCGAACCTCGAGGAGATCGAGGATATCGGGGTCGTCCTCGCCCAGCACGATCAGGCTCGAGCCCGCCGCGCCGGCCTCCGCGGTTCCGATCTCCGCGGCCTGGGCGCTGAGCGTCAGCGTGACCCGCGCGCCCTCCCCCGGAGCCGAGCGCAGGTCCAGTGTGCCCTCCATGGCCTCGATCAGCTGGCGGGTGATGCTCAGACCGAGTCCCGTCCCGGGCGCTCGAGGTTCCTCGCGACCGCGGTTGAACGGGGCGAAGAGCCCGGTTTGCTCTTCCTCGGGTATCCCCGGTCCCGTGTCCGTAACCGTCATCAGCAGGCGTCCGCCGGCAAACTCGACGCGTAGCTCGACCGAGCCCTCGTCGGTGTACTTGATGGCGTTGCCGAGCAGGTTCACCAGCGCCTGGCGCAAGTGAAGATCATCCAGAATCAGGAACTCGGGTACGTCTCCGCCGACCTGGGCGCCGAAAGAGAGCGCCTTTTCGGCCGCCAGCGGCGCGAAGACCAGGCAGAGGTCGTCGACGAGGCTGCGCAGATCGGCCACCGAGCGATGGATGGCGAACCCGTCGGCCTCGAGCCGCGCTCTCAGCAGCAGGTTGTCGATGAGCCAGAGCTGATGCTGGGTGATGCGCTGGATGGCTTTTCCGATCCGCAGGTTCTCCGCCGGATCGCTGTCGGTGGCGAGTCGCTCGGCGTGGGCGAGGACCGAGGTCAGCGGTGTCCGAAACTCATGGGACATGGTGGCGATGTACTCTCCGCGGCGTCGGCTCTCATCTTCGGCTTCCTTGCGGCGCACGGCGAGCTCGACCTGAGCATCCACCAGTTCGCCGATCAGCCGCCGTTCGCGCTCCAGCAGGAGCCGGACCTCGTTAGCCGTCTGTTGATATCGCTGTCGTTCCCGGAGCTCATCCCTTGCATCGACGAGCACGACGTAGCGGGCGCCTTCATCCGGGATCAGATGCACGTGATACGCATGACCCTCAGCGTCGGTCACGAACGGAAGCTCCAACTGCTCCTCCTGGGCGTAGTCGCTGAGAAACGGCAGCGCCTCGGCGGCGTCGGCTCCAGGTTCGAGCGCCTCGAGGCCGTATTGTCCGGCCTCACCCCAGGCTTCGAGCAGCCGGTTGTCGAGCGCCACCCGCATGCAATAGGGCTTCCGGGATTCGAACATCCACGCCTGCAGATAGCTCGATATTCTGCTCGGTAACGTCACTTCGAAAGGGTCGATGAATGCATGATGGTTGTTGCGAGTTCCTGAATGGCGTCCGCTACGCCCTCACCGGTCTTGGCACTGCAGAGAATCCAGTCCGCACCCGCGGTCCTCGATGCCTCGAGCACATCGTCAGTGATTTCCCACTGCTGCGAAAGGTCTGATTTGTTAAGGATTGCAACGAATGGCAGTTCACCGTGCTGGGCGATCAGGTCGGCTCTCAATCTGAGGGCGCTGTCCACCGTCGCCGCGCGCGTACCGTCTGCAACGAGAATCAGCCCCGCGCTCCCCCGCAAATACGCGAACTCGATATCCGACAGCCTGTCCGTTCCGGCAACATCCCAGATGATGAGCTTAAGCGGGCCCTGGTTCGTCTCCACCTCTTTGGTGTCGATCTTCACCCCGACCGTCGTCAGGTACTTCTCGGAGAATTCGTTCTTGACGAATCGCGCGATCGTGCTGGTTTTGCCCACCGCGAAGTCGCCGATGATGCAGACCTTGGCCGAGCGCACGGCCTAGTCCTGACTGGCAAGCGCGGTGCCGGGTATGGCCTCGACGTGCAACGTCACCTGCGGCGTGCGGGCGCCCGGGGCCTGGGTCGCGAGCTGGCTTCGCGTGGTTATCCAGGATCCATCGACGCCCGCCCCGCGGAGCGCCGTTGCGAGGGACTCCGCACGCCTCTGCTCCAGGGAGATATTCAACGTCGTTGTACCCGACTCATCCGAATGTCCCGTCAGGGTGAGCCGCGGTACCCGTCCGAGCACATCGGCGAGGGTACCGTACTCGATCAGCCCGCCAGCGAGCCGGATCACGTCGGGGCGCACCTCGGGGGACAGCGAGGGCTCCCCCTGGTCGAAACCGATGGCGGTGGCGTTCGTCTCATTGGCGATGCCCTGCATGGCCCGCTGCTCGGCGAGCACGAGCGTCGAGGCGTCGATGGTCTCGACACCGGGCAAAGCGTCCGCGCCCGGCACTGAGTCGAGCCACGCCTTCGGGGCTTCCCCCGAGATACCGAGCCGTGGTCCGTCCAGGACGAGCGTGGTCCCCGGCGGGGGATCGAGTATTTCCCGGAGCTTTTCGAGCGGCGACACCGCCTCAACGACGGGCGGAGTCTCCTCGATCACGAGCGAGGCCTGATCGATGCGATCGACCCCCGGAACGCGCCCCGCGGCGGATTCCAGCGTGTCGATCCACGTTGCCGATGCGCGCCCCGTGAGTCGCAACGTGCCGCCGGTCAGCTCCATCGTGACCGTATCCGGCGGGGCGAGGGCGGTGCGCGCCCGCTCGAGCACGAACGCGGGTTCCAACGACAGGAACGGCTGGAACTCGCCCTCGAGACGGCCGGTCCAGCCGGCTCCAGCCGCGAGCTCGGCCGGCATCGGGGCCAACGGATCCCGCAGGCCGCGCGCGATGATCGTGCCGCCTTCCCGTCCCAGGCTGGTGACCACGATGCCCGGACTCGCATCGAAGGCCTCCGCCACGCGTGCGACGCGGCCCTGCATCCAGGCACCGTACCCGAGCCAACCCGCCAGGCCGATGGCGAGCAGTGCGAGCAGGGCCAGTGCGGGAGAGAATCGTCGTGCCTGTTGGCTCTTTACTGGGTCGCGGAGTGAGACCAACAGGCACGAACGCAGGTTCGGCTCCAGATAGGCCATGGACTCCCGATCCCCTGAGTACTCTCTCAGTGCATGGCTATGGCGCGTCTCGATCAGCTCCAGCACGGTCTCGAGCTCCGTGCGCAATGCGGTCGGTGGAATGCCGCGGATCACGGCCACGATCGTAGTGGTGGGTCCGTGCACCGCCCAGAGGGTCAGCTCACCGAGCTCGGCGGTCGTCAGCCGTTGGGGTTGTTCACGGCTGAAGCTGTCTTTCACGAACTCCTGGATGGCGGTAAACATGGCCGAGACTGCGTCTTCGTCCTTGGTCACCGCCTCGCCCTGGGTCACGTGACCCACGAGCAGGCCGCTGGCGGAATGAATCAGATACACGTCCTCGACCCGATAGAGCAGCGTCCGCTGCAGGACGTACTGGCCATAGGGGATTCCGGCACGCCAGGCCTGGAATCGCCAGCTCATGCCGCGCGGGGACAAGCTCTGCTCGATGGCCTGATTGGCCTGTTGAATCCACGCCTTGAAGGCTTCGGCGACGGACCGCCGTATAGCGGGGCCCATGATGGGGAAGAGCGCATCTGCATACTCTTCCGGATCTTCCCGCACCGACTCTGAGACACACTGCCTCAGCGGGCTGCGCAGCGCGCTGATCAGGCGCGAGTCTTTGCGGAAGCTGGCGGAGACGGAATCGGGGAGTACCTCGGCGACATCAATCGCCCGGCGCTCCGTCTCTTCTATTCGCGCACTCAGCTCCTCGAGCTTCTCCTGGTCGGGCCGAAGGAGAATGTCGCGGAGTTCTTCCAGCTTGTTGGGGCTCACCGCTCGGGTCCGGTCGGTTACTTGGAGTCCTGCCGGAGTGTTCGCGCAACTTCGGTGAACAGTTGTGCGAGATCCTTGGAGGCCAGCTTGTGGCGCTCCAGCCGTGCCATATCCGCTGCCAGGCTCTTGCCGAGCTCGCTCCTGGCTTTGTCAACGAGCTCGCCCAGTGCCTCCTGCCCTTCCTCGAGCACGCCATGCAGTTCTTCAACCTCCGCGGATACGCGTTCGTCGGTCTCCGCAAGCTTCGTCTTGATCAGTTTCTCCAGGTTCCTGAGCTGACCGCGATTAGTGGCATCGATGCTCTTGCGCTCTTCCTTTTCCGTCGACAGGCGTTGTGTGAGCTGCTCGAAACGCTTCTCGAGATCTCTGGATAGGCGCTCTATTTTCTGATTGACGTTTTTCTCGAGCTGGTCGAAACGGCTCGCGTACTCGCGCATCTGGCCGCCGAAAATGATGTCTCGGATCTTATCGACATCGTCCGCTGACGGGGCCGCGCTCTGAGTCTGGTTCTTCTGCTTGGCCTCGAGGGCCGCGTTTCGTGGCATGTCGTTACCTTTGTGCTTGCAGTTCTTCGATAGCGGGTGATTGCTGTGGTTGGGAATGTTCCAGCCGATAGCCGTGCTGATAGATGGATGAGAGCTTCCAGCCATGGGCCTGTTTTAGACGCAGCTTGTTACGCACACGGCTGATATGAGTGTCTACGGTTCGCGTGTTCATGGCCGAGTGTCCGCTGCCCCAAACGGACTCGAGCAGATGGGCCCGGGAGACGATCTGGCCGATTCTCCGGAACAGGAACAGGGCCAGCTCGAATTCCCGTGTCGTCAATTGCAGCGGTTCGCCGTTCATCGTGAGCTGATGTTGCTCCAGGTCGAACTCGTACGGGGGAACGCTGAGGTTGTCTGTGCCGGTCTTCAGTCGTCGCCTCGCCAGAGCTTCGATGCGCGCCAGGGTCTCGCTGCGCCGGACGGGCTTGATCATATAGTCATCCGCGCCGCTCTGAAGCGCTTCCACGATGCAAGTCTCGTCATCACGCACGGTGACGAAAAGGACTGGCGCACCGTCTGGATCTCGCGCCCGGAGCCGTTTCAACGCGCCGATACCCGAGCCCTTCGGCAGCAGCCAGTCGAGGATGTAGAGATCGAAGGTCTCGTGATGGGTCGCCCGGAGGAAGGACTCCGCGTCCGAGTGATGAGCGACCGTATGGCCCGCATCTTCGAGCCACAGGCTCATCAGCGCGGCTTGGTCGATGTCATCCTCGAGCAGTGCGATATGCATGGGTTACCACGTCGTTGTTGTGCTGTCGGCGACGCCCGCGTCGCCCACGGCTGGCCAGACGGCCGCCGTTGTTTTAATTGGTAAAAAGGATAATACCCTACTCGCCGGGGCGGCAAACGGGGCGATGCTGCCCTGCAGCAGAACAGGACCCGACGGGCCCGAATCAGGAGGGCCCGACGACCGTGATGCTGTCGAGAAACTGCTCCAGCTGCGCGATGGCCCCGGCCAGCCCGGGCCTCGCCCTGCGCTCCGCCGCCCGCTCGATCTGCTCGCCCAGGATCGAGATGCGCACCAGGTCGTAGGCGGCGCCGGAGCCATGCAGATTGTGTCCAATGCGCCTGATTAGGTCGTAATCGTCCCGCGCCAGCGCCGCCTCGAGCCGGGTGAGGTCTTCCCGGCGCCGGCTCAAGTAGCGCTCGAGGAGCCGATGTCCCGACTCATCTTCCGCGGTGACGCAATAAGGGGGGATCCCCGAAATCGAGTTGAGGTCGTTCTTTTCCATGCCGCGTCGATTCAGATCCTTTCAGCCCTGGAGGGCATCTTGACACGGGGGCAGACTCTCAAGAAGCCTGTCAAGGCATCCACTGCCGACATCAACTCGCGGGGATCCCGAAAAGCGTCCGATAACTCCTACCCCGAATGAACTAGTAGTCGACCTTGCGCGGCAGCGTCTTCGCCTCGGTGATCCAACTGTTCACGATCCTGAGCCCGGGCACCTGACGCACGACCTTCTTCTCTTCATTGGTCGCGGCCATCTTGCTGTGCAGGGACTCCGGATTACGCTGCGCCAGCTCCTTCACGGTATCGACCCCGGAGCACTCGAGCAGTTCCGCATACTGACCACCGATCCCTCGGACACGAAAAAGGTCCGCCATATTCACCCACTTCAGAAGAAGCTTCTCGCTGATCCCCGTGGCTTCGGCGAGTCTCTTGCGCGTCGGCTTGTCAGCCGCGGTTTCAAGCAGCCCCTCGACACTCCATATGCCGGACTCCCTGAATTTCTTCGCGTACGCCTCACCGATGCCTTCGATACTGTCGATGCTCTTCATGGTTCGATCTCCCGGTGTCTTGTCTTGAGAACGGTGGCCAATGTAGCGACGAGGCGCAGCCCGTCCCGCTTTCCGTGACATTGTTTAACGATTCCAGGAGAGGCGAGCCTTGGCGGATGACTGTGTCAACGATTGTTACAGAGAACTCCGCATCAACAGCGAGAGCCTACAATCCCGCGCCCACAGGTCATGGGATCGCTACCCTGGTAATCAGCCCGGGCTCTTTTCTCTCAGTTTTGCAATCAGGAGGGGGAAAATGCGAAGGTAGTTTGGAAAATACCGGCGCGAGACCTCGAAAATTAATCACCAGAAATCCATTCGTTCGCAGGGAGATTCATCATGCTTCAGGAATTCAAAGACTTTGCCATGCGCGGCAACGTGGTCGATATGGCGGTCGGGATCATCATCGGCGCGGCTTTCGGGCGCATCGTCAGTTCCTTCGTGACCGATGTCATCATGCCGCCGATCGGGCTGGCGATCGGAAACGTCAACTTCTCGAACCTGTTCGTCAACCTGGGCGAGATTGCCTATGAGAGCGTCGCTGCCGCCGAGGAGGCGGGCGCGCCGATCATGAAGTACGGCGTGTTCATCCAGACGGTCTTCGACTTCTTGATTGTCGCCTTCGTGATCTTTATGGTGATCAAGGGCATGAACAACATGAAGCGTAAGCAGGAAGAAGAGCCCGAGGCACCGCCTGCGCCACCGGAGCCTTCCGAGGAAGCCAAGCTGCTTGCAGAGATTCGGGACGCATTGAAGCAGTCCTGAGCTCGATAAGAAGGCCGGCGCTCCTCCAGCCCGCTCAGCGGTTGGCGGGGCGCCGGTTGCTTGGATGAACCGGCCCGTGCGAGGAGGGTGACGATGCAGGACTTCGAAAAACTCGGCGCGTTCTATCTGGGTAAGCGCTTCGACGTGGATGCGGATGGTTTGACCGACGAGGTCATACTCTACGACTCCAAAGACCTGACCACCCACGCCGTGATCATCGGCATGACCGGTAGTGGCAAGACCGGTCTCGGTATCGGGCTCATCGAAGAGGCGGCGCTCGATCACATCCCGGTGATTGCCATCGATCCCAAGGGCGATTTGGGCAATTTGCTGCTGAGCTTTCCCAAGCTGAGCCCGAAGAGCTTCGAGCCCTGGATCGATCCGCGCGCGGCGTCGGAAGCCGGTCAGGACGTGCCCCAGTTTGCGGCCGCCACGGCGAAGCTGTGGAAAGAGGGCCTCGCAGATTGGGGACAGTCCCCAAGTCGGATTGCGAGCCTGCGTAAGGCGGCGGACTTCTCCATCTACACGCCTGGCAGCTCGGCGGGGGTGCCGCTGTCCGTCCTGAAGGAATTCACCGCGCCGCCGCCCGAGCTCCTGGAGGATCAGGATCTCTACCGGGAACGGATCCTGGGCACGGTGAACAGCCTCATGACGCTGCTGGGGATCGATGCGGATCCGGTCACGAGCCGCGAGCACATCCTGGTTTCGAAAGTGCTGGATCAGGTCTGGAGCGAGGGACGCAGCCTCGACCTGCCCGGGTTGATCGGGGCGATTCAGACACCGGGTTTCCAGAGCATCGGCGTCATGGATCTGGATACCTTTTACCCGGCCAAAGACCGCTTCACCCTGGCAATGAAGCTGAACAATCTGTTCGCTTCGCCCGGCTTCGAGGCCTGGATGCAGGGCGAGGTGTTGAATGTGGGCAACCTGATGTACACCGAGGCGGGCCAACCACGCGTATCGGTGATGTCGATCGCGCACCTGGACGACGCGCAACGCATGTTCTTCGTGACCATGCTCTTGAGCGAGCTCATCACATGGATGCGCCGCCAACCGGGCAGCGCTTCACTGCGTGCGATTCTCTACATGGATGAGATCTTCGGCTACATGCCCCCGGTGGCAAACCCACCCTCCAAGCAGCTGTTCCTGACGCTGCTCAAGCAGGCGCGTGCGTATGGTGTCGGGCTCGTGCTCGCGACCCAGAATCCGGTGGATCTCGATTACAAGGGCCTGTCGAATACCGGCACGTGGTTCATTGGTCGACTGCAGACTGAACGCGACAAGGCACGGGTGCGGGATGGTCTCGAAGGTGCTGCGGGCAGCGATCATCTCGATACGGATACCTTGGAGACAACACTCTCGGGACTGGGCAAGCGGCGTTTCCTGCTGCACAACGTTCATGAACAGGCACCTGTTATCTTTGGTACCCGCTGGGCGATGTCCTATCTCGCCGGTCCCTTGACCCGGGAGCAGATCAAGCGACTCTCGGCCGATCGCCGCGGTGCCCCACTCGATGAGCCGGCCACGGCCCCCACCCCGACGGTGGGCAGGCTAAGCACCGCGAGACCGCTGTTGCCGCCGGGCATCAAGCAGTACTACCTGCCGCTCGAGGCGCTGCCCGGCGATAGCGAACGGCTCATCTACTGCCCGCAAGTTCTGGCTTCGGCAAAGCTCAACTACAGCAACGCCCGTCTCAACGTCGAAGAGCAACGCGAGCTGATGCTCGGTGTGGAGCCCGGCGAGGGTGCCGTGGACGTTGACTGGAATCAGGCGGAGGAGCTCGAACTCTCGCCGGCGGAGCTGGAAGCGCGGCCCGAGCCCGATGCGGAGTTCTCCGAGGTGCCGGGAGCGATGTCGAAGCCGAAGAGCTATCCCGCGTGGGAACGGCAGCTGAAGCGGTGGTTGCGGTCGGAGCGACCGATCACGATCTACCGGAGCCCCTTATTAAAGGCGTATTCACGACCGGAGGAGAGTGAACGGGATTTCCGCATTCGACTGCAACAGCTTGGCAACGAAGCCCGCGACCTCAAGGTTGCGAAGCTGCGTCAACGTTACGATGCCAAGGTGGTGCGACTCGAGGAGCGGCTGCGCCGGGCCCAGCAGGCGGTGGATCGTGAAGCCGAGCAGGCGCGGGGCGCGAAGTTCGACACTGCGATCTCCTTCGGTACCGCGGTGCTCGGTGCGGTCCTCGGACGCAAGCGCATCTCAACGACCTCGGCGTCGCGCATGGGCACCGCCATGCGCAAGGCTGGCAGCGCGAGAAAACAGGCGGGCGACGTGCGCCGGGCCCAGGAGACGGTCGAATCCGTGAGGACTCAGCTCGAGGAGCTGCAGATCGCCTTCGAGAACGAGGTAGACGCCCTGGACGAGGCGTACGACGCGCAGGACGAGGCGCTCAAGGAGACGCTCATCAGGCCAAAAACCACGGAGATCGACGTTCGCTTCGTGAGCCTGGGCTGGGCGCCGATCATCGAGGACCACTGAAAACGGGGACATTCCTCTTTATTCTCTGCGAAAAGAGGAATGTCCCCTTTACTGGTAAACTAGCGCCAACAAGAACGGCACCGTCCAGGTCCTCGGGGAGGTCGCGCATATGGATCCTGTGAGTGAACTGAAGCGGCATTCGATGCCGTGAGCGTTTTCGCTGGGCGCCCGTAAGGTGGAGCGGTCACGGATTGCGCTTCCGGGAGGCATCACCCACGGCATGGTGGTCTGGTTCCTGATCGGATCGCTGCTCGGCGGCATACTCTTTATTAATGTCTATCTGCTCGAGATACCTTTTCCTCAGATGCCGCAGGCGACCGGCCTGCCTACCCGCAGCCAGGCCGCCTACGACGCCTATCTGAACGGCATCGACCACGGCCGCGATGGCGACCACGATCGATCCGTCGAGCAGTACACCCGAGCGTTGGCAGAAGATCCGGAGTTCTCGGTTGCGTGGGCGGCGTTGTCCCGGGCTCACAGCGCCATGTACTTCAATGGCGTCGATCCGACCGAGGACCGCCTGATCATGGCCCGCAGCGCTGTGGACCGGGCGTTTCAGCTCGACGCCGACCTGCCGGAGGCCCATCTCGCCCTGGCCTACTATTACTACCGGGGCCCGCGCGACTACGAGCGGGCGCTCGAAGAGCTGGCCATCGCCGAGCCGGATTTCCCCCTCGATGTGGACCTCCTGCGCACGCGGGCGTTGATCTATCGGAGCACGGGGGAGTGGAGCGCGGCTCTGTATGAGCTCGGTCGGGCCGTCGAGCTCGAACCGGAGGATGCCGAGCTCCTCGAGGAGCTGGCTGTCACGCACGTCGTTCTTCGCGACTATTCGGCCGCGGAATCGCTGCTGGACCAAACGCTGGAGCTCGCGCCGGAGAGGGAGGCTGCACGAATTCACAAAGCAATGTTGCCGTTATTCCGGGACGGAGACGGGAGCGTGCTGCGCGCGGCGGCCGAGACCTCGCTCGGCTCCGGTCGGCCCTGGATGGGTTGGCTTGCCGGCTTCATCGAGCGTGACTACCCGGCGGCACGCCAGGCGCTCGATGAAACAGTGAGTGATACGTTGGTGTGGGACACGGGCTACATGCCCAAAGCGCTGGCGCAGGGCCTGATACAGCACTGGTCTGGCAACCTCGACGTGGCACAGCTCCACTTCGAGACCGCGCGTCAGACGTTAGAGCGAGATCTCCAGACAGAGCCGGACGACCCGGAGCTGCACGTCGCCCTCGGGGAGACGCTCGCCCACCTGGGTGCCCACGAGTCGGCCATTCGCATGGCACACAGGGTCATCGACGTGCTGCCCGTATCGAAAGATGCTTTCAGTGGTCCGAGTTACCGGTTGGCAGCGGTGCGGGTTCTCGCAGCGGCGGGAGACAGCGACGCGGTGATCGAAGAGCTCGATACCTACCTCTCCTCGCCCGGGCAATACTCCATCGAGGCGATAGTTTCTGATCCTCGCTTCGATCCCATCCGCGACGATCCCCGTTTTCAGACCCTGGTGGACCGATACCGCCGCTAGTCATCGGACCATGCGGACTGGTGCTTCGCCGAGGCAACACTGGAGGCAGAAGCCTGGCGTTCTATGCGCGAGGCGGCCATCGATCCGTCAGGGATCAGAGATAGGGGTTCTCCCGCATCGGGGTGTCTCGAGAATACTTTATCGTTCCCCATGCAAAACGGTAGATCAGCCAGAACGGAAAAACGAACGCAGCGCCGACGAGTGTGAATGTCGCCAGGATTGAGATCGGAGCATCCGTCGCAACACCAGCGAAGCCGATGAACAACAACCCAAGAGCAAGAGGGATTGCCGCGGCGACCATGGCCTTTTCGTGTTCCTCGGGGCTCCCGGCACCGTTATCCATAATCTCAGGCTACTCCTCGTTTCCACCGGGATTCTCCGACGTGCATCACGGGCCAGGATGATTGCCAGGGCCCAGTGTGTCCAAAATGAGACGAGTGTCCCTGCCCGAAACCGTCTGGCGCTCTATATTTTCCGAGTGATTGGGGCAATTAGTCGTGGGAGCCCAGGATGATTTCGTCGAAGACTCTCGTTATCTGGTTTGGCGTGACTCTCGTTGTGAGCGGATTCACGGTGTCGGCGGAACAGGCCGTGGACTTCGGAGACGACTCGAGCTCCTGGGCCTACGACGGGGAGTGCGACGACCCGAGATTCGAAGGCGAAGGCATGGCCATGACGCTGTTGGAAGAAGACCGCGCCCACGACGCGACCGATTGCCGCGTGCTATTCAACCAGGGTCAGATCATGATGCGCGGTGCCAGCAAGCCTGCTCCGGTCGGCAGTGCCACGACCTCCGGCATCGATTTTGGGGACGACACGAGCTCCTGGGCGCATGATGGCGAATGCGATGATCCGCGATTTCAGGGCTCCGGTGCGGCGGCGACGCTCCTCGACGACGATCGTTACCACGACGCGACTGACTGCCGCGACCTCTTCAATCTCGGCCGTATTACCGTGCGCGAGGACGTCCACACTGTCGCGGCGGTGAATGTCTCGATAGACGAGATCGAGTTCGGCAACAACACCAGCGAGTGGGCCAGCGATGGTGAGTGCGACGATCCCCGTTTCCAAGGCGCAGGCGCTGCCGATGTGCTCCTCGATGAGGACTTGATGCGGGACTCGAAAGATTGCAGGTCACTCTTCGAGCGTGGACGGATTACTCTCGACCCAACCTATTCACCGCCGATCGTTATGAGTCCCGGAAGCCAGGAACTCGGGCGACTCGAGTACGGTGATACTACACTCGATTCCGGCGAGTTCTCGGACAGTTATGTCTTCGAGGGCCGCGCACGCGAGCATGTGACGATCGATCTACGCTCGAGCGACTTCGACCCCTACCTCATCATCCGCACGCCGAGCGGCGAACAGTTCGAGAATGACGACCACGAAGGTGACTCGAACTGGTCGAAGCTCTCGCTGACGCTGCCGGAGACCGGCAGATACATCATTCGCGTCACGAGCTACGAGGCAGGTGAGGCGGGCGCCTACACGGTCAGCATGCGCGGTCAGATTGCGCATGTCACATCTCTGGACGATCAGCGCGCGCTCCAGGCACGCGTGACGCACTGACGCCGCTCGAGAGAACGTTACCAGTACGTTTTCAAAGAGCACGTGACCCGCCGTGCTTATCAATCCGTCGCGGATCCTATTTCCGCCCTCAGCTGCAGCGGATAGACGAAGAATTGTCCTGGCTGTCCTTTGGTCAATGTAGGCTACGAGACTTTTATCTGGTCTATAATCTGCACTAGCGAATAACAACAATAGGGGGGAGTTGACGATGAGTCTTTCGATTCACGTATATAGAACCAGTGTTCTGCTGGGCGGACTTTTGCTCTTGGCCTCGGGTCCGGGTCTTGCTCAGTCTCGGGTCGAGGCGGCGCTCCAGGCAGCGAACGAACAGGCCGCGAACCTGCGGCCGGCCGCGGCGGATGCGGCCTTCAGGGATTTACTCGACCGCAACCCGGATGATCCAGCGGTCCTGACGCAGTATGGCGTGTTCAAGCGGCTGTGGGGCGAGTACTCCGAGGCAATACCCATGTTGGAGCGCGCGACCGAGCTGAGCGAGGATCAGTTCACCCTGTATCAGCTGGGACTGGCCTATCGCTTCTCGAGGCGCTACGGCGCCGCGTCTTCGGTATTTCGAAGGGTCATCGGCCTCAATCCGACCAATGCCGGCGCTCGCCAACAGCTTGCTTTTACGGAGCTGGCTCGCGGGAATCGAGGCCAGGCATTGAGGCATCTGCAGGTGGCCGAGCGACTCTTCGGGGATGTGCCCGCCGACTGGCGGCTCGCGCAGCTCGCCTCCGTGTACGCGCAACTCGGGCGCCAGGCCGATGCTCAGCGACTCTTCGATGCGCTGAGCCGGACGGCTAATGCCAGTCACGCATCTCTGGCCCTGGGCAACGTCGCGGTTGGCGATTACGAGCAGGCCTTGGAGCACGTTCAAGCGGCCGTCGACAATCCCCAGGCCGTGCCCGGCGCGTTGAACACCCTGTCACAGCTCCGCGCGAATCCGTTCGGCGACCCGGCCCTGGCGGGGCCGGTCTTTCAGGACGCGCTCGCTGGCCTCGGGCATCCGTAACTGACGGCGCGGCCTGGTCGGACAGGAAAAACGGGGGCGCCGGCGAGGCGCCCCCTGCTTCAGTCCGCTACCAGCACGTCCTCGAAGAGCACGTCGCCGTCGACGCCGTGATTGCGCATCGTGAGCGTGGGTACGCCGTCCAGGCGCTCTGCGGTCACGGACAGAAATCCGCCGATCACGTTCACATAGAGGTGCTCCGGGCGAACGTCGCCCTGCCTCCACGTGCCGGCATGGCTGTCGCTCGCAGCGCCCGTCGCGTATTCACGAAGGCCCGTCTCATCGTGGACCGAGACGTACTGCCAGTGGCGGTCGCCGCAGATGACGATCATGTCATGCTCGACCAGAAAGGCTCGTAACTCGCGCGCTTCGGAGCCGAACGACTCGGTGGCGTGGCTATCGAACTTGTCAGG
>Ga0224508_10001843_pt1 | contig 18590 bp, 11 predicted proteins | sample SF_Jan12_sed_USG_4_FD_170157 | JGI IMG/M metagenome (GOLD analysis project Ga0224508, IMG submission 170157) | Sediment microbial communities from San Francisco Bay, California, United States - SF_Jan12_sed_USGS_21 | ecosystem: Environmental > Aquatic > Marine > Sediment | place: USA... | reverse complement strand
ACCGGCACGGATACTGGCGGCTCCATTCGCCAGCCTGCAGCGCTGACCGGAACCGTCGGCATCAAGCCAACCTACGGCCGGGTTTCGCGCTACGGCATGATTGCGTTCGCGTCGAGCCTGGACCAGGCCGGCGTAATCACCCGCAGCGCTGAAGATGCCGCGCGCCTGATGGGCGTTATGGCGGGCTTTGATCCACGCGACTCGACCTCAATCGACGAGCCGGTCCCCGACTACCTTGCCGGCATCGGCAAGTCAATCAACGGACTGCGTGTCGGCATTGTGCGACAGCATTTCGACGCGGGCCTCGACGCCGATTGCGCAAAGCGCATCCGGGAGGCGATCGGCGTTCTGGAATCGCTCGGTGCGACGACCGTTGAGGTCGATTTGCCGAACCTCGATCTGTCGGTACCGACTTATTACGTGGTTGCACCGGCCGAATGTTCATCCAACCTGTCGCGCTTCGATGGCGTTCGGTTCGGCCATCGCGCCGAAAACGTGACGGACCTGCTCGATCTCTATTGCCGCAGTCGCGGCGAGGGTTTCGGCGACGAAGTGAAGCGTCGCATCATGACCGGCACTTATGTGTTATCGGCCGGTTACTACGACGCCTATTACCTGAAAGCACAACAGGTGCGTCAGCTGATCGCCGACGATTTCCGCAAAGCGTTCGCCGACGTCGATGTGATTGCCGGGCCGACCGCGCCGGCGCCGGCGTTCAAGCTCGGCGACAAAGTCGACGACCCGATAACGATGTACCTGAACGACATCTACACAATTGGGGCCAACCTGGCCGGACTGCCCGGGATGTCCGTGCCGTGTGGCTTTGTCGATGACCTGCCCGTCGGGCTGCACCTCGTCGGCGCGCATTTCCGCGAGGAGACGCTGCTCAGGTGCGCGCACCAGTACCAGCAGCGGACCGACTGGCATACCGCCACACCGGAGGCGTTCCGATGAGTGGCGCCTGGGAAGTCGTCATCGGCCTCGAAATCCATACGCAGCTCGCGACGCGCTCGAAGATTTTTTCGGGCTCGTCTACGGAGTACGGCGCCGAGCCAAACACGCAGGCCAGCCTGATCGATCTGGGTTATCCCGGCATGCTGCCGGTGCTGAACGAGGAGGTCGTGCACATGGCGGCGATGTTCGGTCTCGCCGTTGGCGCGACCGTCGCACCGCGTTCCGTGTTCGCGCGCAAGAATTACTTTTACCCTGATCTGCCGAAGGGCTATCAGATCAGCCAGTACGAGCTGCCCATCGTCGAGCACGGTGAGCTGTACATAGTCGACGACGATGGTGAAGACAAGCGTATCGGCATTACGCGCGCGCACCTCGAGGAAGACGCTGGCAAGTCGATCCATGAAGGGCTGGAGCGTTCGTCCGCCATCGACCTGAATCGCGCGGGTACGCCGTTGCTCGAGATCGTTTCCGAGCCGGATCTGCGCTCGGCGAAAGAGGCAGTTGCCTACATGCGCAAGATTCACACGATCGTGCGTTACCTGGGCATTTCGGATGGCAATATGCAGGAGGGCTCGTTTCGCTGCGATGCCAATGTTTCGGTGCGGCCGCGCGGCCAGCAGGAGCTCGGTACCCGCGCCGAACTGAAAAACCTCAACTCATTCCGCTTTGTCGAAAAGGCCATCAACTACGAAATCGAACGCCAGATCGATCTGATCGAGGATGGCGGCGCCGTCGTGCAGGAGACGCGGCTGTATGATTCAGACAGGGGCGAGACTCGCTCGATGCGTTCCAAGGAAGAAGCAAACGACTATCGCTACTTCCCCGATCCGGACCTGCTGCCCGTGGTCATCACCGCGGACTATATTGAAGCGGTGCGCCAACAGCTGCCGGAACTGCCTGACGCCAAGCGTCAGCGTTTCGTCGATCAGTACCGACTCAAGGCCGATGATGCCAGTCTGCTGACGGGCTCGCGCTCGCTCGCTGACTTCTTTGAAGCCGCGGCCGCCGAAACCGACGCCGAGGCACAGCTGGTCGCAAACTGGGTGGTCGGCGAGCTGTCCGGCGCGCTGAATCGCGACAGCCTGGATATCAATGACAGCAAGGTTTCGGCTCAGGACCTGGCCGGTTTGATGACACGCATTCACGACAATACGGTTTCCGGCAAGCTCGCAAAGCAGGTGTTCGAGTCCATGTGGGAGGACGGCGGCAGCGCGGACTCGATCATCGATGCCCAGGGTCTCAAGCAAATCACCGACAGTTCGGCTATCGAAGCTGTCGTCGACGACGTGATCGCCGCGCATCCGGGGCAGGTTGCCGACTACCGCGCCGGCAAAGACAAGCTGATCGGTTTCTTCGTCGGTCAGGTTATGAAGGCGACAAAAGGCCAGGCAAACCCCGGCCAGGTCAACCAGATACTGAAAGCCAAACTCGGTAGCTGAAATGCCGGCTGACAGCATCACATCGTTCGGCTTCGAGTTGATACCGATACGCGGTTCGCTCGTGCATTTATCGCAGACCTGGCGTCGCATGTTGCGTGACCACGATTACGACGCGCTCCTTACGGAAACGCTCGGGCACTCGGCGGCCGCGACTGCGCTGATCGCCCAGAGTCTCAAGTTCGAAGGCTCGATCACGCTGCAGATTCAGCGTGGCGACGTGCTGAAGATGCTGGTCATGCAGAGCACCGACGAATTGGAGTTGCGTGGCATGGCGATAGCCGACGGCGACAAGTCGGCCGACAATTTCGATATGCTGACGAAAAATGCCGTGTGTGCAGTCACTGTCGACAACGGCGACCGGCCGTACCAGGGAATTGTCGACGTCGACGGCAGCTCGCTTGCTGCCAGTCTCGAGCATTACTTCGCACGCTCCGTGCAGGTTCCCAGTCATCTGGCACTGGTTGCAAACCGGCAGTTATCAGGCGGCATCTTGTTGCAACAGGTTTCGGGTGAGGCGGTCGACGAAGACGATTGGCGTCGCCTGCACTACCTGGTCGCTACCCTCAGTAGTAAGGACTTTACAGACGACGCCGGCATCGAACTCATCGGCAAGCTGTTTGCCGAGGACGATGTCCGCGTCTATCAGCCGCGGCCGGTGACGTTTCGCTGCGGTTGTTCCGCGCGCAAGATCGAGGACGTGCTCAAGATGATCGGTGAAGCTGAGGCGCGGGACACGCTCGCGGAGCAGCGGCAACTCGAGGTGGTCTGTGAATTCTGCGGCCGACGCCGCACGTACGACGCCGTCGATATCGAACGGTTGTTCGCCGACAACGTGGTCCTCGGTCCCGACTCCGTACAGTAATCAATCAGTCGATCAGCCGATCGTCCGACAGGTTTACTGGCGGACTGTCTCGCTCCCGTCGGCGGAGCCGAGGTGCGCTCGCTTTATGTCTCGCCAGCAAACATCTCGTCCGCTCGGCGCGAATTGCGTGCCACTGAAGTCGTCGGCGAGTGCGGGGAAATCTCGCGAAGCGACTTCGCGTCAGCGCGGACCTCGGTCCCGCTTGAGGGGAGCAAGCGAGATATTCGCCGTGATCGACGACAACATTGACCCCCCCTGTTGCTATGCAAAAAGCTATTACCTCGGTTGATCACCGGTCCTGCGATGTCTGCCAATTGTCGACCGCAATATTTATTATGTAAAAAAAGGGGGGTGGTGGCGACCGCAGCACCGTTATATACTGTCGGGTCTTAAATATAAATAAATCGTTATATATTTATATGAAGCCCTCCACAGAGCAATTGCAGGCCCGGCTCAAGTCGCTCGCCGATCCCGTTCGGATGCGGCTGATCGCGTTGTGTGGCCGCGCCGAGTGCAGCGTGTCAGAGCTCACGACGGTGACGGGCCAGAGCCAACCGCGGATCTCGCAGCACCTGAAACAGCTGTGTGCCGTCGACTTGCTTGAACGCTTCCGCGACGGCCATTTTGTTTTTTATCGCGTGCCGGCCGTTGGTGCCGATGCGACGGCCCGCCGGCGAGTATTGAGCCTATTGCCGGACGACGAGCCGCAATTCGCCGTCGACCTCGAGCGACTTCGTGAATTGCGCGATTACGAGGACGCTGCGCCCACTGCCGCGGCGGACCGCTCATTGCATCGCGCACTGGTCGAACTGACCGTGGCACGACCGCTCGGCGATCTACTGGACATCGGCTGCGGACAGGGCAGGCTGTTAAAGCTGCTCGCATCGCGCGCACAGCGCGTCGTCGGTGTGGATATTGACGCGAACGCGCGTCGACTTGCTCGCGCCGAAATGCTGCTAGCCGATCTGCCTAACTGCACATTGAGGCACGGCAAAATGGGCGCGCTGCCGTTCGCTGATAATGAGTTCGACACGATCATCTTCGACGATGTCTTGCGCGAGGCCGGCGATCCTGTGAAAGCGCTCGGCGAAGCGCAACGCCTGTTGCGCGCCGGTGGCCGCATTTTGCTGCTGGCAGCGCTCGGCGAGACCGATGCGGCTGAGCTGAAACGACGGTTTTCCACATATGCGGCGACTGCCGGTTTACGTATGGCTCCGCCGCGAGCGATCCCCGACAAGTCTCCATCCTGGCTATTGGCCGTCGCGACGCCTGCCGATCACGCGTCCGCGGCTGCCTGATACGGAATCAGAAATGACGATGACGACGAACCCGATCGAAAGACCCTCAGTGTCCTTCGAGTTTTTCCCACCGAATAGCGAGAAGATGGAAGTCACGCTATGGAATTCCATTGGTCGTCTTGCCGAACTCGAGCCGAGTTTTGTCTCGGTCACGTACGGCGCCGACGGCTCTACGCGCGAGCGTACGCACGCGGCAGTCGCACGCATCGCGGCTGAAACAGACCTTACGCCGGCGCCTCATTTAACGTGTATAGGCGCAAGCCGCGGCGAGATTGATGACATTGCCCGCGAATACTGGGATATGGGCGTGCGTCACCTCGTCGCACTGCGTGGCGATGCGCCGAAAGACAGCGACGGGTACGAGCCGACTGCCGACGGTTATGCATACGCGGCCGACCTTGTCGAAGGATTGCGCAAGATTGCGGACTTCGATATCTCGGTGGCTGCCTACCCCGAGGTACACCCGGAAGCACCCGACGCGCAGTTCGATCTGGACAACCTGAAACGCAAACTGGATGCGGGCGCAACGCGCGCAATTACACAGTTCTTTTTCGATGTCGAACTTTTCCTGAAGTTTCGCGATCGTTGCGTGACGGCCGGTATTGAGTCGTCGATCGTGCCCGGCATTTTGCCAATTACGCGCTTCCCGCAGCTCGAGCGCTTTGCCGCGATGTGCGGCGCGAGCGTGCCCGAATGGTTGCGCGATCGCTTTGCCGGCCTGGATGACGATGCGGAAACTCGCGGGATGATTGCGGCCAGTGTCGCGATCGAGCAGGCACGACTGCTCGAAAAAGAGGGCATCGAAGAGTTCCACTTTTACACGCTGAATCGTTCGGAGTTGACTTACGCAATCTGTCACGCGCTCGGCGTACGTCCGAAGCAAGTGGCCGCGTGACTCGATGAGCATGCAGCAAGCTACGAGAATTAAGTCGCTGATGGCGTCGCTTGACGAGCGGATCCTGGTGCTCGATGGCGCCATGGGGACGATGATTCAGTCATACGGGCTCAATGAAGAGGATTATCGCGGCGAGCGGTTCGCCGAATGGCCCCGTGATCTGAAAGGCAATAACGACCTGCTGTCGATAACGCGCCCTGACATCATTCGCGATATCCACTCGCAGTTTCTCGAGGCGGGCGCCGATATCCTCGAAACCAACACATTCAATTCGAATGCGCCATCGATGGCGGATTACGGCATGGAGTCACTCGTCGCCGAACTGAATGTCGCGGCCGCAAGGGTCGCGCGCGAATGCGCCGATACGTTCGAGGCACGCACCGGAACACCGCGCTACGTCGCCGGGGTACTCGGCCCGACCAACCGCACGGCGTCGATTTCACCGGACGTCAACGATCCGGGTTTTCGCAACATACGCTTCGACGATTTAGTAGACACTTACGCTGATGCCACGACCGCGCTGATCGAAGGCGGCGTCGATTTCCTGATGATCGAGACAATTTTTGACACGTTGAACGCCAAGGCTGCGATCGTCGGATTAAAGCGCAGCTTTCGCGCGGCGGGGGTCGAACTGCCGGTCATGATCTCGGGCACGATCACGGACGCATCCGGGCGGACGTTATCGGGCCAGACGACCGAGGCGTTCTGGAATTCCGTCCGCCACATCAAGCCGTTCATGATCGGCCTTAATTGTGCGCTCGGCGCCAGCGAACTGCGGCCGTATGTTGCCGAGCTCGCCCGAATCGCGGATACGCGGGTCAGTGCTCATCCGAACGCGGGACTCCCCAATGAGTTCGGCGAATACGACGAGGAGCCCGCCACGATGGCAGCCGTCGTCGGCGAGTTTGCCGCCAGTGGCCTCGTCAACCTGGTCGGCGGTTGCTGCGGCACGCGCCCGGATCACATCGAGGCGCTGGCGACTGCCGTGCAGCCACACCCGCCGCGCGAACTACCGGACATCCCGGTGAGATGTCGTCTGGCCGGTCTCGAGCCTTTCAACATCGGGCCCGATGATCTGTTCGTCAATGTCGGTGAGCGCTGCAACGTCACCGGCTCCGCCATTTTTCGCCGTCTGATCGAGGCCGACGACTATACGGCGGCCGTCAGCGTCGCGCGGCAGCAGGTCGACAACGGTGCGCAGGTCATCGACGTCAATATGGACGAGGGCATGCTCGATTCCGAGCAGGCGATGGTGACGTTCCTGAATCTGATTGCGTCGGAACCGGACGTTGCGCGCCTGCCGATCATGATCGACTCGTCGAAGTGGTCTGTTATCGAGGCCGGCCTGAAGTGTGTACAGGGCAAGGCGGTCGTTAACTCGATCAGCCTCAAGGAAGGCGAAGAATCGTTTATCCGCCAGGCAGAGCTGTGTCGCGACTACGGCGCGGCCGTGATCATCATGGCGTTCGATGAGCAGGGACAGGCCGATACGGTCGAGCGCAAGGTCGAGATCTGCAAGCGGTCGTACGAGGTACTCACCGAAAAAGTCGGCTTCGAACCGGCCGACATTATTTTCGATCCAAACATATTTGCGGTTGCCACCGGTATCGAAGAGCACGCGAGCTACGGACTGGACTTCATCGAGGCTACGCGACAGATAAAGGTGTCCCTGCCGCACGCGTTGATTAGCGGTGGCGTCAGTAATGTTTCGTTTTCATTTCGCGGCAACAACGTTGTCCGGGAAGCGATCCATTCGGTGTTCCTGTACCACGCTATTCGCGCCGGCATGGACTTAGGGATAGTCAATGCCGGGCAGCTCGCAATCTACGAGGATCTCCCGGACGACCTGCGCAATGCCGTCGAGGACGTGATCTTGAATCGCGATCCCGACGGCACGGACAAGCTGCTCGCTGTTGCAGAGAACTACAAGGGCCAGGCCAGCAGCACGGCTGCGAAAGGCCAGGATCTTGCATGGCGCAAGCTGCCCGTCGAAAAGCGCCTGCAATACGCATTGGTCAATGGACTCGATGACTTCGTCGTCGATGATACCGAGGAAGCGCGTTGTGCGACGACGCGGCCGCTGGATGTTATCGAAGGTCCATTGATGGCCGGCATGAATGTCGTTGGCGACCTGTTTGGCGACGGGAAAATGTTCCTGCCGCAAGTCGTCAAGTCGGCGCGCGTGATGAAGAAGGCGGTCGGCCACCTTGTGCCTTTCATCGAAGCACAAAAAGACGGCAAGGCCAGCAGCAACGGCAAAATCGTTCTCGCGACCGTGAAGGGCGATGTGCATGACATCGGCAAGAACATTGTCGGTGTAGTGCTGCAGTGCAACAACTTCGAAGTCATCGATCTTGGTGTCATGGTGTCTTGTGAGAAGATTCTCGACGCCGCGAGGCGCGAAGAGGCGAGCATCATCGGACTGTCCGGGCTGATTACCCCGTCGCTGGACGAAATGGTGCACGTCTCCAGCGAAATGCAGCGGCTTGGGTACGATCTGCCGCTGCTCATCGGCGGTGCGACGACGTCACCGGCGCACACCGCGGTGAAAATCGAACCGCGCTACGAAGGCCCGGTGATTTACGTCAAGGATGCATCGCGTTCGGTCGGCGTGGCGCAGGCGCTCGTCGAGGCCGATACGCGTGACGATCTGGTTGAGAAAACGCGGCGCGAGAATGCGCGACGGCGCGAGCAGCACGCCGGTAAGAAGCGGCTGGCACCGAAATTGTCATTGCAGCAGGCGCGCAGTCGTAAACATGCCATCGACTGGTCCGCCTATGAACCGCCGACGCCGCAATTCATCGGCAATCGCGTATTCGACGACATCGATCTCGGCACGCTGCGTGATTACATCGACTGGATGCCGTTTTTCAATGCCTGGGAGTTTCATGGGAAATATCCACAAATCCTCAGTGACAAAGTCGTTGGCGAAGCAGCGACGTCCCTCTTCAAAGATGCGACGGCCATGCTGGACCGCATCATCGCTGAACAGTGGCTCAGCGCACGCGCCGTTATCGGTTTTCATCCGGCCAATGCGAGTGACCACGACGACATCCTCGTTTACAGTGACGAGACGCGGCGGACGGTCGACCAGCATCTCGTACACTTGCGGCAGCAACGTGGCAAGGAAGCGTCGCAGGCGCAGCTGTGTCTCGCCGACTATGTGGCGCCGGCGGACACCGGGCTTCAGGATTACATCGGCGCGTTTGCGGTTACCGCGGGTATCGGTATCGACGAGTATGTCGACCGATTCGAGACAGCGCACGACGACTACAGCGCGATCATCCTGAAGGCGCTTGCCGACCGCCTGGCCGAAGCGCTGGCCGAATACCTGCACGCACAGGTACGGCGCGAATTCTGGGGTTATGCGGCCGACGAGTCCCTGTCGAATGATGACCTGATTCGCGAGAAGTACCGTGGAATACGGCCGGCGCCGGGGTATCCTGCCTGCCCCGACCACACGGAAAAGGCCAAGCTATGGCAGCTGCTCGATGTCGAGGCGAGCATCGGCCTCAGGCTGACGGAGTCTTACGCCATGTACCCTACGGCGGCCGTCAGCGGCTTCTATTTCGCGCATCCTGACGCCAGATACTTTTCCGTCGGCAAAATCGATCGCGACCAGGTCAGGTCCTACGCCGAGCGGCAGGGCGTCAGCGTTGCCGCGGCCGAAAAATGGCTGGCGCCGAACCTTGGTTACGACCCCCTCGCTGCGGATGCAGCGTAAAATCCTCCGATAACTTGCGGAGTGCGGGTCGTGCGCACACAATTACGCGCTGTTCCTGTCAAGGTGGCGCAATTCATGAAGCTGCGAAAAGTATTTCTACGTTCGACCGTTTTCCTTGTATCGCTGGCGCTGCTGTCGGCTTGCGCCCAGCAACTACCGCGAGAGGCTTTCATGTCCGAGACCGGCAAAGAGGTGTTAACGAACGAGGCCATCTTCCGCGATCGGGCCTACAAAGCCAGGGTGCCCGGCGCGGTTCGCTGGCTGGAGGATGGATCCGGCTACAGCGCGCTGGAAACCGTCGACGCCTACAAGGACGTGGACCTGGAACTGGATGAGCTCGGCGAGGAGATCAATCCCTATCGGGAAATCGTCAAGTACGACCCGGCGACGCTAAAAAGAACCGTGTTGTTCTCACTGGAGCAGCTGACTCCTGTCGGCGCGGAGCAGGCGCTCGCTGTCGACGACTACCAGTGGTCGGATGATGGCCGTTTGTTGCTGATCTACGCCAACGCGCGCAAGGTCTGGCGCCAGCGCAGCCGTGGTGACTACTGGATCCTCGAACTCGATAGCGGCGAGCTCTGGCCGCTTGGCGGGGACAGGCGCGAACCCAGCCGGATGATGTTCGGCAAATTCTCGAAGGATGCCAGCAAGTTTGCGTACGTCTGGCGGGACAATATCTACGTGCAGGACGTGGCGACGCGGGATGTCACTGCGCTGACGACAGATGCGTCGGAGACCGTTATCAATGGTAACTTCGACTGGGCCTACGAGGAGGAGTTCTCGATCCTCGATGGCTTTCGCTGGAGTCCTGACGGTCGGTACATCGCCTACTGGCAGCTCGACACCAGCGCTGCCCAGGATTTCCTGATCATCAACAACACCGATACGCTGTATCCGACGGTCACGAGCATTCCGTACCCGAAGGTGGGTGAGGAAAACTCGGCGGCACGCATCGGCATCGTCGCTATCGAAACGCAGGAGACCGCGTGGGTCGAGCTGCCCGGTGTCGCAAAGGACATGTATGTACCGCGTATGGACTGGGCCGACAACAGCGAAGATGTCATGGTGCAGCAGCTCAACCGCAAGCAGGATACCAATCGCGTTTTCCTGGCCGACGCCGCGACCGGGGCCGTCCGCGAATTATTCGTTGAGCGAGAAGAAACGTTCATCGAAGACGTCATCGATCCAATCTGGCTGGAAGACGAGGACGCTTTCACCTGGCACAGCGAGCGCAGCGGCTGGCGGCACATCTACAAGGTATCCCGGGACGGGGAATCCGTCACGGACCTGACGCCGGGCGACTTCGACGTCATCGAATTCAAATCCATCGATGAGCCGAACGGCTGGCTGTACTTCATTGCCGCGCCGGATGACATCTCGCAGCGTTACCTGTATCGCAGCCGTCTCGATGGCGCCGGCGGCATGGAAAAAGTAACGCCGGACACTTTCACCGGTACCAACAATTACCAAATGGCCAGGGATTCTGCGTGGGCCATACACAAGCACTCCAGTTTCCTGCGCCCGCCGGTCTACACGCTGATTTCTCTGCCGGACCACAAGGCTCGCCATGTTCTGGAGGACAATGCCGAGCTCGCTGCGAAAATGAAGGAACTTCGCCGCGGGGAACTGGAGTTCTACCAGGTGCAGGCGCGTGACGGGACGACCCTGGATGGCATGATGCTGCGTCCGCCGGATTTCGACGCGACAGCGCGGTACCCGATCATCAATTTTGTCTATGGCGAACCGGGCAAACAAACCGCAGTCGACGGCTGGCAGGGCGACCTCGGCATGTGGCACCTGCTGATGTCACAGCGCGGCTTCATTATTTCGTCCATCGATAATCGTGGTACGAAAGCGCCACGCGGCCGCGACTGGCGGCGCTCTATCTACGGAGCAGTCGGCACCGTAACGTCGCGCGACCAGGCGGATGCGCTGCAGGCGATATGTACGCGCTGGGATTACGTGGATTGCGATCGTGTCGGTGTCTGGGGCCATTCGGGCGGCGGTACGATGACGCTGAACCTGCTGTTTCGACATCCCGACCAATATCACGTCGGCGTGTCGCGCTCGCCGGTAACCGATCAGCGTTTGTATGACTCGATCTACCAGGAACGCTATTCCGGCACACTGCCGGACTACGAGCAGGCCTACGTCGAGAACTCCGCGATCACCTGGGCATCGCAGCTCGAGGGCAAACTGCTACTTGTTCACGGCACCGGCGATGACAACGTGCACTACCAGGGGACGGAGCGCCTGATCAATGAGCTCGTCAAGCACAACAAGCCCTTCGATTTGATGGCCTATCCGAATCGGCAGCACGGTCTCCGCCGCGGCGAAGGCACAGGGCTGCATCTGCACTCGAAGATGACGCGTTATTTCGAAGAGCACCTCAAAACGCGAGGTTCTGACTAGCGGCTACGTCGTCAGGGCATTAATCAAAGCGGAAGCGCGCGCATGCCGGAGCGCCGCGCACAGGCTGATGCCCTCGATGGTTTGCGCCAGCCGACGCTCGTAACCCGGTATTTTTTCGGCGTTCGCGACGACGAAGGCCTGCCATTCCTCCGCCTGTCCATTGGTGCAGAACGAATTACCCAGGACCGGCACGATGCCCGAACGAAAGCTCTCGGGGATCGTGTCAATGATAATGTCGCTGTTGGCTTGCATCCACGCGAATGTCTGCTCACTACTAGCCGGGTTATCCATCAGCCTGAACAGAATACGCAGCGACTCCGTACCCTTGAAGCGCCCCGCCAGAACGGCGGCGCGCAGTTTCTCAGTCAGCGATTGATTCTCGGAAGCGGCGAGCGCGCTGATTGCCGCCAGGCGAAATGCCGGATCGCCGGAGCCGACGGCCTGTTCGAGCAGCGCGCCAAAGAAGTCATTACCGAGTTCCTGAACCCCGACCGTCAGCGTCGACTCGAGCTGATCCAATGGCACAGCGCCCTCGTCCGGATCGCCGTCGAGACCGACGCGTGCGGCTGCCACTTGTGCGAGCGGCGCGCGCATCTGTGGATCGCGAGCGACGACGACCAGGAAGCGCTGCAGACTCTGTCGCAGTATCCGGGAGCCGGCATCGTCGGGATTGGTGATGCGCTCAAATCGGGGTTTTACGATTTTCCTGAACGCCTGATGGACCGGCTCGCGTTGCTTGACAGGGATGACGTTGCCAATGACTTCGAGTTTGTCAATGACGGCATCGACCACATCCCAGGAACTGTGATTGACCAGTTGCCTCATGCCGGCGACGAATTGATCGGCGCCGACAGCGCCGGAACGAAATCCGGCGTTGAGACTGTCCACGAGGGCCAGCGCCTCGGTGGCTGGCAAGTCATCGGCAACCGCGAGCAGGCCACGCCAGGAGTCGTTATCCAGCGTGAAACGATAGTAACCGGCGCCGTCAGCATTTGGATGGACCGCAGTCGGGCAGCTGTCGGCATCCAGCGTGACAGACCGTTGTTTCCGGCTCAGCAACGTACACGTGCTGTCACGCTCGCCAGCAGCGACGAAACTGAGGCAGACCGGCACCTGCCAGGTGCTGGCATCGGCATCGATTGGCGATCCGAGCGGCGCGTAACGGGATTGCGACAACTCAAGCCTGGGTTTCCGGCCGACCTCACAACTGACGGACAGCGAAATCAGGGGCACGCCGGGCTGTTCGATAAACGAGGTGAACGCGGTGCCAATCTCCTTGCGTTCGGAGCCCTCGGCCAGCGATTCAATGAAGTCCTCCGCATTTGCTACTCCGTCGCGGTGCCGCTGCATGTGCAGGCGCACGCCGGCACGAAAACGATCCTCGCCGACATAACGCTCAAGCATGGACAAGACACCAGCACCTTTCTGATAGGTAATGGCGTCGAATGCCGTGCCGATGTCCTCGTTGCGGTCGACCGGCTCGCGGATTTGTCGGGCTGCCGCCAGCGAGTCGCCGCCCATTGCACGGAGCGCGCCTTTCAACGTTGCGCGATCGAATTCGCCGTCCGGCCAATAGGCGTTGGCCGCCTTGTTCTGCATCCAGGATGCGAACGATTCATTCAACCAGATATCGTTCCACCATTCGGGTGTTACCAGGTTGCCGAACCACATGTGTGCCATTTCGTGGGCATGCACGCTCGTATATGCGCGTCGTTGACGCAATGGCGAGTCCGCGTCCATGACCAGTAGAAACTCGTCATAGGTAATTGCGCCGACGTTTTCCATGGCGCCGCCGAAGCCTTCCGGCACGGCGATCAGGTCGAGCTTGCGATACGGGTACGGCGTGCCGAAATATTGCTCCAGCGCACTCAGCAGGCCATCCGTATTTTCGAGTGCGTACTGCAGCCGGTCGCCCAGTCCTTTGGCAGCGATCGCACGTAACGGCAGCTCATACTGACGAATCTCGTTGACCGGCAGTGTGTCGTAATCGACGAGGTCATACGGGCCAACGGCGATTGCGATCAGGTACGTCGGTAGCGGGCGCGTCGTCGCAAATGTATGCCTGACGAAGCCGTCACCAAGATCGGTCGATGCGACCGCCGGCGTCGTGGTCACGACGACATCATCCGCGCGTACGATGAACGTCAGATCGAAAGGCACCTTGAAGCCGGGTTCATCAAACCCGGGGAAGACCTGCCGCGCGGCGATGGGCTGGAATTGGGTTGCCGCGTAGGACTCACCGTCACGGTCAACACGAAACAAACCGTTTTCAGCCGTGTTAAACGGCGCATCGTAGGTGAAATGCAGCGTTGCAGTGCCCCTCGACACCAGCCGTTCAAACGACACCAACGCGACGCCGGATTCGAGCTTTTCCTCGTAAGTGGCCTCGACGCGGCTGTCCGCGGCATCAACGACGTAGACTTCGGTGACGTTCAGGTGACGACCGTGTAGCCAGACATCGGCACGGTCTGCATTGAGGGACAAGTCGATGGATGCGGTACCCGAGAAGCGTTCTTCTGAAGGATCGATGGTGAGTTCAAGGCGATAATGAGTTGGTAAGACGTCGGTGCCGAGCTGGCCGACGGGCGGTTCGCCCGAGTGCCCGGCCGCCGGCGCGCCGCGTTCCGCGCAGCCTGCGATTAGCAGCGTGATCAGGGAAAAGAGGACCGGTGCCAGCCGGAAGGGCGTCTTTTTCATTTTGGTTACCGACCGTTTATACGCGTCTGTTGTTACGGATGAGGCTGCGGAGAGTATCATCAAGCGCATGCGAATAAGTTATTTCCTGGCTTCAGGTGCGGTCCTGGCCCTGTTCTGCGTTGCTTTTGGATCGGCCCGCGCAGATCCGTCTGCAGCGGTCGATGATTACCGTGAGGCACGTGGTGCGCTGGTGAAGGCTTATCAGCAGGGCGATTTTTCGGCCATGCGCTCGGCGGCGGATGCCGCGCTGCAGGCACGCCCCGGTTACCCGGGCGCTCTGTTCAATCGCGCGCTGGCGGAGGTGCTGGACGACGATGCCGCGGCGTCGCTGCAGACGCTGCGAAAATTACTGTCGATGCACGTGGATTTCGGCGTTGCAGCCATTGACGACTTCGCGCCACTCATGAAGCTCCCGGGTTGGCATGATTACGCGGCGGCTGCCCGGCGCCTGCATGATCCGGTCGGGGTGGCCGAGGTCGTCGTGTTGCACGAAGAATCCGATTTCATTCCGGAGGGTATCGCACGCGATGCTGAAGGGCGCCTGTATCTCGGCAGTATTCGCAAAGGCAAAATCGTTCGCATCGATGAGGATGCCGAGACGCTAAGCACGCCAGTCAACGGTCACTGGAGCGTCTTCGGCATGCGTTTCGATGAACAAGGCGGGCTGTGGTTCGCGAGCGCCGATATCGCTCAATTTGAAGGCCATGAGGAAACTGGCAACGCCACCGGCCTGTTTTGTCTTGACCGCGATACACGGCAGGTTTCGCTCAAAGCGCTATTGCCCGCCTCGGAACATCCGCAACTGCTGGGCGATCTCGTGATTGGCGGCGACGGCGAACTGTATGCGACCGACAGCCTGTCTGGCGCCGTGTACGCGTACCGTCGGACAACGAACTCGTTCGAGGCCGTGGCCGGGCAGGGCGCATTTGGCTCGCCGCAAGGACTCGTTATGGATGCGTCGGGCCGCTACCTGTACATCGCCGATTATATTGGCGGGCTGTTTCGAATCACGCTCGCGACCGGGACCGTGGAGAAGGTCACCGTAACTGCGAATGCGACCGACTACGGCATCGACGGATTGTATCGATACGGTGATGAGCTGATCGCAATCCAGAATGGCGTTCGTCCACACCGGGTTGTCGCTTTCAAGCTCGGCGACAACGGGCGATCGATCAGCCGTGCCAGAATACTTGCCGCGAACCTTCCCGAGTTCGACGAGCCGACGCTGGGGCTGGTCGATGGTGACAGTTTCTACTTTGTGGCCAACAGCCACTGGAATCGTTTCGACGCCGACCATAACGTCCCCGAGGGTTTAACCGGACCGATTGTTCTGAAGCTCACGCTCTCCGGAGCACCGGAATAACAGCCACGCCTCGCGCCTATGGCGGCGTCACCGTAACCACCAGCGGCAAATGGTCGGAGCCGATGCGAGGCCCCGTCCGGATATCGGCGATACCGACCCGCTCGGACACGAGCACGTGATCGATTGGAATCATCGCCGGCGGCATGAACGTCGGCCACGTCGGCAAAATGCCGTAACCGCGGCGCGCATTCTTCAGGCCGGTTGCGTCCTCGAAGTTGAGATAATGGCGATCCCAAATACTCGCATTGAGGTCGCCCAGCAATATCACTTCGCCGCGCGTCTGCGCGGCAAGCTCACTCACTGCAAGAAACTGCTGATTTCTTGCGGCGAAGTTAGCGCCGCCGAGCGGAATCATGGGATGCGTGCTGATAAACGTGATTTCTACCCCGCCGATGGTTGTACTCGCCAGGATGGTCGGGTAACCGAGTGGCGGGCTGTCAATATGCGACGCCGCCGATAGCGGCAAGCGCGACCACACGGCAATGCCGAAGTTATCCTCGCGCGGTACGCTATAGTCGAAAGGGTAGTCAGCCTGCAGGGCCTGCAGCGCTTCCAGCCAGTGCGGCGTTATTTCCTGCAAAAAAATGATGTCCGGCTGTTCGCTGTTGATCAGTTCGAGCACGCGTTCGTGGTCGCGGTTCGTTGACAGCACGTTCGCGTAAAGCAACCGGAGCCGGGTCTCGCCGGTTGCCGCCTCGCCATCGGCATACCAGGGCACGACATAACTTGCGTTTACCGCGACCGACACCGCGAGTATCAGAGCGCAAAAATTCCGTCGTCTGACAGCGCAAGCGATGAGCAACAGCAGCGACACAACGAGATATTGCAGCCGAAAGTGCGAGAACAGCTCGATGTAATGTTGTCGCGTATCGATCGCGGTCAATACGCTGAACACTACGGTGAGGATGGCGGCAACCTGCAGCAGCCCGTCGAAAGTCACGCTGCCGCGTTTGACTCTCTCGGAGCGACTGGAAGTGGCCACCGGGTTCAGTCGTCGATCGTGACTTCGACGATGGAGACCGTCTCGACGGGTACGTCCGAATGACCCGCGCGATCGCCGGTTGTGACAGCGGCGATCGCATCCACAATATCCATGCCGTCGGTCACCTTGCCAAACACCGCGTAACCGAAGTCACGTGAGCCGTTGTTCAGAAAATCGTTATCCCGAAGGTTAATGAAGAACTGCGACGTGGCGCTGTCGACGACGGCGGTTCGCGCCATCGCGAGCGTGCCACGGACATTGGACTCGCCGTTATCGGCCTCATTCTTGATCGGGTCACGCGTCGGTTTGCTCTGCATGTCCTCGTCCATGCCGCCGCCCTGGATCATGAAGTTCGGCATGACGCGGTGAAAAATGGTGCCGTCAAAGTGACCGTCCCTGACGTACTGACGGAAGTTCTCGCAACTGATTGGCGCTTTCTCGTCGAACAGCTCAACGCCGATATCGCCGTGATTGGTCTTGATCGTGATCATGATGTCTCGCAGTATTGGATGAGCGCCGTTATTTACCACTCCGGCGCGCAACTGTCACGCGCGGCAATCCCGCATAATCATTATGACCGACAATTTCGGACCAGCCTGAAGCTTCAAGTATCGTCGCGATGTCCGCCTGCTGCTCGGCCCCGTGTTCAACCAGCAGCACGCCATTCTCATCGAGTATGGCGCCGCAATCTCTGGCGAGTATCCGGATGGCATCGAGGCCGTCCGGGCCCGCGACCAGCGCCGACAGGGGCTCGTGGCTCAGTTTGCCGAGCGCCGCGTCATTGGCGCGCACGTAGGGCGGATTGCTGACAATGACGTTGAAGCGTTGCCCGCGCACCGGTTCCGTCCAGCTGCCGTGGGCAAAATCGAGATTGCCGAGGCACAGATGTCGGGCATTCTCTTCAGCCACGGCGAGCGCTGCTGCGCTGATGTCGGTGGCGGTGATCTGGCACAGCATGCGCTCGCTCGCCAGCGCAATCGCGATCGCGCCACTGCCGGTTCCCAGATCGAGAATGTGCCACTCGGCCTTACGCGGAATCTCGCGCAGGGCGAGGTCGACCAGCAGTTCCGTCTCGGGCCGCGGAACCAGCGTCGATGCATTGACGATCAGCTCGTGCGACCAGAATTCTTTCGTGCCCATGATATAGGCCATAGGCTCGCCGTCGGCGCGCCGCTCGAGCAGCGCGGAGAATCGGTCGAACGAGTGTTCGTCGAGCTCGTCTTCCGGATGCGCGAACAGGTAACTGCGTGGCATGTCGATGATGCGCGCGAGCAGGATCTCGGCATCAAGCCGCGACGAGTCGCTGACTTCGCTGAGGCGTGCTGCGGCATTTTCGAGCACGTTGTCCAGACGTTGGTTGGTCTCGTTATTCATAGGTAGTGCTGGTCCGGTGCTATCGCGTACACTCGCCACTGATTTCTAATGTAACCGATGTGCCGATGGACGTGTATTCCAATATTCTCGACATGGTGGGAAACACACCAATGCTCGAGGTCACCCATATAGATACCGGGCCGTGCCGCCTGTTTCTGAAGCTCGAGCTGTTGAATCCCGGGGGCTCGATCAAGGACCGCATCGGTATCTCGATGATCGACGAGGCCGAAAAACGTGGCGACATCAAACCGGGCGATACGCTGGTCGAGGCGACGGCAGGCAACACCGGACTGGGACTTGCTCTCGTCGCCGCACAAAAAGGCTACCAACTGATTCTTGTCCTGCCGGACAAGATGAGCCAGGAAAAGATCTTTAATCTGCGAGCGATGGGCGCAGAAGTCGTGTTGACGCGCTCGGACGTTGGCCGCGGACACCCGGAGTACTACCAGGATCTCGGCCAGCGCATCGCGAACGAACAGGGGGCCTACTTCATTAACCAGTTCGGCAATCCGGACAATTCGCTCGCGCATGAGCAGACGACCGCGCCGGAGATTGTGGCGCAGATGCGCGGCGAACTCGACGCGATCGTT
>Ga0224508_10001842_pt1 | contig 18591 bp, 12 predicted proteins | sample SF_Jan12_sed_USG_4_FD_170157 | JGI IMG/M metagenome (GOLD analysis project Ga0224508, IMG submission 170157) | Sediment microbial communities from San Francisco Bay, California, United States - SF_Jan12_sed_USGS_21 | ecosystem: Environmental > Aquatic > Marine > Sediment | place: USA... | reverse complement strand
GGGGGCAACCTCCCAAACCGGGGGGGCCGACATCCAGGTCGCCACCGCCGGTGACATCGCTCCGGCCCTGACCCAGGCTGTCGGCGTCGCTGCCGAGCGACTGGTCGTCACCTTCCAAGGACCGGCCGATGCCGATGGTCGCAGCAACGTTGCGCTGTCGGTCGGTGCTGTCGGCACCGAGTTCTCGTACCCGGCCGGGACGGTCACCGAGCTACCGCTCCAGCTCGCTCCGGTGTCACAGTCGACGGCATCGGGACTGGCCTTCTTCCGGACCTCGACCGGCCTGTACGTCGCCCTCGGTCTGGCGTTCGTCGGCATCACGCTCGGGGTGTGGTCGCTCGGCTCGATGATGGCCGGCCGAGAGGCCGGGCTCGACGGCGTGTTGTCCCGCTACACCGACGGCTCGCTCGACATGTCCGACAGCGACCAGGTCGAGGAGCTGATCGTCCAGTCGGCGCTGCTGCAGCGGGCCGTCAACTTCAGCGAGTCGTTCGCCGAGAAGCGGGGGTTCCTCGCCCGCGTCGAAGAGCTCCTCGAGCGGGCCAACCTGCCCGTCCGGGCCGGCGAGGCGATGTTCATTCTCGCTGCGATCGGGATCCTGTCGACCGGCTTCGGCCTCGTCCTGACCCAGAGCATCCTGGTTGCGCTCCTGTTCGGGTTCGGTGCCTCCGGCATTGCCTTCTTCGTCGTGCGGTTCCTCGGGCGCCGCCGGTTCAAGGCCTTCGAGTCCCAGCTGCCCGACACATTGCAGTTGCTTGCCGGCACCCTGCGGGCCGGCTACTCACTGCCGCAGGGCTTCGAGGTCGTGTCGCGAGAGATCGGCGATCCGATGGGTCAGGAGCTCCGCCGAGCCATGACCGAGGCCCGCCTCGGTCGGGAGCTCGAGGAGAGCCTCAGCGGGGTGTCGGAGCGCATGGCGAGCGCCGACTTCGCCTGGGCGGTCATGGCGATCAGCATCCAGCGCGAGGTCGGCGGCAACCTCAACGAGCTCCTGATGAGCGTGGCCGACACGATGATCGCTCGCGAGCGACTCAAGCGGGAGATCGGTGCGCTGACCGCCGAGGGCCGGATGTCGGCCGGTGTGCTGTCGTTCCTGCCCCCGGGGCTCGGCCTCGTCATGTGGCTCATGAACCCCGAGTACGTCGAGGTCCTGTTCACCGAGTTCCTCGGGAACATCCTCCTCGGGGTCGGCGTGGTGTCCGCCCTCATCGGGCTGGCCTGGATGAAGAAGGTGATCACGGTCGATGTTTGATCTGCTCAACTCCATTCCCCTCGAGGCCTTCGTCGGTCTCGGTGGGCTCGGCGTCGGCCTGGTCCTGTTCTTCGTGCTGACCCAGCTCGACGAGCGGGCCACCGCCCGGTCGAGCCTCCGCCAGCTCGACGACTACGAGGTCGAGAATCAGCGAGAGCGGGAGCTGCTGGCCCCGATCCAGGACCGGCTGCTCGCCCCCGTTCTCGCCGGCTTCGCCCGCTTCGGCGGCCGGCTCAACCCACCCGAATACGTCGAGCGGGTCCGCAACAAGCACGTCCAGGCCGGGATCGCATCGGCCGAGCGGGTCGAGCGGTTCCTCGCCGTCCGCATCCTCGGTTTCGCCTTCATCCCGCTCTGGTTGGCGCTCACGTTCCTGGTCAACCCGCTCGACCTCGGCGGCTTCTTCCTGTGGGGCTTCGCCCTCACCGGCACCCTGATCGGAGCGATCGGCCCGTCGTCGCGGCTGAACGGCAAGGTCCAGGCCCGGCAGAAGTCGATCCAGCGGGCACTGCCTGACGTCCTCGACCTGCTCGTGATCTCGGTCGAGGCCGGCCTCGGGTTCGAGCAAGCCGTCGATCGCGTCATCACCAACGTCCCCGGCGAGCTCGCCGACGAGTTCGCCCGCGTCCTCGGCGAGACCCAGGCCGGCTCGTCACGGGCCGACGCCTTGCGGGGTATGCAGAACCGGGTCGACATCCCCGAGATCCGCTCGTTCACCCTCGCCATGATCCAGGCCGACACGTTCGGTGTCAGCATCGGGCGGGTGCTCCGAGCCCAGGCCGACGAGATGCGGGTCAAGCGCCGCCAGAGGGCTCAGGAGAAGGCCCAGAAGGCACCGGTCAAGATGATGATCCCGATGGTCCTCTGCATCTTCCCCGCGCTGTTCGTCGTCGTGCTGGGACCGGCGATGATCAACATCGCAAAGACCCTGTAGGCCACCGTGACCGTCACCGGGGCCGTCCGCGAGCCGGAGGCGACGGGGACCGAAGCCACCGAAACGACGAGCGGATCCGCCGGTGACGGCGGCGGTCTCGATCTGGCCCGGGCGGTCGGCTTGATCTTCACGCTCCTCGGCTTCGGCATCGGCTCGAGGGTGATCACCGACAACAGCTTCCTGACCCACCTGGCCACCGGCAACCTGATCCTCGAGCAGGGCGCAGTACCGACGGCCGATCCGTACTCCTCGGTCGCCAACGGCGAGCCATGGATCGTCCAGAGCTGGTTGGTCAGCCTGGTGTACGGCGTACTCGACGCCGTGTTCGGGGGGTGGGCGATCCGCCTGTTCCACGGTGCCATTGGTGCTGCCGTCACCGCTGGGCTGTGGAGGCTGACCGAGCCTGCCCGCCAGCTCGTCACCCGGGCCGGGCTGGTCAGCCTGGTCGTGCTGATCGGAACCTCGCTGTGGTCGCCCCGGCCCTTGCTGGTAGGGCTACTGGCCACCGTCCTCGTGCTCCAGGTGCTCGAAGGGATCCGGCGGCCATGGCTGCTGGTCCCGGTGTTCTGGGTGTGGGTCAACTCACACGGCTCGTTCGTGCTCGGCTGCGCCCTGATCGCAGCCACGACGCTCGGTGCCGCCATCGACGACCGTCGGCTTCCCGTCCGGGAGCTGCGGGTTGCCGCGTTCGGCGTCGCCGGCTGCCTCCTGGCGATGGTCAACCCACTCGGCTGGCGGTTGTTGTGGTTCCCGCTCCACCTGATCCGGCGGGGTGACGCGCTCGATCGGGTCACCGAGTGGGCGTCGCCCTCGTTCCGGGTCCCCGTGGAACAGCTGTTCCTCCTGCTGCTCGGGCTGATCGTGCTGGCCGCGTCCCGGGGCGGGCCATGGCGGGCCTTGCTGCCGTCGTTGGCGTTCTTCGTTGGCGGGCTGCTGGCGGTCCGCAACCTCGGCTTGGCGTCGCTGGTGATCGTGGCGATGGCCGGTCCCTCGCTGCGGGACCTGCTCGGGTCGCTCGACGGCCGTGCGCCCGGACGGGTTCCCCGCCTCGTCGCAGCCGTCGCCATCGCCGGGTCCATCGTCGTCGTCGCCGGTGTGGTGACGACCGGTCCCGTCGGCCTCGACAGCTATCCGACTGAAGAGGTCACCTGGCTCGACGAGCGCTCGCTGGTCGCCGAGCCCGACGTGCGCCTCGCCCAGCGCGACTTCGTCGGCAACTACCTGACCCTCCGTTACGGGCCGGAGGCCGGTGTCTTCATGGACGACCGCTTCGATTTCTACCCTCAGACGGTCATCGACGACCACAACGGCTTGCTGCTCGGCGGTGACTTCGCCGACATCATGGCCCGCAACTCCTTCGACGTCGTGCTCTGGGCCACCGATACGCCGTTGCGGCGGTGGCTCGACACCGACCCGGAGTGGCAGGTCGTCGTCGGTGACGACGCCTGGTTCGTCGCCTGCCGGACCGGGAGCCCCGTCTACGACCGTTGCCGCCGCTGAGCGAGCCCGATCGGTCGGTCGCCGGGTAACCAGTCCCTCGTCGACGGGTCGGCGGACCCAGAGGGCCAGGACCGGGTGCTTACCCCAACGGCCGGTGAGGGTGGGGGATTCCTCAGGCGACGTGTGGCGAAAGCGGCCACTCTTGACGCTGTGTGGATGGCCAGATTCGGGAACGGGCTGTGGTACCGCGTTCGGCGCGCGGTGCCCGTCCGCAACCTCGAACGGCTGGAGGGCCTATCGGTCGCCGTCGGCCTCGACGGACCGACGGGGTCCGCACCGGACGCGCCGAGAAAACCACCGGAGGTGGGAAGCGCTGTGCTCCCCACCTCTGGCGGTACCTCTTCGGTTGGATGATCGGTACCTGCGGTACCGAGTCGATCAGCTGTCGATGGCGCTGGCGATCGAGCTGAACTTGTCTTCGGCGGCCGAGCCGAGCAGGGTGACCGCGGCGATACAGACGACGGCGATCAGCGCGACGAGCAGTGCATACTCGACGAGGCTGGCGCCCCGTTCGGTCTTGGCCTGTGCCCGGGCCCAAGCAGCGAGGAACTGGAAGTGAAGCATGGTTTCTCCGTGTTGTGTGCTGGTTTCGATCCCTGTGGGTGATTTCGATCCCTGTGGGGTGTGATCAAATGAATCGACGACGAGCCCAGATTTCTGTATGGGCCACCGGCATCAATCACCCACGGCCAAACGCATCAACCGGTCCACACCCCGTGATCAGTTGAGGGTCACGATGCCCATGCGCACGGCTTGCAGCACCGCCTGGGTACGGTCGCGAGCGTCGAGCTTCTGATAGATCGAGGCGAGGTGGTTCTTGACCGTCTTCTGGCTGATGAACAGCTGCTCTGCCACCTCCGGGGTCGAGCAGCCGTCGGCGATCAGCTGGAGCACCTCCTCTTCACGGGCGGTGATCACACGCTCCGGTTGCTGCCCGTTCTCCTGCCGCCGGACCTCGGCCAGCATCGAGGCCGCCAGACCGGGCGAGAGAGCGGTCTCGCCGAGCGCGACGGCTTCGATCGCCTGGGCGATCTCGTCGGTGCTGCAGTCCTTCACCAGGTACCCGTTGGCCCCGGCCCGGATCGCCTCGGTGAGGATGTCGTGGTCGGCATGCATCGTCAGGACCACGATCCGGACGTCGGGCTGGCGGGCCTTGATCTGGCGGGTGGCCTCGACGCCGTCGAGCTCGGGCATCGTCACGTCCATGAGGACGACGTCGGGTCTGATCGAGGCCGCGAGGTCGAGGGCCTCGACACCGTTGCGGGCCTCGGCCACCACCGTGAAGCCGAGCTCCCCCAGCGATCGACGGAGGCCCTCGCGGAGCATGCGGTGGTCGTCGGCCAGCATGAGCCGGATCGACGATCGCAGGCCGGCGGGCGATGCCGGGTCGGCGAGGGGCTGGGTGGTGGAGGTCGCGTCGGTACCCGACCGCTCGCTCACGTTTGGGGTAGGAAACACCGTATTGTTGTCCCTTCTCCTGGTTTGGATGTCAGTTCGAACGTCGCTCCGACGCTGTCTGCTCGCTCCCGCATGCCAACGATCCCGTAGGAGTCGGCGCGCCCGAGCCGGCCATCGGCCGATCGGGCGGTCAGCCCTTGTCCGTTGTCGACGACTTCGAGCAGGGTGCCGCCGTCGCGCCAGCTCCACCGGACCCACGCGTCGGTGGCGCCGGCGTGGCGCTCGACGTTCACCAACGCCTCCTGGGCGATCCGCCACATCTCCCGTTCCTGCAGGATCGGCAGGCGCCGCTCGACATCGCAGTCGAGGGTGATCCTCAGCGCGCTGCGCTCGGCGACGCGGGCTGCGAAATCCTCGGCCGTCTGGGCGAAGCCCTTGGTGTCGGTCACGTCGGTACGAAGATCCGACAGGGTGTCGCGGACCTCGCCGATCACGTCCCGCAGGTCCTCGCGGAGCTTGCGGAGGTTGTCGCCGTTCGGCTCGGCCGCGTCGTCGAGCCGGATCATCCGATCGATCTCGACGCCGAGGTAGGCGAGCGACTGCCCGATTCGGTCGTGCAGGTCTCGGGCGATACGGGTCCGCTCCTCGGCGGCTGCGACGTTGCGGATCCGGCTGAACCAGCGGGCGTTGTCGATGGCCAGCGCCACCGGCTCGACGAACCCTCGCATGATCTGCTCGTCGCGGTCGCCGAAGTGGTCGGCGGTCCGGGACTCGACGCCGAGGAGCCCGACGAGGCGGCCCCGGGCGAAGAGGGGGACGTACATCCCCGCGTTCGATTTGGCGCCGAGAGCCGATCCGTTGTCGGCCCCGGCGGGGAGCCGGACCAGCTTGCGCTGGCGGGCGGCTTGCCGCAAGGCCCGCGGCATCCGAGCCGGGTCGAGCTCGCCAGCGATGCCCAAGCCTCGCTGCGTGGCGACGGTCCACGTCCCGTCGGCCTCCTCCCGTGAGAGGATGAAGGCGACGTCGTGATCGATCAGGCCCTTGAGTCGAGCCAGCGTCGAGTCGAGCACGTCGGCGAGGTCGAGCGAGGCCGGCAAGGTCTGAGCGACCCGGTGGAGGTCGGTCAGTAGGGCGTTGGCGTCGGCCAGCCGAGCGACCCGATCGAGGGCGATGCTGTGACGACGGTTGGCCTCGCCGGAGATCCGCCTGGTGTACCCAGCGATCACGCCGCCGGAGAGCAGGAGCGTCGTCCACTGGGCGGCTTGGGTTGCGTGCTCGGTGTCCCACGCCGCCGAGCGCATGCCGGCGACGGTCACGGCCAGGGTCGACAGAACTCCTACCCGGATCGCGAAGCCGAAGCCCCGGGCGAAGCCGGCGACGATGACGGCGTTGATCATCAACAACACCAGCGACGACTCCCAGTAGCCGGTGGTGACGACGGCCAACACGTGCAAGCCGATCTCGGCTACGAGGAAGGCGGTCGTCCAGGCGGAGCCGGTGTAGCGGAGGGGGCGGACCGTCCGGTACACGGTGTTGACCAGTATCAGGACGACCCAGGTCAGGACGAGCGGCTCCGCAGAGAGCAGCTCTGGGCTGGCGAGCACGATCGACACCCCGGTGGTCGCCCACCTGACTGCGAGGATGGCCGGAGCGAACAGCGCCAGGCGGTTGTCGTCGCCCGCCTCCCCTCGACGCCGGTCGGGCCGCGAGGAACCGGGGGCCGCGATGGACCGCGGCTTGCTCCTGACGGTGTGGTGTGGCGCCCCAGGGGTTGCGTCACCGACGATGAGATCGGTCATGTGCGGTCTTGTGGTTCGGGTCTCTCCGCGACGGGTGTCGCGGCGGTCGCTTGCTCCCCCAGGAACGTTGTGCTCCCCGCTTGAGAGGTCGGTCCCTCCGACCAAAAGATGAGCGGTGCGGCCCACGCCCGGTACCGTCGTGGCGTGAAACTCGTAGCGCTCACGGGGGGCATCGGATCGGGCAAGTCCGCAGTGTCGGAGCGGCTGTTAGCATTCGGGGCCCGCATCATCGACGCCGACGAGGTCGTCAAGGACCTTCAACGACCGGGCCGGCCGGTGTTCGAGGAGATGGTCGCCCGGTGGGGCGAGGGGATCGTTGCCGACGATGGCACCCTCGACCGGCGGGCGGTCGCGGCGATCGTCTTCGGCGACGATGGGGAGCTGAAGGCGCTCAACAAGATGATCCACCCTGCGGTGCGGGCCGAGATGCATCAGCAGGCCGATGCGCTCGCCTCCTGGGGCGGCGTGGTCGTCCTGGACATCCCGCTGCTGGCCGAGGGCGGCGACGATCGTCGGGGAGCCTCGGGCGTCATCGTCGTCGACCTGCCCGTCGAGCTCGCGATCGAGCGACTGATGGCGTTCAGGGGCTTCGAGCGGGCCGACGCCGAGGCTCGCATCGCCGCCCAAGCAACGAGGACCGATCGCCTGGCCATGGCCGATTTCGTGATCGACAACAGCGGAGACCTCGCCGATCTCGACGCCGAGGTCGAGCGCTGCTGGGTGTGGCTCGCTGGGCTCGACTCCACCCCGTGGCCTCCGCCGCCCGACGAGCGGCCCGGCTGATCCCCGGCCCGAACCGGCAACCGGAGGGCGTCACAAGGCTCCGATAGCCTGGAGGGGTGCCACCGTTCCAGGTCGTGTCAGAGTTCAGGGCGGCCGGTGATCAGCCGAAGGCGATCGCCGAGCTGACGCGCAGCGTCCAAGCCGGTGAGAAGCAGCAGACCCTGCTGGGCATCACCGGCTCGGGCAAGTCGGCGACGATCGCGTGGACGATCGAGGCCGTGCAGCGGCCGACGCTCGTCATAGCACCAAACAAGTCGTTGGCGGCCCAGCTGGCCAACGAGTTCAAGGAGTTCTTCCCCCACAACCGGGTCGAGTACTTCGTCAGTTACTACGACTACTACCAGCCCGAGGCCTATCTCCCGTCGTCCGACACCTACATCGAGAAGGACTCGTCGGTCAACGACGAGATCGACCGGCTCCGGCACTCGGCAACCTCAGCACTCCTGACCCGGCGCGACACGATCGTCGTCGCTTCGGTCTCGTGCATCTACGGGCTGGGCTCGCCCGAGGAGTACAAGGACAAGCTCCTGATCGTCCGGGCCGGCGAGGAGCACGACCAGCGGGCGATCCTCGCCCGCCTGGTCGACATGCAGTACGAGCGCAACGACATGAACCTCGTGCGGGGCAAGTTCCGGGTCCGGGGTGACACGATCGAGGTCCACCCGGCCTACGAGGAGTTCCTGGTCCGCATCGAGCTGTTCGGCGACGAGATCGAGGCCATCACCACGATCGATCCGTTGACCGGGGAGAAGCTCGAAGATCTCGAGGAACTGGTCGTCTTCCCCGCCACCCACTACGCCGCGTCGGACGAGCGGATGGCCCGGGCGATCACCGGTATCGAGGTGGAGCTGCAGGAGCAGCTCGCCAAGTTCGAAGCGGAGAACAAGCTGCTGGAAGCCCAGCGCCTCCGGATGCGGACCCAGTACGACCTGGAGATGATGCAGGAGATGGGCTTCTGCAACGGCATCGAGAACTACAGCCGCCACATCGATGGTCGGGCCGCAGGTGAGATGCCCTACACCCTGCTCGACTTCTTCCCGGACGACTACCTGACGATCCTCGATGAGAGCCACGTAGCGGTGCCCCAACTCCACGGGCAGTACGAGGGCGACCGGAGCCGCAAGATCACCCTGATCGAGCACGGCTTCCGCCTGCCCTCGGCGGCCGACAACCGACCGCTCCAATTCGAGGAGTGGGCCGAGAAGTCCGGGCAGGTGATCTACCTGTCGGCCACCCCAGGCCCGTACGAGCTCCAGCACTCAACGACGATCGCCGAGCAGATCGTCCGGCCGACCGGTCTCGTCGACCCGGAGGTCGTCGTGCGCCCGACGAAGGGTCAAATCGACAGCTTGCTCGACGAGATCTCCTCCGTCGTCGACAGAGACGGGCGCATACTCGTGACGACCCTGACCAAGAAGATGGCCGAGGACCTGACCGACTACCTGGTTGAGCAGGGCGTCCGGGTCCGCTACCTCCATAGCGAGATCGACACGATCCAGCGGATCGAGACACTGCGCGGTCTCCGGCTGGGCGAGTTCGACGTGCTGGTCGGCATCAATCTCCTGCGGGAGGGGCTCGACCTGCCAGAGGTCCAGCTCGTCTGCATTCTCGATGCCGACAAAGAGGGCTTCCTACGATCGGAGACGTCGCTCGTGCAGACCATCGGGCGGGCGGCCCGCAACGTCGACGGCAGGGTGATCATGTACGCCGACGAGGTGACCCCCTCGATGCAGAGCGCGATATCGGAGACGAACCGCCGGCGCGGCCTGCAGATGGCCTACAACCAGGCCAACGGCATCAACCCCCAGACGATCCGCAAGGCCGTCACCGACATCCTGTCGCTCATACGCCCCGATGCCGAGGCCCCGATGCCCGGCAAGGACCAGCGCAAGCGGCGCCCGCAGGACGAGAGGCGGCTGAAGGAGCTGGCCGAGCTGCCCGAGGCGGAGCTGGAGCGGCTGATCTTCACCTTGGAGGAGGAGATGCGGGAGGCATCGGCCGACCTCCGTTTCGAGTACGCAGCGCGCCTGAGAGACGAGATCAAGGATCTCCGGCGGGAGCTGCGGGAGATGGTCTGATCAGTCGCTGCCGGCTCGGTGCGGCGACGCCGTCTCGCTGAGTTCGAGATGGCGAACCCGTTCGGTCTCGGCGATCACCCGATAGCCGGCGATCCCGTCGACGTCGACCGACGCCAAGCCGAACACGTTCACGCTGTCGACGCCGGCGCCCGCCAGGTCGGCGAGCAACTGCTCGGCCGTATCGGGCTCGGCGAAGTAGAACGCGGTCGGGAGGGCGGGCCACGCCAACCGGGGGAGCGGGCGCACGTCGGTGACCACGACGTCGCTCGGGATTGCTGTGACCTCGGCGACGACGTCGCTATGGGTTTCGTGGAGCTCGTGGCTGGCCACGATGCCGACGATCGCCGGCGCGACGAGCAGCGCGGTGAGCGGTAGCCGCTGGTGACGGAACAGCTGCTCGCCGCCGATCGCAGCGGCCACCGCCACGGGAACGAACGCCATCGACAGGTAGCGGCCGCCCCATTGCAGCCCACCGCTGCTGGCGTATTGCGTGAGCACGACCAGTGCCGTGAAGGCAGCGCTGGACCCGAGCAGCAGCCGCATCCCGGCCTCCTCGGTTGCGCCAGCATGTCGGAAGCCGGGCCCGGCGACGATGAGCACGAAGACGACCGGCCAGGCGGTGATCGTTCCGGCCAGCAGGAGCCCGGGAGCGACCAGCACGACCAACCCGTACGGCACGCACGCAGCGAGCAACACGGCACCGGCGAATCGGGCGGTACGGCGATCGCCGCCGTCGTCGGACGAGCCGACCGAAGCCCCTGGCGACTCGCCGTGCCGCAGCCGGACAGCGGCGAACACGACCAGGATCAGCGCCAGCAGGATCAGCACCGGGCCGGGACCCGGACGGACGGTGGTCAGCAGCAGCTCCCACGCTGCCGGGAGCCGGCTCCGGAGCCAGCCCGGCGAGCCACGGAGGGTCTCGACGTCGGTGACGATCGGCAGCCGGTCGGCGCGGATCGCCAGGCCCCAGGCCCGGTTGGCGGCCCACGCCACCGCGGCCGAGCCACCGCCGATCACCACTGCCAACCACGCTGTCCGGCCCCGCCGCACCACGACCAGGGTTCCGCAGAAGCTCGCGATCCACAGCGCTGACTCGGTCCGCACGGCCGCTGCGGCCACCAGCGCGGTCGTGAACGCGAACAGCAGGATCGCCTGCCTCAGCCGGCTGCTCGACGGCGGCCCATCGAGCAGCTTGACGCTGGCCAGGACAGCCGCCCCGGCCAGCGCCGTGCTGAGCGTATGAGCCCACAGCGACGTGGCGTTGACGATGACCGGGCCGAGCGCCAGGAGCCAGAAGGCGAGAGGAGCGGCCCGTTGCCGCCAGTGGGCGGCCAGCAACCACGCCACACAGGCGGCAGCGAACGCACCGACCACGGGGATCGACTGGAGGGCCAGGGCGTTGCCGGCCGCCGTCGGCTCGGTCTCGCCGCCGGCTGCTTCCGCCACAGCCGCGGCTGCGTCGGCGGTAGCGGTCAGCAGGATGGCGTAGCTCGGGTTGGAGCTGTAGGGGAGCGGCCCGTCCGGCGTGATCGCCGAGTTGAACCAGCCCTCGTTCTCCTCGGCTACCACGGGAAGCGGTCGGTCGAGCACCCAGTCACCCTGCTGCAGGGCGTGCACTTGGCCGCCATAGGCACCGTCGTCGGTGCCGAGCGACGACGCGAGCGGGAGCCAGGCGGTGATCGCCGCCAGCAACAGGGCGTAGGCGGCCGCATGGCGCCCCAGGCGAGGGACCCGAGCCCTGGATTTGTCGAGCTGGGTGGACGCCGCCTCGGAAGAGGTGACCCGGGCGGTGGCGGTCGAAGACGGCACACCTGGTCATTCGGCTGCGGCCGGCCTCGTCTGAAGTGCGGGATCGGGCCCGATGACCGCCCCGAACCTTCGTTCGCTTGGGGGCCACCTGTAGGCTGTGCCGGTGGCAGACAAGATCGTCATTCGAGGTGCCCGCGAACACAACCTCCGCCAGATCGACCTCGACCTCCCCCGCGACAAGCTGATCGTCTTCACCGGATTGTCCGGATCGGGGAAGTCATCGCTGGCCTTCGACACGATCTACGCCGAGGGTCAGAGGCGCTACGTCGAGTCGCTCTCGGCTTACGCCCGGCAGTTCCTCGGCCAGATGGACAAGCCAGACGTCGACTTCATCGAGGGCCTGTCGCCGGCGATCTCGATCGACCAGAAGTCGGCAAGCAAGAATCCGCGATCGACGGTCGGCACCGTCACCGAGATCTACGACTACCTCAGGCTTCTCTTCGCCAGGATCGGGGTGCCCCACGATCCCGAAACCGGGGAGCAGCTGGTGCGGCAGACCCCGCAGCAGATCGTCGACCGGGTGCTGCAGCTCGACGACGGGACTCGGTTCCAGGTGCTCGCCCCGGTCGTTCGAGGCCGCAAGGGAACCTACGAGACCCTGCTCGCCGACCTGGCATCCGAGGGCTTCGTGCGGGCGATCGTCGACGGTGAGCTGATCGAGCTCGGGGGCGAGCTGCCCGATCTGGCCCGTTACGAGATGCACGACATCAGGGTCGTCGTCGACCGCCTCGTGCGCCGGGACGGCATCGAGCGACGGCTGACCGACTCGATGGAGACTGCGCTGAGGCTGGCCGAGGGAGTGGCCGAGATCGAGATCGTGCCGCCGAAGGGCTCAGACTCCGAACCCCAGACGCTGGTGTTCAGCCAGCATCTCTCCCGCCCCAGCGACGGCAAGAGCTTCGAGGAGTTGGCGCCCCGGAACTTCTCGTTCAACTCGCCATACGGCGCCTGTGAGGCCTGCGACGGGCTCGGCACGACCTACGAGGTCGACCCCCAGCTGGTGGTCCCCAATGGCGAGCTGACCGTTGGCCAGGGCGCCATCCACCCTTGGGCGGGAGGTCGCAGCCGTTACTTCGGCCGGCTCGTGGAGGCGGTGTGCGAAGAGTACGGGATCCCCTACGACGAGCCGTGGGACAGCCTGAGCGCCAAGCATCGGAAACTGCTCCTGCAGGGGGGTGCCGCTCGCCGGGTCACGGTCAGGTACAAGAACCGGTACGGCCGGCAGCGAACATACAACGCCACGTTCGAAGGCATCATTCCCTATCTCCGGCGACGCCACACCGAGGCGGAGTCCGACTCGCAGCGAGAGCAGATCGAGGGCTACATGCGGGAGGTGCCCTGTCCGACCTGCGACGGCGCCCGGCTGAATCCGCTGTCGCTCGCGTGCCTCGTCGACGGCCGCTCGATCTTCGACGTGTGTTCACTGTCGATCGGCGAAGCGGCGAAGGTGATCGCCGGCCTCGAGCTCTCCGACCGGGACCAGCTGATCGCCGACCGGGTTGTCAAGGAGGTCAACGCCCGTCTCAGCTTCCTGCTCGACGTCGGGCTCGACTACCTCAGCCTGAGCCGCTCAGCCGCCACCCTGTCGGGAGGCGAAGCGCAGCGGATCCGTCTGGCCAGCCAGGTCGGCTCCGGTCTGGTCGGCGTGCTCTACGTGCTCGACGAGCCATCGATCGGACTGCACCAGCGCGACAACGCCAAGCTGATCGCCACACTGTGCCGGCTGCGCGAGCTCGGCAACACGGTCCTGGTCGTCGAGCACGACGAGGAGACGATCAAGGTGGCCGATCACGTCGTCGACATCGGGCCCGGGGCCGGCGAGCACGGTGGTGACATCGTCTACAGCGGCTCGGTCGCTGGGTTGTTGAAGCGCCGCAAGTCGATCACCGGCCAGTATCTGGCTGGCAAGAGGACGATCCCGGTCCCCGAGCTTCGTCGCTCGCCCGACGGTCCGTCGCTCGTGGTCAAGGGGGCACGGGAGCACAACCTGAAGAACATCGACGTCGAGATCCCCCTCGGCTGCTTCGTCTCCGTCACCGGCGTGTCCGGATCGGGGAAGTCGACACTCGTCAATGGGATCCTGCTGCGGGCGCTGATGCAACGGATCTACTCGTCGAAGGTCCCGCCGGGCCTGCACAAAGGGATCGACGGGCTGGAGCACCTCGACAAGGTGATCGACATCGACCAGTCACCGATCGGGCGGACCCCTCGGTCCAACCCGGCGACCTACACCGGGGTGTTCGACCGCATCCGCAAGCTGTTCGCCATGACCAACGAGGCCAAGGTCCGGGGCTACCAGCCCGGCCGGTTCTCGTTCAACGTCTCCGGTGGCCGATGCGAGGCCTGCGCCGGTGACGGCACGATCAAGATCGAGATGCACTTCCTGCCCGACGTCTACGTGCCGTGCGAGGTCTGCAAGGGGGCCCGCTACAACCGCGACACACTCGAGATCCAGTTCAAGGGCAAGAACATCTCCGAGGTGCTCGACCTGCCTATCGAGGACGGACTCGAGTTCTTCGCCAACCAGCCCCCGATCGCTCGCCACCTCCAGACCCTCGTCGACGTCGGTCTCGGCTACGTGCGGCTCGGACAGCCGGCACCCACGCTCTCGGGCGGTGAGGCGCAGCGGGTCAAGCTGGCTTCGGAACTGGCCAAGCGGTCGACCGGTCATACGATCTACCTGCTCGACGAGCCGACGACCGGCCTCCACTTCGAGGACATCCGCCGGCTCCTGACCGTCCTGACCCGCCTCGTCGAGCAGGGGAACACCGTGCTCGTCATCGAGCACAACCTCGACGTGATCAAGACCGCCGATTGGATCATCGACCTCGGCCCCGACGGCGGTGACGGCGGCGGTCGGGTCGTGGCCACCGGTACACCGGAGGAGCTGGCGGTCATCCCCAACAGCCACACCGGCCGGTTCCTCGCCCGCGTGCTCGAGCCTGGCTGAGGGGCAGGACGGGAGTCGCGATCAGACGACCGGCGGTAGCTCGATCGTCGTGCGATCCGTCGGCGCCGACGAAGGCTCGTCGTCGGAAGGGGGCTCGTGAGTGACGGGACCAGGGAAACCGGCCGACACCGGCGAGAAGCCGGGCCGGTCGCTTCGACGGCGCTTCCTCCCGGTCCGCTCGTTCTTGCGGGCAACGACCGCATAGGCGCTGCTCCGCTCGACCGGCAGCAGATCCTCGATGGCGAAACCCGCGGCGTCGAGGAGGTAGTTGAGGCCGAAGCGCGACCGGCCGGCCAGCCGGGGCGCAGCGGGCTCGGGCACGATCAGCGGAGCGGTGAGGAACAGGTGCCCGCCCGAGCGGAGTGCCCGGCTGATCTCCGCCATGATCCCCAGCGGCTCAGCGGTCCGGTCGAGCACGCCGCTGCAGAACACGACGCCGAAGCGCTCGCTGGCCACCGGCAGCATCGCGAACGCTCGGGTCGGCTCGAAGCCGCCGTAGTACCCGGCGGCGGGCTCGGGATGGATCGAGATCGACCGGTAGCGGTCGATGGGGAACAGCGAATGGAACGAGCTGTCACCGAGACCGACCTCGAGCACCTCGCCGTCGCCGTCGGCCGTGGCGCTGGCGGCCCGCTGGGCGAAGCCATCGATCGAGGTCCGCCGGCTGGGGGCCGGCGCCGTCGCTGGCGGAGCGGTGACGGGAGAGCGGCGGGGACCGGCAACCGAGGGGCGGGACAACGCACGGGACAGGCGGGGCAGCGACGGGGTTCGCTTCATCCGACCCCGGGTGATGGCGCGTTCTGGGCAGCGGCACATCGATGACGAGGGCGAGCAATGGACAAGGCGGTGACCTTCCACCGGGCGGGCAGCGTGGACGGACAGAAGCGTCGCTCCTGTCGGCACCGGACGGTTCGACGTGAGCGGGATTCGGGATGCTAGCGCCAGCCCGACCGGTGGCGGTGGATGCCGGATGGCCCGGCCGCTTCTTGAAACCCGGTCGGCCCTGCCGACGGGCGTCGCAGATGAAGAACACGGCAGGCGCGATTTTCCAGGCGGGGGTGGCGGTGGCGGTGACCGGCGTTGCCACCGCTCACGCCCACCTGATCGCCCCCGAGCCCTACGACCTGCTTCGCTCGTCGCGGCTCGGTTGGTGGGTGGTGGTGGTCGTCGTCGCCATGGCCGGAGGCTACGGTCTCGGCCTTCCCGAGCTGCCAGCGTCGCGACGCGACGCCGCCCTCCGCGGGCTCGGGACCACGATCGCGGCTGCGGTCGTCGTGTCGCTCGCCCAGCTGACACTGGCGGCACCCCTCCTGCCTCGCTCATCGCTCGGGCTGCTGGTGGGCGTGATCCCGGTCTGGTCGGTGATCTGCTGGAACCTGGCGGCCGACGTCGAGACCTGGCAGAGCCGGCGCGACCAGGTCTTCCTCGTGGCCGAGGAGCCCGACGAGCACGCTGCCTTGGCCTACGAGCTGAGCGGTCGCCCGGAGCGACCGGCGTCGGTGATCGCCTCGCTCCCGGTCCCCAAGGCTCGTCTCGGACCCGACGGTCGGGCCCGCCTGGTCGAGGCGGTATCGGCGACGAGCGCGTCGGTCATCGTGCTCGATACGAGCGCCCAGTCCGATGACGGGATCGTGCAGCAGGTGGCCCGCTTGCACGGTCGGGGGCTGCGAGTGCGGACGCTGGCCTTGTTCTACGAGGGGTGGCTTGGCAAGTTGCCGCTGGCGGAGCTCGCCCGGATCTCGCTCCTGTTCGACATCGGCGAGCTGCATCGGCTCCGCTACGTCCGCTCCAAGCGGGTCATCGACTTCGCCCTGGGTCTCGTCGGCACCGCTGCGCTCGTCGTCGCGCTTCCCGTCGTGTGGATCGGGAACTCGTTGGCGAACTCCGGTCCGCTGTTCTTCTCCCAGCCACGGGTCGGCAAGGACGGCGAGGTGTTCACGATCCACAAGTTCCGGACGATGACACCGAGCGGTGGCGACGGCCCGGCCGAGTGGACCGCCGAGCGAGACCCGAGGATCACACCGTTCGGTGGCTTTCTGCGACGCAGCCATCTCGATGAGCTGCCCCAGATGATCAACGTCCTCAAGGGCGAGCTGTCGATCGTCGGGCCCCGACCCGAGCAGCCTCACTATGTGGCCGACCTCCGCGACAAGATCCCGTTCTACGACGTCCGGCACCTGGTCAGGCCCGGACTGACCGGCTGGGCCCAGGTCAAACAGGGGTACGCCGCCGACGAGGCCGATGCCCTCGAGAAGTTGCAGTACGACTTCTACTACCTCCGACGCCAGGGCCTGGCCCTCGACCTCCGCATCATCTGGCGAACCGCCCGAGGTGTGATCGCCGGTAGCGGCCGCTGACCGAGCCGCTCACGGCGTGGCTCGTCCGGCCGACGGGTGCTGGCGATGGCTCTTCTCGATAGTCCCGATGGCGGCCCCACACCGACGGCCGAGGTCGATCGCCCATCGACCGGGCCCCCGATGGAGCTCGATGTCGTGATTCTCACCTGGAACGACGGTGCGCTGCTCGACCGGGCGATCGCGTCGGTGTCGACAGGCGACGAGCTGATGACCAACGTGATCGTCGTCGACAACGGTTCCGACCCGCCGGCGCGGGTCCCGCCGGGAGTGGTGCTGGTCCGCAACGATGCGAACGTCGGGGTGGCCGCCGGGCGCAACCAGGGGATCGAAGCGGGTTCGGCCCCGTTGGTCTGCCTGCTCGACAGCGATGCCGAGCTGACCCCCGGAGCGCTGTCCCGCCTGGTCGACGAGCTGGTCCGCACCGATGCAGCGCTCGTGGTCCCCGTCTTCGCCGGCCAGGACCCCGCGGCGAGCGCCGGCCGGGCCCCCGGGCTGGGCCGGAAGGTGCTGCGGGTCGCCGGGCTCACGGCGACCTACCGGTCGATGCCGAGGGGAAGCGCTGGATCGTGGCCCGTCGAGTTCGGCATCGGCGCCTGTCAGGTGTTCCGACGGAGCTGGTGGGAGCTCGTCGGTGGCATCGACGAGTCGTTCTTCTACGGCCCGGAGGACGTCGACTTCTGCCTCCGGCTGGGCGCGGCCGGTGGCACGGTGCGCCAGGTGCCGGGCGCCCCGGTGATCCACCCGGCCCGCCGCCGCCATCGCCGGCCGCTCGACGCTGCCGGCCTCGCTCACGCCCAGGCCGTCGCCCGCTACCTCCACCGTCACCGCCGCCACCTCTACTGGCGGTCGCCGGTGGCGACCTCGATCACCTCCCGGCTTCGGCGATGACGTCGTCGCAAGGCGACAAGGCTGGGCTCCCCACCGCCGACCGGTCCCGCTGGTACGTCGTCGTCGGACCCGGCCGCAGCGGTTCGACCATCCTCGATCGCCTGCTGTCCGCCCGGGGCGTCGTCGCCGTCGGCGAGCTCGTCCACCTCTGGCAACGAGCCGGGGTGGAGAATCAGCTCTGCGCCTGCGGCCTGGCCGCCCACGACTGCCCTTTCTGGTCTGCGGTGCTGCACGACGCGCTCGGACCGTCGTGGGAGCGGGAGTGTCACCGGCTCGAACAGCTGCGGCAGCGCCATGGCACGTACCGGGCGTGGCCCCGGATGGTCTTCCGGCCCCGTTCGTGGGCCAACGACGTTGGCGCTCTGGCTACCGCCACCGCCGCCGTCGTCGAGGCGATCGGCGATCGGGTCGGCCCCGACCCGGTCGTCTGGGACGCCAGCAAGTCGGCCATCCAGGCTCGGCTGCTCGCCCTCGCCGGGGCCGCCCCTCAGATCGTGATCCTCACCCGCCATCCCGCCGCCGTCGCCTACTCCTGGGCCCGGCCGAAGGCCCGCTTCGAAGCCGGCGGTCGGCCGATGCCGCGACACGGCCTCGTCGGCTCATCGCTGCGGTGGTCGTTCGCCGTCATCTCCGGTCTGGCCGAGGCCTACCGGTGCCGCCGTGCCGCGCTGCACCTGGACTACTGCGACCTCGGCGCCGAGCTGCTGGTCGGCGACCGCAACAACACGACCGTCGAAGCCGGCGCCCAAGCCCCCCAGCCACCGGCGACGGCATGGGTCCACGCCATCGGCGGCAACCCCGACCGCTGGGAGGGAACCCCACCACGGTTCGAGGTCGACGAGC
>Ga0224508_10001841_pt1 | contig 18599 bp, 16 predicted proteins | sample SF_Jan12_sed_USG_4_FD_170157 | JGI IMG/M metagenome (GOLD analysis project Ga0224508, IMG submission 170157) | Sediment microbial communities from San Francisco Bay, California, United States - SF_Jan12_sed_USGS_21 | ecosystem: Environmental > Aquatic > Marine > Sediment | place: USA... | reverse complement strand
ATGCCTCCGTGCACAATCGCCATGCTGGGGACAACATTGGTCTTGCCGAATGTCTTGCCGCGGTTTTGTGAGGGTTCGTAATCAACCGCGGTACCGCCCTGGATCGTGCCGGCATTAAATGTCAGGTGCTCCTCGCCCCGAACCTCTTCGTAAAACGCGTTGAGGATCCGGGAAGCTTCGAAAATTGCGCCGGCACCGACATTGTCGCCGAAGATCCCTGATGAATGCGCCTGCCGCCCCTCGACAGTCAGTATCCAGCCCGAGGAACTGCGACGTGCAACCGTGCCCCAATCGGTGTCGTCATACCTGACCGCACCCTCGAAGCCCAGGCCAAAGTCTGCCCATTCGCCGGCCTCGACCAGGTCCCTGCGAGACACGGCGAGTGGCCGGCCCATTTTCTCTTCCTCGCCGGTGTACGCGACCACGACCGGAATATCCTTCAGTGCGCCGATTTCCTGCAAGGCCCTGAGCGCGTACACGATGACGACGTTCCCGCCTTTCATGTCATCGACGCCCGGACCCGTTGCCATATCGCCGTCACGTTCGAAGCCCTGGAAATCGTCGTCGGCCTCGAACACTGTGTCGAGGTGGCCAATCAGGACGAACTTTTTGCCAGAACCGCTCGTCTTGCGGCCGAACAGGTGCCCTGCCCGCTCCATCTCGGGCGGCAGGTCGATCCACTCGACCTCGAGCCCCAGGGACTCGAGCTCGCGCCGCATCACATCGCCGACCTGGCGGACGCCCGCATGATTCATCGTGCCGCTCGAGATATTGACGGTTTCTTCGAGCAAGGCGATGGCATCTTCGCTGTGAGCATCGATCCAGTCGACCATGCGCTGCTCGTTGGCGTCCAGCGTGCCCGCCATGGCCGGTGTCGCAGCCAGCAAGCCGGCAAGGAGGATCAGTTTCCTGATCATGACGTCGACCCTTCGGCCTTCTGCGCAACCGCGCCCGTAAATACAACGTCGGTGGAGCTGTTCAGCGCCGTCTCCGCAGAGTCCTGCAGGACACTGATCACGAACCCAACCGCGACAACTTGCATGGCGACATCGTTCGAGATACCGAACAGACCGCAGGCCAGTGGGATCAGCAATAGCGATCCGCCGGGAACACCGGACGCGCCGCACGCCGACAAGGCGGCGACTACGCTGAGCAACAGAGCGGTCGGGACATCGACGCTGATACCAAGCGTGTGCACGGCGGCGAGCGTCAGGACGGTAATTGTAATGGCGGCGCCACCCATGTTGATCGTCGCGCCGAGCGGTATCGACACGGCGTACGTGTCCTCCTCGAGATCGAGGCGTTCACACAGTGCAAGATTGACCGGGATGTTCGCAGCCGAACTGCGCGTGAAGAACGCAACGGTGCCGCTCTCACGCAGGGCCGTGAACACGAGGCCGTACGGGTTTTTGCGTGTCTTGATCCAGACGATCAACGGATTGGCGAGCAATGCGACGGCAAGCATGCAGCCGATCAGCACGGTCAACAGCTGCGTGTACTTGCCGAGCTCTGCGAGAATGCCCTGGCCGTTCTGGGCAGCGTCACCCAGGGTTCCTGCAACGAGGCCGAAAATTCCGATCGGTGCAAGCCGGATCACGACGCGCACAATCTTCGTAATGGCATCCGACAGGTCGTGCAATGCCAGTCTTGTTGTCTCTGCCGCATGGTGCAGAAAGACACCGAGCAAGACGCCCCACACGAGCAGGCCAATGTAGTTGGCATTCAGCATCGCATTGACCGGGTTGTCGACGATCTTAAAGAGCAGGGATTGCAGGACTTCACCGATGCCCTGTGGCGGATTCAGGCTGCCCTCCGGAATCTGCAAGGTCAGCGTCGTTGGAAACAGCGCGCTGGCCGTAACCGCGATCAGGGCGGCTGCAATCGTCCCGACGAGGTACATGATCACGATAGGCCGCATCTGCGCCGTATGACTCGACTTGCGGTTCGCGATGGCCGACGCAACCAGCACGAGCACCAGCACGGGCGCCACGGCTTTGAGCGCGGAGACAAACAGATTTCCCAGCAACTGGACGGACATTGCAACATCGGGCGCGATCAGCGCGAGGCCGACACCGAGGGCAATACCGATTGCGATTTGCAGCACGAGGCTGCCCGACATGATGCGGTTTAGAAGAGATTGAGTAGTCATGGCGACCGATAGTAGCGAACTGTGGATCGCGTGGACAAAAAAAAGCGGCTTCTTGCGAAACCGCTTTTTCCAAACCTACGTTAGCACGTGGTCCTGGCCCCCTGATTCCCCCGCCAAGTCGTACCTGAAGGTGTTTATCTTCGGCAACGCAGTCGATCTGTTGTGGAAAGACTACGCCTGCTGAGTAGGAAATTCGCAGAAATATCGCCTAATGTCAATCCTTTAGGGGCGCTGATTGCTTATAAGCCACGAGCTTGTTGTTTTTGTGGCACATATACAACAGGGCAGTCTCACGGGCTTCCCCTTCAAAATCAAGGCTTAAGCGCGACTGCCGCCGGATTCGTCCAGTATGGGATTCGCGAGGACCCCCAGCCCCGAGATCTCGACTTCGACCAAATCGCCCTCCCGAAGCCATACAGGCGGCTTGCGAGCCGCACCGACGCCCCCTGGCGTTCCGGTCGCAATGACGTCGCCAGGCCGCAACTCGGTGAAGGTCGAGCAATACTCCAGTAGGGCCGGAATGTCGAAGACGAGGTCCGCGACCGCCCCCTCCTGCATCACTTCGCCATTCACGCGCGTTGTCAGGCGGAGCGCTGACGGGTCGGGCACCTCGTCGACTGGAACCATCGAACCGATGGCACCGCTCTGTTCGAAGTTCTTGCCTGCCGTGAACTGCCCGGTATGACGTTGCCAGTCTCGTACTGATCCATCCATGAAGCAGCAATAACCCGCAACGTAATCGAAGGCGTCCTCGCGCGCGACATGCCGCGCACGTTTGCCGATAACGACGGCGAGCTCGCCTTCGAAGTCATATTGCTCGGATACACGCGGACGAATCAGCGGCTCACCATTGCCGACGAGGCTGCCTGGAAAGCGCACAAATACGACCGGGTAATCGGGCACTTCCCTGCCCATCTCTTCAATGTGCGGGCGGTAGTTGACGCCGACGCAGAGGATTTTTCTGTTGGTATCTGGATTCATAGTGGGCTGATGTTATCGTGTGCCGCACCACAACACGAACAAGGCGCCGCCGTGACAAGAATCAGATTTCCCGCCCTCGTAATCCTGCTGACGATTGCCTGCGTTTCGGCCGGCGCGGAGACGGCACTGCACAATATCCAGGGTTACACATCATCAGCGGACGGCATGGTTGAGTTCTCTGTGCTCGTATTCGATGAGTCGGGACGTGTTGTGACCACCGGAGACGACGAGGTCCTTGAGAATTATGTCGACGCGGAGCACGTCGACGGCAATGGTCACACCGTACTGCCGGGCCTGATCGACGCGCACGCCCACGTGGCCGGGTTGGGCTTTCTCAAGACGAGCCTCGACCTGACCGGCACGCCCAGCGTCGAGGACGCCGTCGCTTCTATCGCCCGGTATGCCGGGAACAAACCGCACGTACGATGGATCACGGGTCGTGGCTGGAACCAGGTGCTGTGGCCGGCCAAGGCCTTTCCGACAGCTGCGCACATCGACGCAGTCGTCAGCGACCGGCCGGTCTGGCTGCGGCGCATTGACGGGCACGCGGGGTGGGCGAACAGCGTCGCGCTGAAGCTGGCAGGCATCGACAACGATACGCCGGACCCGGTCGGCGGCAAGATCCTTCGCGACGACAATGGTCACGCCACCGGTGTGCTCATCGATCGCGCGATGGACATGGTGAGTGCCCAGGTACCGCAGCCGGACAAAGCGGAGACACGCACTGCGATCAAGGCGGCCGTTGATACGCTGTTGTCAGAGGGAGTGACAAGCGTTCACGATGCAGGCATCGGCATCGCGAACGCCGAGATCTACTTGTCGATGGCCGACGATGGCGATCTCGGCATGCGAATCTATGCAATGACAGGTGGCGCTGGCGACGTGCTCGATGCCATTGGCAAGCCAATCCTCGCCTATGGCAATGACCGCCTCGACATAGCGTCGGTCAAACTCTACACGGACGGCGCATTGGGAAGTCGCGGCGCAGCAATGATCGAGCCCTATTCGGATGACCCTGAGAATCGCGGCCTGCCGTTCTGGACGCAGGAAGAACTGGACGCCATGGTAGTAAAGGCCAATAGCATGGGCTTCCAGGTTGGCATCCACGCCATTGGCGACCTCGGTAATCGCATGGCGCTGGATGCCTTCGCGAAGGCCCAGGACGGCAAGCCATCGCCACTGCGTAACCGCATTGAACACTCGCAAATCGTCACACTCGACGACATTCCGCGATTCGCCGAACTGGGTGTCATCGCGTCGATGCAGGCTACCCACGCAACCAGTGACAAGAACATGGCCGAAGACCGTATAGGGCCGGAACGCATTCTGGGTGGCTATGCCTGGCGCCGGATGCTTGACGCCGGCGTCGTTCTCGCCAATGGCTCGGATTTCCCGGTCGAGTTATCGAATCCCTTTCATGGACTCTACGCATCGGTGACTCGCCAGGGCCGCGACGGCGAGCCCGAAGGCGGCTGGTACGCGGACCAGTCACTAACCCGCGCCGAAACGCTGCATTCGTTCACCCTGGCCGCTGCCTATGCCGCTCGCCAGGAAGATCGACTTGGTAGTCTCGAGCCCGGCAAGTGGGCCGATTTTATTATCATTGACCGCGACTATTTTACGATTCCTGCCGCCGAAATTGATGACATCGTGGTTCTGGAGACCTGGGTCGGTGGCGAGCGGGCCTATGCATTGGAGGGCAATACACAGTGATCGTCGAACAAGTCTGGACCGGCAACGCCTACCGCAATTTCAACTACCTGATCGCCTGCCCCGAAACCGGTGATGCGCTGGCGATTGATCCGCTCGATTACACAAAGTGCCTCAACGTTGCGAAGGAACGCGGCTGGACGATTACCCAGATACTCAACACGCACGAGCACGGCGACCACACGGGTGGCAACAAGGGTGTCGTAAAGGCGACCGGTGCGAAGATCATCGCGCACAAGGATGCGGGCAAGCGTATTCCGAACATGGACAGGGGCGTCGGCGCCGGCGACATTATCAAGGTCGGTAAGACGGTCGAACTGGAATGCCTCGATACACCGGGACACACGATGTGCCATGTCTGCCTGCTCGCGCATACAGACCAGCCGGCGCTTTTTTCCGGCGACACACTCTTCAATGCCGGTGCGGGCAACTGCCACAACGGCGGACACCCGGCAGAGCTGTATGAGACGTTCAGCCAGCAACTCGAGACCCTGGGTGAGAATACACTGCTATACCCGGGGCACGACTACCTCGTTAACAACCTTGAATTCACGTTGGATCGTGAGCCGGACAATGCTGTCGCGCAGAAAATGCTCGACCAGTACCGCGACCAGGATCCGGACGATGCGCTCGTCACGACGCTTGCGCAGGAACGCGAGATGAACACGTTCTTCCGCCTGCAGAGCCCGTCGGTCATTGCCAGGCTGACCGAGGAATTCCCGGAGCTCGGTGACAGTCCCGACCCCAAAGCGGTATTTCTCAAGCTGCGCGAGTTGCGCAATAGCTGGTAGTCAGCCGCGGATGCGTGCAGCGGCCGCTTCGAGTTCGTCCCGCGCGCTTTCAGGCCGCGACGCGAGCCACAACCAGTACAGGGCAAGGTAGAGTTCCTGCTGCTCCAGCAGCTTGCGCCGCCAGCGTCTGCCATCGCCGTCGAAATACGCATCGAGCAGGCGAAACGCCTTATCTTCGCCGAGTTCGTGATGTTCGACGATCGTGGCCAGATCAAAGAACGGATCGTTGTCGCAGGCATACTCCCAGTCGAGGAATATCATCTCGGGCGCGGTGACTATATTCTCGGCAACCAGGTCGTTGTGGCAGCAGCACAGGTTGTGTGGCTGCCGCATGGACTTGATGACGCGCGTACAGTGTGTGACGAGCGCCCTATCGTGGTTGTCTATTTTCGCGACGTAACGCCTCGCCGCCACGATCGAGTCGAACGAGCGGCCCGTCAGCGGCATCGCGTGTAAGCGCCGCAAGGTGCCCGCGACAAGTTCAATGTTGTCATCACGGTCGAGACAACCCGGCTCCCAGACGACGCCTTCGACGAACTCTGTCATCAATGCCTGTTCATCGTAGTACAGAACCCGGGGTGCCAGCCCACGCTCCGCGGCACGTGCCTGAATCCGGGCTTCGGCAGGACGCGTGTTGAAGGGCTCGTCACGAATACTCTCATCGATCTTCAGAACCGCCTTGCGCTCGCCGTCTGCAATCAGCCAGGTATGGTTGGTCAGGCCGCCATCCAATTGCGAGACAGCCGCAGCCTCCCATCCGGGGACCTGCGAAAGAACATCCTGCGGCTCGCGCGAATTATTCATACTGCCTGCTCGCGCATCGACCTGGACCAGCTGATGAGCCCAATCGGAATCAGTACGATGTAAAAGACGAACAGACCAGCCGTCCACTCGAGATCCCGTGACCAGTAAAGAAATACGTACACGGCATCGATGACCAGCCAGTACCACCAGTTTTCCAGGACCTTGCGCGCAATCAGGAATGTGGCCCAGACAGCCGCCCACGTTGTCATCGCGTCGAGATAGGGAAACGCCGCGTCGGTGCGGGTGTCCAAAAGGTAACCATTGACGCCGCCAATCACGACGATGGCAGTAATCGCTATTGCGTGTGTGGTTACCGGCCAGATAACAACGGCTTTCTCATGCCCGTCACGGCGGCCGCGCGTCCACACGTACCATCCATACACAGCCATCGCGAAGTAGAACACCTGCAACGCCGTGTCCATGTACAGCTTCGCAACGAATGTCAGCCAGACATAGATCGCGGTGCTGACGCCGGCACAGAACCAGCACCAGATATTCTGGCGGATGGCGAGTAGCAGGTACGCCACCGCCATGACGACGGCAAATGTCTCGAGTGAGATCAATGCTGACCCGGGTTGTTGAACATCTTCATGATGAAGACCCCTTTTGGAATCTTGTCGAAGGTCGTACCGATCTCCTTTTTCAGGGCATCCATCACGTCGTCGAAGTCACCGATCACCTGCGTACTCATCGCATTGGTCCATACTTCGAGGCCTGCGTGCGAGTTCAGGCGGTCAATGACATCCTTGATCGGTGGTATAAAGTCTGCATCCAGTGGGTACAGGCTAATGTCGACTGCGACTTTCATTAGTGAAATCTCCTTTCGATCGTGACGCCGACCTGGCGCGGATCGCCAAGACGCGTATACAAGGTTGCCGGGAAATCGGGCGGTTCGTTGCCAAAGAAGAAACCGCGCACTGCATACTCCTCGTCGGTCAGGTTGCGACCCCAGACCTGGATAATCCAGTTCTCACCCTCGAATCCGACTCGGGCATGTAACAGCTCGTAGGCTTGCGATGCCTGGTCGTGGCTGACGTCGAAATAAAACTCGTCACGGGCTGTTGCGTCCAGGCGCGCAAAGAAGCCATTCGTATTGCGGTAGACAACACCGGCCGCCAGCGTGTACCGCGGCGCATGTGCCTGGTCTCGGCCGCCGAGCCACGGAAACTCCTCAACCGAATCCGGGAAGCCGCCGCGCAACAGACCCGCACTGGCGTAGACCTCCAGATCGCTTGCGGGATACCAGCGCAGGTCGACCTCAGCCCCGTAGGTCCGCCCGCCGTCGATGTTGATCGTCGCAAAGCCGAATGACGCCGGGTCGTTCGGGACGAGCTGGAAGGACGCACGCACCTGCTGGTCTTCACGCCAGGAATGAAACACGGACGCATTCAGGCGAAGCGTGTCACCCAGCAACGATGACTTGATCCCGGATTCAAGTGTCCACATGGCTTCCGCTTCAAAAAAGCGCCAGTTGTCGGGCACAAGTCCGAGGTTGAACCCGCCCGCCTTGTAGCCGCGTGACAGCGCCGCAAACCCCGTAACGTCGGCACTGAAATCGTGACTGACGCTCAGGTCTCCGCCCCAGAATGTGTCTGCAGGACTGGCCAGGAATCCGTCGGAGTCCGCATAGTCCGCTGTGCGGCGTTCGACGCGCAGCCCGGCGGATACCCGTGTCGCGTCGCCGAAGTCGCGATCGTATTGCGCGAATGCGGCCATGCTGGTCGATTCGTATTCGCTGTCGAATGGATAGTCGAGACTGTCGGCCCAGTCGTAACCCGGGTCGTAGTACTCGCCCTGGTTCAGGGTTGCCAGGTCTTCAGACAAGTTGAGCACATAGAGGCCGAACAGCCAGCGGTCCATCGTGTAGCGAAATTCCTGGCTAATCGTGTCTCGTTGCCGGTCACTGATCGAAATGTAGTCGTACAGCACCGGCGCCCAGCTTTCGTCATTTCCCCAGTCGGCGTCGAAACTGAAATCGATATCCGACGACGCGAATGTTGTAATCGACGTCAGCGCGCCCCTGCCGACACCGTCCCAGTCGAAGCGCAGCGAACCTGCCACGCTTTCCTGCGCATCCTTGCCAGGCTTGTCCGACAACATCGTGTAGCTATTGTCGAGCGAGAACGCATCGTAGCCGTTGTCGATCTTGCCGTAGACCAGGGAAAGCCGCCCATCGATGGCATCCGATGGCTCGAAGGCCAGGCCGAAGCGAACGCCTGTCTCGTTGCGACCGTTCGTATCCTCTCGTCCGAGCCACGGATTGTCGCGAAAGCCATTGCTCTCGTGCTTCTGTGCGCTCAAACGAAACAGAACCGTTTCCTCATCATTGATTGCACCCCCGAACGCTGCACCAACGGTCAGCGCATCGTCGTCGCCAACAGTCAGTTGCACGCGACCATCTCGCTCCGCCGATGGCGCAGTACTGCGCATGTAGATGAGTCCGCCGAGCGCATTGGCCCCGTACCGGCTGCCTTGCGAGCCTCGCAGGACTTCGATCGATTCAATGTCGAACAGAGTTGCGATGGTGCCGATGCCGCTGAAGTCGATGTCATCGATCAGGAAGCCAACCGAAGGGTTCGGCGCGCCTTGATACTGTTCGAGCTCGCCAACGCCTCGAATCTGGAAGTAGCGCGCACGGTGACCGTCACCTGACCAACTCAGGTTCGGCACGATGTTGACGAGTTCCTCGAAGTGCTGCACGGCCGCCTCTTCGATAACGCTGGCGTCGATGACGCTGACGCTGGACGGCAATTCGCTTAGCGCACGCCCGCGAAAGTCGGCCGTGACGGTGATCTCGTCGATCGCCTGTTCGGTGGTCGGTTCCTGCGCGAGCGCGGGGAATGTCAGTAAGCCAAGCAGCAGCGCGCCTGGAAGTCGCGCGAGAGGTAAGTGTTTCATGAGTCCCTTCCTACGCCGGCATTAACCGGATCAGGTTCTAAGGGTTCCCGAAATGGATCTCAGGCCTGCTGGCCACCCCTGTGAGGTGAGGGATTCTACACCTTTTTGAGCCGAGCGATGAGACTTGATGTATCCCAGCGCTTGCCGCCCATCGCCTGGACTTCGGCGTAGTAGCCGTCGACGAGTTTGGTGAGTTCGAGCTGCGCTCCATTGTGTTGCGCCTCGTCGAGCGTTATCCCGAGATCCTTGCGCATCCAGTCTACGGCGAACCCGAATTCAAATTCACCGGCCACCATCGTTTCCCAGCGATTCTCCATCTGCCACGACTGCGCGGCACCTTTGGATATCGACTCGATGACGACGGCCGGATCGAGCCCGGCGCATTGAGCGAAATGCAGCCCCTCGGACAGACCCTGCACGACACCTGCAATGCAAATCTGGTTGACCATCTTCGCGAGCTGGCCTGAGCCAACCGGCCCGATCAGCGTGATCGCCTTGGCGTAGCAGTCGATGACGGGTTCGGCCTTTGCAAACACCTCGGCTTCGCCTCCGACCATGACCGTCAACTGGCCGTTCTCGGCACCAGCCTGCCCGCCTGATACCGGGGCGTCGAGGAAACCCACTGAGCATTCTGCCGCCGCGGCATGGATTTCACGAGCGATAGTTGCGGAAGCCGTCGTGTGGTCGACGATGACGCCGCCAGCGGCCATGTTGCCGAGTACGCCCTGATCACCGAGGATGACGTCGCGTACATCGTCGTCGTTGCCAACACAGACGAAGACGACTTCGGCGTCGGCAGCCGCAGCAGCAGGCGTCGGCGCACTGGTTCCGCCGAACTCGGCTACCCACTGCTCTGCCCTGGCAAAGGTCCGGTTGTACACAACCGTCTCGTGACCCGCTTTGGCGAGAAATCCGGCCATGGGATATCCCATGACACCCAACCCAACAAACGCAACTCGCATGGAACCCGTCCTTATTTCTTGCGCGGGTCCAGTCCGAGCGACCGCGCGATGATTTCCTTCATAATCTCGGAGGTGCCGGCATAGATACGGGACACCCGTGCCGACGCATGCCGTCGACAGACTTCGTACTCCATCATAAAACCATTGCCGCCGTGAAGCTGCACGCACTCATCGGTGACCCGCCCTTCCATCTCACTGGTCCAGAGCTTGGCCTTGGACGCGTCTTCGGCCGTCAGTTGTCCTTTGTTGTGCTCCTCGACACAGCGATCGACGAACGCGTGCGCGATGTCGATCTCGGTGCGCATTTCGGCCAACTTGAAGCGCGTATTCTGGAACTCCGCGACAGGCTTGCCGAACACCTTGCGATCCTTGACGTACTCGATGGTAGCGTCGAAGGCCGCTTCGGCATTGGCAAGGAATCCTACGGCAACAATCAGTCGTTCCTCTGCAAGGCCGTGCATCAGGTGATAGAAACCACGATTCAATTCGCCCAGGAGATTCTCTCTGGGCAATTTGACGTTGTTGAAGAACAACTCGGCTGTGTCCTGGCTCTTCAGGCCCATCTTCATCATGTTGCTGCCGCGCTCGAACCCCTCCATACCTTCCTCGACCACGAAGAGCGACAGACCGTGTCGGCTATTCGGCTCCGTGCGCGCCGCGACTATGACGAGGTCCGCAAGGATGCCATTGGAGATGAATGTCTTGGATCCGTTGAGCAGGTAGTGATCGCCCTTGTCCTCGGCCTTCGTGCGAATCGCCGACAAGTCGCTGCCTGCGCCAGGTTCGGTCATCGCGATCGCGAGAATATGCTCACCCGTTACGCACTTTGGCAGCCAGCGGGCCTTTTGCTCATCGGTCCCGAAATTACCGATGTAGGGAGCGACCAGCCGGCTGTGCAGAGTAAAGAACGCACCGGGGTCGCCGAAGCGCGTCGTCTCTTCCATCACGATCTGCTCGTAACGGAAGTCCGGCATATCGATTCCGCCAAACTCTTCCGGCACCCACATGCACAGGAGTCCCATTTCACCAGCCTTGAGAAAGGCGTCTCGATCGACGATGCCCCGCTCGCTCCATTGCTCCTGGTACGGCGCAATCTCGTTCTTCATGAAGGCCCGAACCGAATCCCGGAACATCTCGTGCTCTTCGTCGAAGATGCCTCTTTGCATACTTACCTGCCTTTGAATTCCGGAGCGCGCTTGTCGAAGAACGCCTGGATTCCTTCCTCGTTGTCTTCGCTTCCGAGTAACTGCCCCTGCAGCTTCGCTTCAAGGTCGTAGGCGGTCGACCAGTCGCTGTCGGCCGCGAGGCGCATGACTTTCTTGGTCGCGGCAAGGGACAGGGGAGCACGCTTGGCCAAAGCCAGCGCCCATTCCCGCGCCGCATTCTGCAGCTCTTCGGCGGGGACAGCCTTGTTCGCAAGCCCCAGTTCGACACATCGATCTGCGGGAATGCGTTCCGACTCGACGCTGAGCTGGAACGCACGGCGATAGCCCAGTTGCCGAACCAGCAACCAGTTGAGCCCGCCATCGGGTACCAGTGAAATCGTCGTGAACGGCGACAACAGGAAAGCGTTGTCCGCCATGATCAGCAGGTCGCATTGCAGGGCCATCGACAAGCCGATGCCCGCCGCAGAACCAGGAACGGCGGCGATAACGGGCTTGGGAATGCTGGCGATGGCTTCCTGTACGGGTCGATACTCCGCCTGCAAGATCGCCTCGACGTCACGATCGATGCCGGCTTTCAAATCCGCGCCCGCGGAGAAGCAGCGTCCCTCGCCGGTGAAGACCACCGCACGCACGGATTCATCGCTTGCCGCCTTTGCGAACGCGTCCACTACCGCCGCCCGTAACTCCGTGTTGAAGGAGTTCATGGCATCGGGTCGATGCAGGGTAATTACAGCAACGCCGTCGGCTTGCTCGTACTTGATGATGTCGCTCAATTGAAGACTCCTTGCTACATGTTGCGGCGGTACTCGCCGCCCACGGCATACAGGGCGTTAGATATCTGGCCCAGCGAATTGGATTTCACGGTTTCCATGAGTTCGGCGAAAACATTACCGCGCTCGCGCGCGACGCTTTGCAGTCGCACAAGCGCTTCGGCACTCGCGTCAGAATGCGTCGCCTGGAACGCTCGTACGTGACGAATCTGGTCTTCTTTCTCGCCGTCTGTCGAGCGTATGAGCTCAAGTTCGTGAACCTCATCTTCCTGCCCTTCCTTCGGCAGGAATGTATTCACGCCGATAAGCGGCAGTGAGCCATCGTGTTTCTTGTGCTCATAGTAAAGGCTCTCGTCCTGGATCTTGCCGCGCTGGTACATCGTGTCCATTGCGCCAAGTACGCCGCCGCGCTCCGAGATACGTTCGAACTCCTGGTAGACCGCTTCCTCGACAAGGTCCGTTAACTCATCGACGATGAACGAGCCCTGCCACGGGTTTTCGCAGAAGTTCAGTCCGAGCTCCTGGGAGATGATCATCTGGATTGCGACCGCTCGCCGCACCGACTGCTCTGTGGGCGTTGTGATTGCCTCGTCAAAGGCGTTCGTATGCAGGCTGTTGCAGTTATCGAACAGGGCATACAGGGCCTGCAGGGTCGTGCGTATATCGTTGAAACTGATTTCCTGGGCGTGCAGGCTGCGCCCGGATGTCTGGATATGGTACTTGAGCATCTGCGAACGCAAACTCGCGCCGTAGCGTTCTTTCATAGCGCGAGCCCAAATTCGCCGCGCCACCCGGCCGATCACCGTGTACTCGGGATCCATGCCGTTCGAGAAAAAGAAGCTCAGGTTGGGTGCGAAGTCGTCGATGTCCATGCCACGCGCGAGGTAATACTCGACGATCGTGAAGCCGTTCGACAACGTGAATGCCAGCTGGCTGATCGGGTTCGCCCCGGCTTCAGCGATGTGATACCCACTGATCGAGATGCTGTAGTAGTTGCGGACGTTGTGATCGATAAAGAACTGCTGCACATCCCCCATCATTTTCATTGCGAATTCGGTCGAGAAGATACAGGTATTCTGCGCCTGGTCTTCCTTGAGGATGTCGGCCTGTACTGTGCCACGCACCATGGCCAGGGTCTCTTTCCTGATACGAGCATAGGTCTCGCTATCGACGACCAGGTCGCCCGACACACCCAGCAAGCCAAGGCCGAGACCGTCATTGCCTTCGGGTAGATCGCCCTCGTAAGCAGGACGGTCCTTGCCTTCGAACCACGCATCCAGTTTCTGTTGCGCTGCTTCCCAACCGCCCGTCTCGCGCAGGTGCTTCTCGACCTGCTGGTCGATCGCCGTATTCATAAAGAACGCGAGGATCATCGGTGCCGGACCATTTATCGTCATCGACACGGAAGTCGTCGGCGCACACAGGTCGAAACCCGAGTACAGTTTTTTCATATCGTCGACCGACGCAATCGATACGCCTGAATTGCCGACCTTGCCGTAGATGTCAGGGCGCTCATGGGGATCTTCGCCATACAGCGTGACCGAATCGAACGCCGTGGAAAGCCGCGCCGTCGGCTGTCCCAGCGACAGGTAGTGAAAGCGACGATTGGTACGCTCGGGCGTACCTTCGCCCGCAAACATCCGCGTCGGATCTTCGCCGAGTCTTCGGTACGGATAGACGCCACCCGTGTACGGATAGGCACCCGGGAGGTTCTCTTTCTGCAGGAAAGTCAGCAGCTCTCCCCAGTCCGAGAAATTCGGCGCCGCGATCTTGGGGATTTTCTGGTGGCTCAGCGACTCGCGGTAGTTGTTGCCCGTAATCTCCCGACCGCGGACCGTATAGCTGTATTTCTCCGAACGCACACCCTCTTTGCGAGCCGGCCATTCGCGCAACAGGTCCAGTGAATCGGCGGAGAGGTCGCCCAGCGCCTCCTGGTAGCGTTGGCGCAGGGTCAGCAAGCTGCGGTCGCCGCCATCCGTCAGTGCTGCCGACGGGTATGGCGCCAGTTCATCGGGCAATTCCGGGTCTTCCAGCAGTTTTAGCGACTCAAAGACATGCTGGGCGCGACTGGCGATTTCTGCCTCCGTATCGACGCGCACATTGATCCCACGCCCCTGTTCGGCAATCTCGGCAAGGTAACGAATGCGTGCCCCTGGAATCATCGCCGTGGAGCGTGGCTCACGAATCGATGTATCGATATCCGGCGTCCATAGATCCTTGTCCAGGCCCGCTTTGTCGGCGACCCGGCGACACAATTGGGCGAACATCCAGCTGACACCCGGGTCATTGAACTGGCTGGCGATCGTGGGATAGACGGGCACGTCTTCATCAGGCGTTGCAAACGCCACGTGATTGCGTTTCCATTGTTTGCGCACGTCGCGCAACGCGTCTTCCGCACCTCGCTTGTCATACTTGTTGAGTACAACCAGGTCCGCAAAATCGAGCATGTCGATCTTCTCGAGCTGGCTTGCCGCTCCGTATTCGCTGGTCATGACGTAGACCGAGTAGTCGACCATGTCGACGATCTCGCTGTCGCTCTGGCCGATGCCGGCGGTTTCGACGATGAGCAGGTCATAGCCCTCGGATTTCAGGAAGGCGATGTGGTCGCCGAGCATTTCACTCGTCGCCAGGTGTTGTCGTCGCGTCGCAATCGAGCGCATGTAAATCCGTTCTGAACGCAGCGAGTTCATACGAATCCGGTCACCCAGCAATGCGCCCCCGGTACGCCGGCGCGTCGGATCCACGGCCAGCACCGCAATTCGCTTGTCAGGGAAGGAAGCCAGGAACCGGTTGAGTATTTCGTCGGTGACACTGCTCTTGCCTGCGCCTCCCGTGCCGGTAATACCAACGACGGGCACACGCCCGGCCTTGACGGACCATTCCTTGCGCAATGCGGCCAGTTCGCTCTCATCGAACTGTCCCTCTTCGATGGCCGAAATCATGGCTGCGATATCCACGGTCGTGTCCGTCGTCTGCGGGGCCGCCGTCGGTTTCCGCCCCGACTGTGTGCGCGCAACCAGGTCCTCGATCATGGACTGCAGCCCGAGCTCCATGCCGTCATGAGGGTGGTAGATGCGCTCAACGCCATATTCCATGAGCGCTGCGATCTCATCGGGTGTAATCGTGCCCCCGCCGCCGCCAAACACCTTGATATGCCCGGCGCCGAGTTCGCGCAGGCGATCCACCATGTAGCGGAAGAACTCGTTGTGGCCGCCCTGGTAGGAGCTCACGGCGATGCCGTCAGCGTCTTCCTGGATCGCTGCCTGAACGATGTCGTCGACACTGCGGTTGTGCCCCAAATGGATGACTTCGACGCCCTGCGCCTGAATCAGGCGCCGCATTATGTTAATTGCGGCATCGTGGCCATCGAACAGTGACGCGGCGGTCACGAATCGCAAAGGGCTGGACTGGCGCTCGACTGTCACGCGCGGTAGATCCGTAGCTGCGGTGCTCATGCTGGAACCTGCGAGATAATTTTAATCTGGATTAAAATAATGCAGAATGGGCCAGGACTCAAGCAAAGGCATCCGGATTCATGGCCCGACAGGCCTCAGACACCCGCTTCGAACTGCAAAAGGGCCGCATGCTGCGCGCGGCGGCCAAGTGCTTTAACGAAAAGGGCTATAGCGGCAGCTCGCTCAAGGACGTCGCCAATATCCTCGGTCTGACTGACGCGGCGCTGTACTACTACGTCAAGAACAAGGAAGAACTCGTCTATCTCTGCTACCTGCGTGCCGGCGACGTGGGCAGGGAGTCGCTGGACATGGCTATCAGGGAAGGCAACAACGGCCTCGACATCGTCAGGCGCTACCTGCGGTACCACCTCGAAGTCATGACCGGCGAGCGCGGCCCGATCGCGATCATGAGCGAGATTCCCTCCCTCGAACCCGAGCACCGGGATCGCGTGCTCGAGATTTCACGCCAGCACAGCGCACGCTTTGAGTCGATCCTCAGGCAGGGAATCGAGGACGGCAGCATTGCCCCCTGCGAAGTACGCATGACGGGCAACGCAATCATGGGTGCACTGAACTGGGTGCCAAAGTGGTTTCGCGGCGATGCGGATGTCGCCGCCAGTGTTGTCGAGGAGTTTCCGCAGATTCTGAGTGCTGGCCTTACGCCCTGAGCTACTTGCCCGGATTGGCGACGTATGCATCCAGCTCGTCGTCAACGACACCCAGGTAGTCATTGATTCGTTCCCAGAGCACATCGACCTGTGCTCCTGCTTCCTCAACCCTGATGTTGTTGATATCCAGTTTGTCGGTAACGAAGTCGAGTCTTGCCTGCATGGCTCGCAGCGCGCGAGACTGCAAGTGATCGGCTGAGGACGGGAATCCTGTGTTGGGATCGATCACCGTCACCGAACTCGTGTCACCGGCCAGACGTGAACCTGTCCTCTTTGTTTCGAGGTACGGCAGATCCTCGACGATGAGTCCCATCACGATGACGAGGTCGCTGTAGTTCTTGCGCAGTCCCAGGTACAGCTCATCCGAGGCGGCCAGCTCGTCGCTGGTCATGGTGCGCAGCAACTGGTCTCGGACAGCCAGAAATTCCGGCGTCTTGCGCTCGGCTGCAATGCGGTACCACGCCGACGCTCGAATCTTGTCTTCTTCGACACCCTGCCCCATCAGGTGCATATAGCCCGTCATGTACTGGGCGTACTTGTCACCCAGCGGCGCCAGTTCTTTCGAGTAAATGAAGTGCGCGCGCTTGAAATCGCCGCGACGGTAAAGAGACTCCACTTTCGCCTGGATCTGTGAGGTGCGGGAATCCATGTCGCCTGTCGGGTACTCGGCCCACTCGGCCACAGCGGCCCCCGCGGCGAACACGGTCAACGCTATCAACAAGCTGTAGATTCGATTCATCAATGTCGTTTCATGCGTAACTGACACCTGATTTTGGCAGCGTGGCCGCCTTAAAGTTCCAGTCAAATCGATGCACTAGTCGCTGGGCCGATCGACGAAGCCGGGCTCGCGTTTCTCGAGGTTGGCACGAACCGCTTCGACCTGGTTCTCCGTGCCCAGCAAAACGAGCTGGAGCCGTGCCTCGAGGGCCAGTGCTTCCTGTTCGGACGTCTGCCAGGCCTCGTTCACAAGCCGCTTGATTCCCCTTACCGCTTCGGGCGACCTGCCCCGAATCCGGGCCGCCATCTTTCTCGCCGTTTCGAGCGGTTCGTCTGAAATCGCCGTGACGACCCCTAATTGCAGCGCCTCCGTGGCGTCGAAAACGCGCGCTGTCCAGGCGAGTTCCTTGATCCTGTCAGGCGGCACAATATTGCGCAGGGTCGTACTGATGGCCATATCCGGGATCAGCCCCCACTTCGATTCCATAATCGAAAACTGCGTCCCCGGGGCAGCATAACGAAGGTCCGCACCCATTGCGATCTGAAATCCGCCGCCAAATGTTACGCCCTGTAACGCGCAGATGACCGGCATCGGCAGCTCGCGCCAGGCGTAGGCAGCGCGTTGGAAAAGATTGGCCGGCGAACCGGCGACGGGTTCCAGCGCCGTAGCATCAAAACCCGCAACGCCCTGCATTACGCCGAGATCGAGTCCAGCACAGAAATTATCGCCGGCGCCGTGCAACACGACGGCGCGCACGGATGCCTCGCCTGCAAGTGACCGCGCCGCCTCATCGAGCGCACGAAACGTATCGAGGTCCAGTGCGTTCAGTTTGCCAGGCCGATTCAGCATGACTTCGGCAATATGGTCATCAATAGTGATGGCGATGCGATCGTTCATTGAGATCTCCCCGGTTATACGGCCAACGTACACTTGCCATTGCGAAGTACGAGGGCGTCCCGCTCCCTGACGCTGCAACTGAACGAGATGACATTGCCGTCCTGCCACATGTCGGTAGTGATCGTGTCCCCGGGGAGCACCGGCGCGGAAAAGCGCGCATCAAACCCCCGAATCAATGTGTAGTCGTAGTCGCAGATCGTCTTGAGGATCGCTCTGCAAGCGACACCGTATGTGCACAGGCCATGCAGTATCGGTCTTTCAAACCCGACTTCCCTGGCCTGCGACGGATCGGCATGCAGCGGGTTCCGATCACCCGTCAGGCGGTACAGCAGTGCCTGGTCCTCGCGGGTTGTGATGTCACAACTCAGGTCCGGTTCGCGACGGGGCGCCCGGTGCGGCGGAATGCCCTTGCCTTTCGGTCCGCCAAAGCCCCCATCTCCGCGGGCCATGATTGAACAGCCCATATTGAAAATGACCGTATCGTCACTGGCCAGGCGACCCTCGGCTTCAAGCAGGATCAACGCGCCGCGCTGGGGTCCCCGGTCGAACGCGTCGACAACACGCTTGTTGATCAGCAGGTCCGCTGCCGGCGGCAGCGGGCGAAACAGGTGCAGGCGTTGCTCCGAGTGC
>Ga0224508_10001840_pt1 | contig 18599 bp, 15 predicted proteins | sample SF_Jan12_sed_USG_4_FD_170157 | JGI IMG/M metagenome (GOLD analysis project Ga0224508, IMG submission 170157) | Sediment microbial communities from San Francisco Bay, California, United States - SF_Jan12_sed_USGS_21 | ecosystem: Environmental > Aquatic > Marine > Sediment | place: USA... | reverse complement strand
CGGGTGGAGGGGGTCGTTTCGGGCGGAGCCGTCTATCTGTGGGGACACGCCTATTCCAACCGGCATGGCGAACCGATCGCCAATCTTCACATCAACATCCTCGGCGAAGTCGATGACGAGGCGGTGTTTGATGTTGTCGAAGAACTCGGCGGATCGGTGGCCGCCGAGCACGGCGTCGGGACCGCCAAGCGCCACCGGGCGGCCGGCGCCCGCTCCGACCTCGACCAGCTCCGGGTACTCAAGAACCGGCTGGATCCAGCCGGCATCCTCAACCCAGGCGTGCTGTTGCCGCCCGCCTAGAGGTAGTCGGCCAGCACGTCGGCCAGCGTCGGCGACCCTTGTTCCTCAACCGTGTAGTGCACCCGGGTGTGGGGAATCTCCAGCTCGAGCAAGGCGGCCAGGTCGATGGGGGTTCCCACCACCACGGTGTCGGGGGCCGCCCGGTCGATGGTCTCCTTCAGCTCTCGTTGCTGATCGGTACCGTATCCCATGGCAGGTAGCACCGATCCGATGTGGGGATAGTCCTCGTAGACGGTCTGGATGGTTCCGACCGCAAACGGGCGAGGATCGATGATCTCGGCCGCACCCAGGTCCTGGGCGGCAATCAGACCGGCCCCGTAGGGCATGCCGCCGTGGGTGATGGTGGGACCGTCGTCGAGGACCAGCACCCGCTTGCCTCTGACCAGGCTCTCGTCGTCGACGGTAATCGGCCCGGCCGCTCGAATAACGGTGGCGTCGGGGTTGGTCTCGGCGACCGCCGCCTCGACGGCGGCCAGCTGGTCGGGAGTGGCGGTGTCGACCTTGTTGATGAGCACCACGTCGGCCCGCCGCAGGTTGGCCTCGCCCGGCCAGTAACTCAACCCGTGCCCGGCCCGGTGAGCATCGGCGATGCAAATGTGAATGTCGGGAAGGTAGAAGGGCAGGTCATTGTTGCCGCCGTCCCACAAAATGACCTCGGCCTCCGATTCGGCCGCAGTCAGGATGGCTCCGTAGTCGACGCCGGCGTAGATGACGGTGCCGGTGGCTACGTAGCGCTCGTACTCCTCACGTTCCTCGATGGTGACATCGGCCTCGGTCAGGTCGTCAAAGGTGGCGAAGCGCTGTACCTGTTGCTTGACGAGGTCGCCGTAGGGCATGGGGTGCCGCACGGCGACGACTTGCTTGCCGGCATCGGTGAGCAGGCGATGGATTTTGCGGCTGGCCGGGCTCTTGCCGGCGCCGGTGCGGGTGGCCGTGACGGCGACCACCGGCTTCGAGGACTTGAGCATGGTTTCACCGCCCGGCAGCGAGTAGGCGGCGCCGGCCGCCACCGCCCGAGCAGCCAGGTGCATGACGTGCTCGTGGGTGACATCGGAGTACGAGAACACCACCAGGTCCACCTTGAGCTCGCGTACCAGCTTCTCGAGGTCGTCCTCGGGGAAGATGCCGATGCCGTCGGGGTACCCATCGCCGGCCAGAGCCGGTGGATACCGCCGATCGTCGATGTTGGGAATCTGGGTGGCGGTGAAGCCAACCACCTCGAAGTCGGGGTTGCCCCGGTAGAGAACGTTGAAGTTGTGAAAGTCCCGTCCAGCCGCACCCAGGATCAATACACGCGTCGCCATGGACCCCATTCTGGTCTAGAAGCGATGGAGGGCGGGTCTCTCCCCCCGGAGGGGGGAGTCCGGCGTAGCCGGGAGGGGGGCGGGTCTCGCCCCGGAGGGGGGCGCCCCTGTGGGTTGCCAAGCAGTTGCGACGTAACTGCACAGGAACGCGTATCGTTCCCGCCCCCTCCGGCCCTACGGGCCACCTCCCCCTCCGGGGGAGGAAATAGAACCGCCAAACCGGCAGGGCTTGGCGTCGTACGATGCATTCGACAACGGAGACGGAGAATGGACCTCACGGACAAGGTGGTCGTCATCACCGGTGGCGGTGGCGGCATCGGCGCGGCTTTGGCTCGTCGCTTCCATGCCGAGGGGGCTCGCCATATCGCCATCGCCGACCTCGATGCCGGGACAGCCGCGACAGTGGCGAGTGAGGTGGCTGGGAGCAGTCACAGCCTGGACGCGGCGGATGAGCAGGCAGTCGCCGATCTCGTCGAGAAGGTGTCCGCCGCCCACGGGCCCATCGATCTGTTCTGTGCCAACGCCGGGATTGCCACCGGCGGCGACGTGTTCTCGAAGGAATGGCAGCGCACCTGGGACGTCAACGTCATGTCGCAGGTCTATGCCGCCCGGGCGGTGATTCCCGGCATGGTCGCCCGGGGTGAGGGATACCTGCTTCTGACCGCATCGGCCGCCGGACTGACCACCAGCTTCGACTCCGCTCCCTATGCAGTCACCAAACACGCATCGGTTGCGCTCGCCGAGTGGTTGGCCATCACCTACGGCGATCAAGGGATTGGCGTGTCGTGCCTGGCGCCGCAGTTCGTGGATACGCCGATGGGCCGGTTGGCGGGGGAGTCGTCGGAGGGGGCGGCAGCGTGGGTCCAAACCATCATGATCGAGCCCGATGCAGTGGCCGAGTCGGTGGTAGCCGGCCTGGCCGACAAGCGATTTCTCATCTTGCCGCATCCCGAAGTCGCCGAGTACTTCCAGAACAAAGCCGCCGACTACGACCGCTGGCTGGGCGGCATGCGCAAGCTGAGCCGAGGTTTGTCAGTCCCCCCAGCGAGCGGAGCGAGCGTCCGGGGGGAAGGTACCGCTGAGCCGGAGGCTCAGGGGTAGGGGGTCGGCGCACTCCCAGGGGCAGCGCTCTGGATTCTTTGGCCCTTGCAGGACTGATGCCCCCCTAGCCCTCGCCTGCGGCGAGCGGTTGGGACCCCGATGCCCCCCTACCCCTCGCCTGCGGCGAGCGGTACCTTCCCCCCGAAGGGGGGACTGACAAACCTCGGCTCAGCTCCCGATCCGCAACAACACCTTGCCCATGGCTGCGCGGCTGGTCAGGTCGGCCAGGGCGGCGGCGTAGTTTTCGAAGTCGTGGACGGCGCTGATGCGGGGCTCGATCTTGCCGCTGGCCGAGATCTCGTATAGCTGGCGGATGTTCTCGGCGATGCCGGCCGAGCCTCGCTGCATCCAGCTGCCCCAGAACACTCCGACGATCGACGCCCCTTTCAACAGAGGCAGGTTGAGCGGGAGGGCCGGGATGTCACCGGCGGCGAAGCCGACCACCAGGTAGCGACCATTCCAGGCGATGCTGCGGAAGGCCAGCTCGGCTAGCTCGCCGCCCACCGGGTCATAGACGACGTCCACGCCCGCGCCTCCCGTGACGTCCTTGATGGCTTCCCGAGTGTCGGTGTCGGTGTAGTTGATGGCGTGGTCGGCACCCAGCGACTCACAAAAGGCGAGTTTCTCAGGAGTCGAGGCAGCGGCGATCACCGTGGCTCCCATCGCCTTGCCAAGTTGGATGGCGGCCGAACCCACGCCGCCGGCCGCCCCGAGCACCAGCAGGGTCTCCCCGGGCTGGAGGGCGGCTCGTTGTTTGAGGGCGTAGTAGGAGGTTCCGTAGATCATGGTGAAGCCGGCCGCCTGCTCGAAGGAGAGGCCGGCCGGCATCGGGAGCACCAGCGCAGCCGGGACCAGCCACTTTTCGGCAAACGCCCCTTGAGCATGGACGGCAACAACCGGCGTCCCGACCTCCCATTTCACGCCCTCCCCCACCGCAGAGATCACGCCTGCTCCTTCGCCTCCCGGGGAGAACGGCGGCTCGGGCTTGAACTGGTACTTGCCCTCGATGATGAGCGTGTCCGGGAAGTTGAGGGCGGCCACCTCGACGTCGATTACCACCTCGCCGGGGCCCGGCACCGGGTCTGGCAGCTCACTCAAGGTCAGCTTGTCGATTGGCCCAAGCTCTGTGCAGACGACGGCTCGCATCAGGCGGAAGTGATGGCCATGGTCAGCGTCTCGGCGACCAGGGCGGGCTTGTCCTCGCCTTCGATCTCGACTGTGACCTCGATCTTCATCAAGGTCTGGCCGGGTCCCTTCTCGGTGACATCAGCCAACTTCCCGTGGGCCCGCACCCGGCTCCCGGCCCGGACCGGGGTGATGAAACGAAGCCGGTCGAGCCCGTAGTTGAACATCATCACCAGGTTCTCGGGCACGACGGTCATGTCGGCGGTCAAGAAGGGCAGCAGCGACAGCGTGAGGTACCCATGGGCGATCGTTCCGCCCAGGGGGGTCTTGGCCGCTTGCTCTTCATCGACGTGGATGAACTGATGGTCAACCGTCGTATCGGCAAAGGCGTTTATGCGGTCCTGGTCGATAGTGAACCAGTCCGAGGTCCCGAGGTCGGAACCTACCTTGGCCACCAATTCGTCGCGACTCATGACCTGCATACGGCTCTCCAATCGTGGGATCGGAGAGTACTGCGGTCAATCGCAGCGGCCGGCTGCTAGCGGGGTCGACCCACCCAGACGAAGGTCTCTGGTGCTTCCGTCTCAACAACGAGGGTCGTGGCCGTCGAATACGAAAATGAGACGCCATCATCCCCCAACACTTGGGTAACGCTGCCGTCAGATCCGAACTCCCGGGAGTACTGGTCGCTTGGTTCGCCGACAATGACGACGGCGTCTTCGCCCACGGCGACGCTGCGAGGATACGCCACGTCGAGCCCAGCTGTCGAGACCGTGAACCAATTAGCACCATCCGGCGAATAGGCGAGGGCCGGTGTCGGACCGGTGTAATCCTCGTAGATTTCCCGCTCGGATTCGGCCCCCTCCATGTCCTCCTCGGTCAGCACCATGAGCGGAGTGCCGTCCGTGTCGAGGATGGTCAAGCCGAAGTTGTCTTCGTCGACCTCGATTCCGGCGGGTGGATCCTCGTCGTAGATGTCGAACTCGATCACCCGCAGAACGGCGTCCATTTCGTCGTCGGTGACCGTCAATCGACCCTCGACATAATCCAGGGTCATCGTGCGACCCTCTTTGGAAACGCTCAGAGGCGGTCCGAGGTCAGTGTCTTCGACTTGACCGACGGCCACCAGCCCGAGCTCGCCGCTCCCAAGCGCCTGGAAGTAGACGCCCGACTCCGTCTCATAAATCCGAGTCCAGTTGGCACCATCGGTCGAGCTGAAGACCCCCGGCCGGCGGTCGTAGCTGAGGCTGTAATACATGCCATCGCGGCTGACGATCTGACCGTTCCGAAAGTCGTCTGATGCAGACACTTCCCAGTCCCGGCCATCGGTGGAACGCCATACCTCGCGAGTCGCCTCCTCCGGGCCATACCTATTGATGGTGAGGACGAACCCATCCGCTCCGTAGACAAGACCGTTCACATCGGCCTGCTGAGAGTCATTGCCGGCTACGTCGACCCGCGACCAAGTCTCCCCGTCGTCGGTGACCAGCACGAAGGAAGAGCTCTCGGGGAAGTACTCATTACCCTGGCTGTATGCCTTCTCCTGAGCCAGGAAGAACTGGTCCATATCCATGTCGACGATCAGATCTCCGGTCTCGGGATCGGCGATCCGGAGGCGAGGATTCCGGTATAGCTCGTCCTGGGTGCCGGATGCGAGGACATTCCCGCTCGAGACTTCGGTGGCGACATACGTGAACTCTTCGAAGTCGAACTCCAGACGGATTCCGTCTTGTTCCATGATCGCCAGGCCGCTGTCTGCCGTGACCGAGTCTTCGAGGAACTCCAACGGCACTACCAGGAGGAGCTCGCCGTCTGGGCCGTAGATGGCGGGGGATCCACCCCAGATCTCGTGCGCCTCGATTTCGGTGATGACCTCGCCGGTTTCGAGATCGGTCACTGTGTAGGTCCCCTGACCTCCGTTCTCTTCTAGAACCACTCCGGCCGCTTCGAGAACAACAGGAGGTTCGACGGGTTCAGTTTCGATGACGCCACCGACGACCGTCGTCCCGTCACCGGAGGCTGTGACGCCGCTGAAATAGACATGCTGGCCGGAGGCAATGGGGCCAAGGTCGATCTCGCCTTCGGTCCAGGTGGCGCCGTCGGTTGAAGTCAGGAGACCGATTGTCTCGTTCGATCCATCGAAGGTACGGGTCACGGCAACGAAACCGTCGTCGGTAGCAAGGACCTGATCGATAGTTCTTTCGCCTCCGAGCTCGGTCGAGGTCAAGGACCAAGAGAGTCCGTCTGCCGAGTTCCAGGTGAGGAGTTGCTGTAGGCCGGACTGCTGGTCCCAACCGGTTGCAACCGCAATGAACCCACCATCTTTGGCGACTACCTGGGTGTCCCACACGTTGGTGGAGTTCGGCTTGGGGAGCGCAATCCGCTCCCAGGCGAAATCGACGACTCCGGCGGAGGGCAGCGGGCCCTCGGAGGCGGACTCGTCAGTCTCTTTCACCACCGAGCTGGCGGCCAGGTCTTGTTCAGGTGGATCCTCGGTGTCCCCGAGGAGTTGGACGCCGGCGGCGGTGCCACCGACGAGGGCGAGAATGAGCGTCGCGCCTCCGATGAGGTTGGAGGCGCGACGACGCCGACCCCGACGAACGGCAGTCTCTGGCGATCCGGATGGGGCGTGAAGGTGTTCGGCCTCCTGATCGAAGGCCTCTCTGAGGCGGTCTTCCATGTTCATCGTGATACCTCCACGTGGGTTTCGAGCCGTTCGAGGGCTCGAGATAGCCGGCTCTTGACCGTGCCTCTCGGCACGCCAAGGGCCTTGGCGACTTGTTCGGTTGACCAATCGAAGTAGAACCGCAGCACGACAACCGCCCGCTGCTGCACGGGGAGCTCGGCCAGGGCAGCAGCCAGGTCAGGGTCGGCCGGCAGCACTTCCGGAGCGGCCTGGCCGTCGATGCGGAAGCCCTTCACCTCGCGGGTGGTCTTGCGCATCCGCGAGCGAGCCCAGTTGAGGCCCACCCGGTAGACCCAGCCCTCGGGGTTGTTGTAGCCACTCACCGAACGCCAATGTTGATACGCCCGGGCCATAGCCTCGTCCGTCGCGTCGGCGGCCAGGTGTTGATCGCGCAGCGTGAGTGCCAGACCACGGAACACTTGCTCGCGCCGGGCGCGATAGAAGTCCTCGAAGTTGCGGGGGGCGAGGGTGCCGAGCATCTGCTCGCCGGTGGGGTCCTCAGCCGTCAAGGTGGTGCTTGTCATCGATCCGTCTCATGCATCTACCCCCAGACGCATGAGACGGACCTTTGGTTCCACTCGTAATGGGTGGCTTCATTCGGCTACGGGCGGCCCACCCATAGGACCGGGGTGGGGGGCGTATAGATGAAATCTTCGTCATAGACGCCGCTGCCCGCTTCGAGTGGGTAGACCTCTTCGCCGCCTTCTTCGCCGGCCAGGATGATGACGTCGGATCCGACGGCCACGGTGTTGATCCAACCCTCGAAGGTGGTTGATACCTCGGTCCAGGTTTCCAGGTCGGCGGAGAAGTACACGGTGGTGTCGGGCCTCTCGTAAGCGAATCCGCCGTCAAAGTCGATCCACCGGTCGTCCTGGGCTGCGTACCATTCCTCGTCGGTAATGGTCATGAGCACGAGGTCGTTGTTCTCGATGATGGTCACTCCATCCTCGTAGAAGAAGCCCTCAGGCAGACCGCCTTCTTCCTTGAGAAACTCATCGATCACCACATCGCCGGTGATGTTGTCGACGATGGTCACTCGAGGCGGCCAGTCGTAGTCGTCGAAGGTGAGGGTGTACTCGTCTTGGGTCAGCGACAGTGGGTCGGAGTAGTAATCCTCGCCGTAGTAGTTGGACTCGCGGCTCCCCACCACCACAGTTCCCAGTTCCCCTGTGCCGAACTGATTTAGCCACTCATACAGCGAGCGATCCTCCGGGACCCGTGCCCCAAAGGCCTCCCCCCAGGCGATTCCATCAACGCTTGACCACAGCGAGGCGCCTTGCGGCCCATCGCCCATTGCCAGCAGGGTTCCGTCGGGAGTCTCTTTGACGTTCCACACATACATGCCGCCGGGCATGTCGGCCACCCGATCCCAGCTCACTCCGTCGGAGCTCGACCAGATGGCAGGACCGCCGCCGTACTCGTCGAAATGGTTGCCGTAGGCGAAGTACTGGCCGTCCTTTACGACGATGGAGTCGAAGCTCGTCTCGACGCTGCCGTTGTCGACGGTCGAGGTGTTCCAGGTGACTCCGTCAGAGGAGGTGGCCACCACCAGTTCGGACCGATAGGCGTATTCGTCCGTCTCCACGCGCTCCCAGAATGCTTGCTGAGCACCGTCGAACTCTTCCCAGGACAGCCGGAGGATTTCGTTGCCTTCTCCGTCAAATATCACCGGCGAGGGACCCCGCCACAGATAGTCGGCCGGGCCCGAGAACAACACCTCGCCCGACGTCAGGTCTTCGATGATATAGGTGCCTTGCTCTTCATCCACGGTGATGCGGTAGCCGTCGTAGTCGATAGTCACGACCGCTGGCTCGTACCCGCCGTACCCGCCGAATGGTCCGCCGCTCGATTGGCTATACGCCGTTTCCCAGGCCATTTCCCATTCCTCGTATGGCACCACGACGATCACTTCGCCCGTATCGGGGTTGAGGACGGCCTGGCCATCGTTGTCGTAGTCGTCGTGGCGGTAGATGTCTTCCATCGTTCCTTCAGCAACCACGCTGCCGGCGGCGTCGAGCAGCTGGTAGGTGTAGGTGTAGTCGCTGATAATCAGCTGATACCCGTCCTTTTCGATCACCATCGGCTCAAACTCGGGGGTGGTTTGTCGCTGACCGATCACCAGGTATCCGTCCGGGCCGGCGACTCCGGAGTTCAGCCACACGCTCTGGTTGACATCGGCCGCGAAGTCGATTTCGCTGCGCGTCCAGTCGAGACCGTCGGGAGTGGTCCAGACGATGTGGGACGGCGCTTCGGGGTAGGCGTAGAGATCGTCGCCTTCTGCGTAGTAGCTGTCGAGGAAGGCCTCCCCGAAGGCGATGCCTCCGTGCTCGTTGAACATGAAGTTCCACACGGAGGCGTTGCTGAAGTCGCCGTTGAGCGCACCCTTGGTCCAGGTTGTGCCATCGGTTGAGGTCCAGGCGACCAGATCCTGACCGGTCTCGTTGTAGGCGGTGCCGATGGCAATGAAACCGTCGTTTACGGCGTAGACGCCCTGCAAGTAGGCCTCTGCGCCGGCCGGCAGGTCAAGGGTGATCTTCTCCCAGGTGAACTCCTGAGCAGGGAGCGCCGGGGTGGGGGCGCCAACGTCGCCGCCGCCGCCGCCTCGGCCGGGACGGGTGGAATAGGCACCGCTCTCATCCCGAGCAAACCGGTCGGCGAACGGTGACTGGGCCACGGTGGTGGTGACTTGCGGGACGGTTACCGTCGGCTGGTTGGGGTCGGGATCGGCCAGCGGATCGGGCTCGTCGTCGCCACGGAACAGGGCAGCACCGAACGCCACACCGATGAGCAGAACGGCAATGAGGGCGACGCCCCCGAAGATGGCCGACCAGCGCCTGCCTTCCTGCGGGCCCTCCGGCGGTATCGGCTGAGCCTCGTAGATAATCGAATCGCTCACGACAGATCTCCCTTATGCGGTCTCACAATGTAGACGCATGACTACCCCGTTGGGTTCCCCCCCATTGTCGTCCAATCTGCGCATTCATGAAGGGCCGGAGGTCAGGTTTCTTGGGGTGGCTAGGTTCTGTGAGTGAATCGATTTCTGGCTCTCGGTGATTCCTACACGGTGGGGGAAGGCGTCGACCCCGCAGAGGCCTGGCCGGGCCAGCTGGCCGCCGTCTTGGGCCTGCAGTCCACCGTGGTGGCGTCCACCGGTTGGACCAGCCGAGAGCTGCTCACGGCCCTCGACGCCCAGCCGCCGGTGGGGCCGTTTGAGCTGGTGTCCCTCTCTATCGGTGTGAACGATCAATATCGGGGCCTGTCACGCTCTGAGTTCGCAGATAACGCCGCTGCGCTGCTCGATCGGGCCACCGGGTGGGCCACCCGCGGCGTGCTCATCGTCTCCATCCCCGACTGGGGGGTGACCCCATTCGCCGAGGGGCGGGATCGAGCACTCGTCGCAGCCGAGGTCGATGCTTTCAATGCCGACCTGGCACAGTTGGCCGGCGGGCGTGGCGTGCCCTTTGTGGATGTCACGCCGCTGTCGAGGAGCAGCCCCGCTGAAGTCACCGGCGACGGCCTCCACCCTTCCGCCTCGCAGTATCAGACATGGGTGCAGTTGATTGCTCCCGTGGTTGTGGCGATGTTGTCGGGTACCGTGCCCGCATGATTACACGCCCGCAGGCCAAAGCTCTGGACGCTGCCGACCCGCTCGCCGGATTCCGTGATCTGTTCGTCATCTCCGAGCCGGATCTCCTCTACCTGGACGGCAACTCGCTTGGCCGGTTGCCGAAGGCCACGGTCGCCCGGGTGCGGGAGGCGGTGGACGATGATTGGGGGAGGGGGCTGGTTCGCTCGTGGCAGGCGGGGTGGATGCAGCGACCGAGAGAGGTGGGCGATCGATTGGCACCACTCATCGGTGCTGGGCCGGGCGAGGTGCTGCTGGCCGACCAGACCTCGCTCAATCTGTTCAAGCTGGCAACGGCCGCCCTCGACGCGGCGGCTCCTCGCTCGACCATCGTCAGCGACGCGGGCAACTTCCCCTCAGACCTCTACGTGTTGGCGGGAGTAGCTGAGCGGGCCGGCGGCTCACTGGTGACGGTTGATGGTCCGGAGTCGTTCTCTGCTGCGCTCGACCCGTCCGTCGGGCTCCTCAGCGCTTCGCACGTCAACTTCAAGTCGGGGAAGCTGGCCGATATGGCGGGCCTGACCGGACGAGCCCACGACGCCGGGGCGATGGTGTTGTGGGACCTGAGCCATTCGGTGGGGGCGGTGCCCATCGACGTGAACGGGGCCGGGGTGGATCTGGCGATCGGCTGCACCTACAAGTACCTGAACGGCGGACCCGGTGCTCCCGCCTTCCTTTACGTCGCCCGGCACCTCCAGGACCAACTCACTCAGCCGATCCACGGCTGGTGGGGACAGCAGGACATGTTTGGATTCGACCTTGGCTATCAGCCGGCCGCCGGCATCGATCGATTCGCGGTGGGCACCATGCCGATGCTGTCGCTGATCGCCGCCGAATCCGGGATTGAAATCAGTGCCGAGGCGGGAATTGGAGTCATCCGCGAGAAGGGAATGGCACTCACCGCTCTCATGGTGGATCTGTTCGATGAGCTTCCCGGTGATCTGGGGTTCTCGCTGGCCAGTCCTCGCGATGCCGAGGACCGCGGCAGCCACATCAGCCTGAGCCACCCGGACGGATACCGGATCACCCAGGCTTTGATCGAGCGGGGGGTGATCCCCGACTTCCGGGCGCCCGACATCGTTCGTCTGGGCGCCGCCCCGCTCTACACCCGGTACGTCGATGTGTGGGATGCGTTTGACCGATTGCGACAGATCATGGAGTCGGGAGAACACCTGGCGTTCACCGAGCAGCGGTCCGGAGTCACGTAGGCGACTAGCGTCCGGGCACGCCTTCAGGAGGATGTACATGTTTGTTGTGAGAAGAGTTTGGGAGACAAAGCCGGGAGAAGCCCGACGAGCCGCTTCGCTGGTGGCGGGAATGGGGGAAGAGTACGAGTCGGTCGACAAGCGATCGCCGTCGCGGGTGTACTTCAATTCCGGCACCGTTCCCGGCGAGCGCAACCGGGTGTACATGGAGTGGACCGAGGATGTCATCGCCAGCACCTACCGGGCCGACAGCGTCCCGAGCCCGGCCAAGGCGCAGGAGCTGTACTCGAAGCTCGCCGAGCTAACGGTGAGTAGCTGGATCGAGTTCTACGAGCTGATGACGCCCGAGAAGATGATCGACTAGCTGTCTGACAACCCGTCGAGGGCTGCCTGAATGGCCGGGGTGATGTCGTCAGGGGCGGCGATGGCGACGACCTCGCCTTCGGTGTCATAGAAGATAAAGCGGTTCTCGTCGTCCTGGACGACGATGGAGTCGGTGCCGATGAATGGTCCGGCGGCCACCAAGGTGTCCCCGTGGTAGACCTCGACGCTTCCCTTCGAGAAGGTGCCTTGTCCCCAGAACCAGCGATCCCACACGATGGTGGTGTTGCCAAGCTCGAGCTCGAACGGCTGGCAGTAGGCCTCAAGCTCCTCGGTCGGCGCCTCACACGGCTCGACCTCCAGCGGCACGATCACCTCAGGGACCCCCGCGTCAACCGGGTCCGGGGTAGGTACCGAGCCGACGATGCCATCGGTGGTGGTTGACGGCACTGAGGTGGTGGTGGCGTCAACGGTGCTGATGCGGGGGATACCGTTGTCGCTGGTGCCGTCGGTTCCGCCACAGGCGGCCAGCACCAGAGCACCAGCAATGATTTGGGCAATTCGAGTTTTCATGAGAAATGAGACGATACCGGCCGGTCGGGTTTACGTAGTCCTAGTAACGGCTCAAGTCGATGGCGCGTTGAACGATTCCTTCGGTGTTCGGCATCACCATCTCCTCGAGTTTCTCTGAGAACGGGAACGCCGGAATCTCCGGAGCGGCGTACCGGCGCACCGGCCCATCCAGATACTCGAAAGTCTTGTCGGCCACCTGGGCGGCGACTTCGGCCCCAAAGCCTCCAAACTCATTGTCCTCATGAACGATCAGCACCTTGCCGGTCTTCTGGACTGACGCCTCGATGGTTGGCCAATCGAGGGGTCGCAAGCTGCGCAGGTCGATCAGCTCGGCATCGATGCCTTCGGCCGCCAATAACTCAGTGGCCTCGTGCGCCCAGTAGGCCATGGCGCCGTAGGCGAGGATGGTCAGGTCGGCGCCGATCCGACGGATGGCCGCCTTGCCGAGCGGGACGCGATGGTGGCCTTCGGGGTAGGGACCGTTCACCAGCCGATACAGCTTCTTGGGCTCGAGGAACAGCACCGGGTCAGGATCTTCGATGGCTTCCCATAACAGCCCTTTGGCGTCGGCCGGGGTGGAGGGCACGACCACTTTCAACCCCGGCACATGGGTGTAGAAGGCCTCGATGGACTGCGAGTGATAGAGACCGCCGTGGACACCGCCTCCGAACGGCACGCGGATGACCAACGGACATGACCAGCGGCCGTCTGAGCGATAGTGCACCCGGGCCGCTTCGGACACGATCTGGTCGAAAGCCGGATGGATGAAGTCGGCGAACTGAATCTCGGCGATGGGCCGCAAGCCGGCCGCCGCCATCCCAATGCCGACACCGATGATGCAGGCTTCGGCCAGCGGGGTGTTGAACGATCTATCCCTCCCGAACTGCTCGCCAAGGCCCTGGGTGGCCTTGAAGACACCGCCCTTGGGGTCGGCGACATCCTCCCCGAAAACCAACACCTCGGTGTTGGCCGCCATGATCTCGTGCATCGCCCGGTTGATGCCGGTCAAGAGGTTGACGGACTCGCCTTCCACCGGGAGCTCGGTTTGGGTGACCGCCTCGGACGGCTCGATGGGGCGGGCGTACACATGGCTGTAGGGATCGTCGGGCTCGGGTGCAGCCAGCGCCGTCTCAACCGCCAGGGCAACCTCTTGCTCGACCTGTTCTTCCAGTTCTCGTTCTAGGGCGTCTGGCAGGAGGCGAGCTTCCACGAGATATTGGTGCAGGCGGAGGATCGGGTCTTTCTTGCGCCACCGCTCTACCTCGTCGGCGGTGCGATAGTCCGAGTCGCGATCCTCCGAAGTGTGGCCGTAGTAGCGGTAGGTCTGGGCCTCCACCAGGGACGGGCCTCCACCACCCCGGGCCCGGTCGACGGCCTCCCGAGTTGTGGCATACACCATTAGAGCGTCGTTGCCGTCGATGGATTCAGCGGGCATCCCGTAGCCGCGGGATCGTTCGGCGATGCTCCCGGCAACTTCGTTCTCTTCTCGCACCGAGATGGCGTAATGGTTGTTCTGGATGACGAATACCACCGGCAACTGATGGATGGAGGCAAAGTTCATGGCCTCGTGCCAATCGCCTTCGGATGTCGATCCTTCACCGCCGGAGACAACCACCACCCCCGGGATGCCCTGCTGTCTCAGCGCGTAGGCAATTCCACAGGCGTGGGGATACTGGGTGGCGATGGTTGAGGAGGCGGTGAACACGTGGCGGGAGGGGAATGACCAGTGGTTTGGCATTTGTCGCCCGCCACTGGTGGGGTCGGAGGCCCGGCTGAACACACCCAGGAGGATGTCCTTGGGGGATAGACCGAGGGCCAGGCACAGGCCGACGTCCCGGTAGTAGGGGAGTACCCAGTCGACGTCCTGGTCGACGGCGAAAGCGGTGCCGACCTGGGCTGCCTCATGGCCGGAAGACGAAACCACAAAGGCCGCCTGGCCCTGACGGCTGAGCTTCCACATGCGATCGTCGAGGTTGCGGGCCAGCAGCATGGTCCGGTACAGATCGATCAGTTGCTCGTCGTCGAGTCCGATGTCTTGGTGACTAATGCCCATGCTGATCATGTCTGGCCTCCGTGTCGGAATGTGACCCCGTTTCCGTCGCGGCGGATGCGGTCCTCCGCAACGCGAACGGCAGCTTCGTTTGGAGTGAGATTGTCTTGCGTGGCCCGCTCGAGGATTCTCAACACGGCGTCGTAGATGCCGTTGATGCGGGATTCAACGAGTTCCATATCGAAGCCATCTACCTCGGCCGCCACATGGATGACCCCGGCGGCGTTTGCGACGAAATCGGGAACGTAGAGAATGCCGGCCTCGGCCAGTCGATCGGCGTCGGCATCGGACGCCAGCTGGTTGTTGGCCGAGCCAACCACCGCCCCGCACCGCAGGGTGGGGATGGATTCCGGGTTGAGAGCTCCGCCCAGCGAACAGGGGGCCAGGATGTCGCACTCCTCGGAGAGGATGTCCTCCGTGCCGACTACTTTCACCCCGTACTGGTCGACCATCCGGTCGGCGGCGGCCGGGTTGATGTCGGCGATCACCACTTCGGCTTCGTGCTCGGCTAACAGTTGCACCAGGGCCGAGCCCACCTTGCCAACTCCTTGGACCGCCACCCGACGGCCGTGGAGTGATTGATCGTTCCATAGGTGATCTGAAACGGCCTGCATGGCCCGGACGACTCCGCGGGCCGTCGCCGGAGATGGGTCGCCAACTCCGTTGTCTTCGGGAGAGCGGCCGACCACCCACTTGGTCTCCTCGCCGATCAACCGCATATCCTCGGTGGTGGTCCCGACGTCCTCGGCGGTGATGTAGGCGCCGCCCAGCGAATCGATGAATCGCCCGTAGGAGTGCCACAAGTCGTCGGAGACAGTTGACCGGTCGCCGATGATCACCGCCTTGCCTCCACCCAGATTGAGCCCGGCCGCCGCGGCCTTCAATGCCATTGCCTTGGACAGTCGCAGGACGTCGGTGAGGGCTGCCTCGTCTGAGGGGTAGGGAAACAAGCGGGTCCCGCCGAGAGCGGGACCCAAGTCGGTCGAATAGATTGCAATGATGGCTTGAAGGCCGGTGGCCGGGTCGTGCCCGACCACCACCCGTTCGTGGCTTTCAGCACCTATCTCGTCGAATACACCCATATGCGTTATTACAAACTCTACTTGCCTGGTCTGGGTCGTTCACTCGACTGTCAATCCGCTACGGCACCGTGCCGATGTATGGTGCTGCGATGATCAAGGCCGCCTATCTCAGGGTGTACGTTCCCGGCACTGCCGAGGACGAGGCAAAACCGTTCGAAGCTCGCTTGCGGGAAGTAAGCGATTACGGGCTCATGTCCGAATCTCTCAACGACGGCGTGCTCTCCGCCACGTGGAACGACACGGCCTACATTTGCCCCCGCAATCCCCGGCTACGCCTGCTCGAGGGGCTGTTGGCGTTCCGGAATGCCTATCCGGGTTTGACGGCCGAGCTTCTCATTCCCGAGGAGGTAGCCGAGCGGGCGGCCATCGAGCTCGAAGCTCTGCAAGATCGCCAGCCGGATGCCAAGTCCCACATCCTCAGCTCGCCGTGGCATGTGCCCCTCCGGTGGTTCTCGGCCTTCGATCCGGAGGAGCGCTCCGTGGTGGAGCGTGGCAGCGGGAGCGATGTCCTGTACCGCACCACCGTGGCCGAAGCCCACGGCCGCCTCACCCGGGCCCTCGTCATTCTTCAGAGTGCCGGATTCCAAGATGCGGTGATTGACCAAGCACAGGAGTTGTCCAATTGGATTGACGGCTTCGAGGACACCGACATGCTCGAGCTCGACTACGGGGGGGTGGCCGAGCTGTTCAGCGACGGGTCCCTCGCCCTAGACGAGACCGCCGCCGACATCCAGGCCAGTCTCTACGCCTTGGAAGCCGGCAACCTGGACAAAGCCAGCGACCACTACGGCAAAGCCGCCGCCCGCTGGGCCCACGCTCAGTCGCTGACATACATGAACTAGTTCACAGTTCACAGTTCACAGTTCACAGTTCACAGTTCACAGTTCACAGTTCACAGTTCACAGCCGATCGCCGACCGCCGACCGTCCTCCGCGAACCGCCGACCGCAGTGGCTCGAGGCTTCCTGTTTCGCGATCGGCGCGACGCAGGTTGTGTGCGGCTCTTGCTTCCCTTCCCTCAGGGAAGGGTGGCCGAGCTAAGCGAGGTCGGGATGGGTTTCCGGGAACGCTTCGCGTTCCTCAGGAGCCACTTCGTGGCTCCATAGTCGGGGGAAGTCTGGGGGTGAGGGGCATCGGTTCCGCCCGACAGGGTCGTGTCTCGTCAGTCCCCCCTTCGGGGGGAAGGTACCGCCGAGCGAAGCTCGGGGGTAGGGGGGCATCGGTTCCCTCCGCCAGGGGTGAGGGGCATCGGTCGTGTCTCGTCATTCCCCCTTCAGGGGTGAGGGGCATCGGTTCCGTCCAACAGGGTGGTGTCTCGTCAGTCCCCCCTTCGGGGGGAAGGTACCGCCGAGCGAAGCTCGGGGGGTAGGGGGGCATCGGTTCCCTCCCCTGCGGCTGAGGCACCCCTCCCTGAGGGAGGGGGATTCGAACGCCTATAATCTCCACGCCCTCGGTATGGACCATGGAACAGCCGCTATCCTCACGGATCGCCCTGCCCCCATCGTCCAGAGGCCTAGGACGCTGCCCTTTCAAGGCAGAAACGGGGATTCGAATTCCCCTGGGGGCACGCTGGGGGCGTGGTGAAGTCAGGAGTTCACGCCGGCCTGTCAAGCCGGAGGTCGCGGGTTCAAATCCCGTCGTCCCCGCCAGCGAGGTTGATCCTCGCTTTATGTGTAGTTGCGCTAGCAACTGCCAAGGCGCCCGCAAGGCGCCCACGGTCAGGTAGCTCAGTTGGTAGAGCATCGGTCTGAAAAACCGAGGGTCGGCAGTTCAATTCTGCCCCTGACCACCATCGAAACGCCTGTACCTATGGGCGTTTTTCCTACTGGCTGTCCGACGGAACCCATTGAACACTGTTCGATTGGCGGAGCACCGATCGACTCATCCGTGGCCGAGGTTCTGTCGGTTTCGCTTGGACCACTGGGCGGCTGTCAATGTGCCACCAACAGCCACATCATCCCTTCCAGCCGGTTATGTGCGGGTCGTTGTCCTCTGGTTTGGGAGGTTGTTTCTTGGGATCGTGCATTTGTGGCAATCCCTGTCGTACAGGGGAGCGGTCGGGAGGCTCTTCCTAGTAGGAGCCCTGCATTGGGGGAGTATGAGTAAGCGTCCGAGTCGGGAGGACTTCCGTTCCTTTGTGCGGGATGTTGAGCCTCGGCTTCGGGTTGCTCTGGTGGCGGCGTGTGGGTCACCGAAGGGATTGGAGGCCACTGCGGTGGCTTTGGAGTACGCCTGGGAGCACTGGGAGCGGATGACCAGTGTTTCGAACCCTGCCGGGTACCTGTACCGGCTGGGTGTGCGTCGTTCCTGGCGGTTGCGCTCCCCGGCCGTTCCTTTGCTGTGGGAGGTCCCGTCTGAGGACCAGGTGCGGGCTGAACCGAAGTTGGCTCCAGCGTTGAAGCACCTGTCTCGGCAGCAACGCATCACGGTGGTGTTGATCGATGGGTTCGAGTGGACCTATCAGGAGGTGGCCGATTTGCTAGAGGTGGGTCGCTCCACCGTGCAGCAACACCATCAGCGGGCGTTGGCCAGGTTGCGGGATGAATTGGGGGTGAGTGTTGATGTCTGAACTCGGTACCCGCTTGCGAGAGCATTACGACGAGATCGCCCCACCGCTTGACACTGACCGTCTCATCGAGCAGTTCGTGGGCGCGGATCGGTACCGTCAGAGACTCCGCCCCGTGATGGCAATGACTGCGGCTGCTGTCCTGACTCTGCTGGTTATCGGCGGCGTTGGAATCATGATCCTAAGCAGCAACAGTGGACCGGACGTCATCGATCCACCCACAACGGTGACCACCGCATCTACGGAGACAACGGCCGTCACCACAGTTACGACGGTGCTGCCGTCGGGTTCATGGAATCCGATCCTGTCCACCACTCGCGCAAAGGCAGCACCACCGGCTGCTACCTGCCCTCAAGACACCGACCCGAATGCTCCGGGACCCGTTGACCAGGCCCGTCCGGGCGAAGGGCCGTGGAGCAACCAGGCCGCGGTGTTCGATACCCGTGCCGGGAGGATTGTCTTCATCGACGAGGGCGGCGAGACGTGGACGTTCGATGTGTGTACGAACACATGGCAGGCGATGGACCCGACTTTCGTTCCGGTCACCGACGCCTACCTCGGCGAAGGTCTTCTCGTCTACGACATCGACTCCGACCGTACGATCGCGTTCGGACCTCGAAACGTCTACGCCTACGACGCCGCCGCGAATACGTGGACCCGCC
>Ga0224508_10001839_pt1 | contig 18610 bp, 15 predicted proteins | sample SF_Jan12_sed_USG_4_FD_170157 | JGI IMG/M metagenome (GOLD analysis project Ga0224508, IMG submission 170157) | Sediment microbial communities from San Francisco Bay, California, United States - SF_Jan12_sed_USGS_21 | ecosystem: Environmental > Aquatic > Marine > Sediment | place: USA... | reverse complement strand
TTTAACACGAGGCGCCCGGCCTTGGTTGCCATGCGGGCACGAAAACCGTGGGTACGTGCGCGCTTGATTTTGCTGGGCTGAAATGTGCGTTTCATGGCTTGTTACCTGGGTCATAAGCCGGCCGATACCGGGCCGTACTTCTAGGAGGGCGGCAAGGGTACGCAGATGCCCAGACAGTGTCAACAGAGCAACGTAAACGTTGGAATTTCGGCCCTTGGCAACCTGTGGATAACTGCATCTGGCGGCGTCCCGCCTTAGGGTATAGACTGCGCGATCGTTCGTCTCTTTTGTTGTTATCAAGCGGCCCAGCGGGGCCTCCCGGGGAATGTCTTGTCTGTTGAATCGACGCTTTGGAACCAGTGCCTCCGCGTCCTGCAGGCAGAGCTGCCGGAGCAGCAGTTCAACACCTGGATACGCCCACTGCAGGCCGTCGACGACGACGCCCTGCTGCGGCTGCTCGCGCCGAACCGTTTTGTCGTGGACTGGCTGCGTCAGCACTACATGGATCGTATTCTCGAGCTTGTGGGCGATCGGGGCAACGACGTCGAGGTATTGCTCGAGGTGGGGTCGCGCTCCGCCGCATCGCCAGCGCCAGGCACACCGAGCCGACCGCCAGCGGTCGCAATCAAGACCGGCGGCAACACGCCGGTCGTCTCGCGACTGAACGCGTCTTTCACGTTCGACAGCTTTGTCGAGGGTAAGAGCAACCAGCTTGCCCGAGCCGCCGCGAGCCAGGTTGGTGAAAACCCCGGCAAGTCGTATAACCCACTATTTATTTACGGCGGCGTGGGGCTCGGCAAGACACACCTGATGCATGCCATCGGTAATGTCATGCACAAGAACAATCCGGCCGCCCGCGTCAGTTACGTTCACTCGGAGCGCTTTGTCGGTGACATGGTTCGCGGGCTACAACACAACACGATTTCTGAATTCAAGCGCTTGTATCGGTCGCTGGACGCGTTACTTATTGATGATATTCAGTTTTTTGCCGGCAAGGAGCGCTCGCAGGAGGAGTTTTTTCACACCTTCAATGCGCTGTTGGAGGGACAAAGACAGATCATCCTCACCTGTGACCGCTATCCGAAAGAAGTGAATGGTCTCGAAGAGCGGCTGAAATCACGATTCGGTTGGGGCCTGACCGTTTCCATCGAGCCACCGGAACTCGAGACCTCGGTGGCCATCCTGATGAGCAAGGCCACCGCGGAGGGTGTCGAGCTTCCCGAAGAGGTGGCGTTTTTTATTGCCAAAAGGATCCGCTCCAACGTTCGGGAGCTGGAGGGCGCCCTTCGCCGGGTTATCGCTAATTATCGTTTCACGGGCAGGCCGATAAACCTCGATTTCGCCAAAGAAGCGCTACGGGACCTGCTCGCGGTTCAAGACCGTCTCGTCTCTATAGAAAACATTCAGAAAACTGTTGCCGAGTACTTTAAGATTCGCGTCGGTGACTTGCTATCGAAGAAACGCAGCCGCTCAATAGCGAGGCCCCGGCAGTTCGGCATGGCCCTGGCAAAAGAACTGACAAATCACAGCTTGCCGGAGATTGGTGACGCTTTCGGCGGCCGGGATCACACCACGGTGTTACACGGCTGCCGGCGCATAGAAGCCTTGAGAGAGGCCGATAAGCGCATTGACGATGATTATTTGAATTTGTTGAGAACTCTGACAGGATAGTGTGGATAACCGGTGGACAATACTGCATTGCTTTTTTATCCACAGACTGTCCACAGGTCGCCGGCGGTTTGCTCAGGTGATTCAGGCTGTGTAAGGGTATATTAAGTTATTGAAAAATAAAGGGTTTATAAAGTTATGCACAGGACCTGGGGTCCTTAATAATAACAATAAACTATAAATTTCCAATATTTATTAACAGGTGGAACCTATGAAGTTTACCGCAGCCCGCGAAGCGCTGTTGAAACCATTACAAGCCGTCATCGGTGTCGTAGAAAGGCGGCAGACCATGCCGATCCTATCGAACGTCTTGATCATTGCGCGGGAGGGTCAGCTGTCGGTGACAGCAACTGATCTGGAGGTCGAGTTGGTGGCAGAGGCCGAAGTCGATACGGAATCCGGCGGTGAAATCACGGTGTCGGGCCGTAAACTCCTGGATATTTGCCGCGCTGTGCCGGAGGGTTCGGAGGTCCATATCAGTTTGAGTGGCGAGAAGCTTAGTGTCAGGGCGGGACGAAGCAAGTTCAACCTGGCTACGCTGCCCGCTGCGGAATTCCCGGTTGTTGAGGACATAAAAGCAGGACAGACAATACAGGTGCCACAGGAGGCGTTGGGCAGGCTCCTTGAGAAGACGCATTTTTCGATGGCGCAGCAGGATGTCCGCTACTACCTGAACGGGTTGCTGCTCGAGACTGGCGGGAAGCACCTGCGCGCGGTGGCAACGGACGGTCACCGGCTGGCTTTGTGCCAGGCGGAGCTTGGCTTAAGCCTCGATGAGCAGCAGGTGATTGTGCCGAGAAAGGGTGTTCTGGAGTTGCAGCGCCTGATGAGTAGTGATGGTGACCTCGATATTGAGCTAGGCGCGAATCATATTCGTATTCAACTTGATGGCATCCGGTTTACTTCCAAGCTGATCGATGGTCGTTTTCCCGAGTATGAACGGGTTATTCCGAAGGAATCGGCCAATGAACTCAGGGCGAATCGTGGCGAGTTTAAAGGCGCCCTGCAGCGCACGGCGATCCTTTCCAACGAAAAGTACCGCGGCATTCGCCTGGTGATTCGCGATAGTGGCGTCGTACTTCAGGCGCACAATCCCGAGCAGGAGGAGGCGGAAGAGGAGCTCGAGGTCGAGTACAGCGGTGAGGATATCGAGATCGGTTTTAATGTGAATTATCTTCTGGATGCTCTGGGGGCCGTGGAGGGCGACGATGTAACGCTGTCCGTTCAGGACAGCAACTCCAGCTGCTTGATCCGGCAACCCGGCAATGATGACTGCACCTTCGTGGTTATGCCCATGCGGCTCTGATAGCGGCTCCGGGGGACCGCAGAGACGACGATGATTCGCCTGTTTCGAGTCAGTAACTTTCGTTGTCTCGAAAAAGCGGAGCTTGCGCTGTCGGGGGACTTCAACCTCATTTACGGGGCGAATGCCTCCGGGAAGACCAGCCTCCTGGAGGCGCTGGCGTATCTGGGGCGCGGAAAGTCGTTTCGTGGGGCGAGCACCCCGAATCTTATTCAACACGGCAAGGACGAATTTGTCCTGTTCGGACAAGTGCAGCGCGGCGCGAGAACGCGCAGCCTGGGTGTCCGAAACAGCCGCTCGGGCCTTGAGGTGCGCGTAGATGGCGATAGCGAGGGCGGTGCGGCGGCATTGGCTGAAGCTTTGCCCCTGCAGGTGATTGACCCCGAGGTTCACAGCCTCGTGGCCGGAGGGCCGGAGCTGCGGCGCCGCTTTCTTGACTGGGTGGCGTTCCACGTGGAACAGGAGCACCTGTTGGCCTGGCGAAAATTCAGGCGAGCGTTGAAACAACGAAATGCCGCGCTCAAGGCCCGGGCGGGCGCAACGACAATCAGAAGCTGGAACGCCGAGTTCGTGGACCTGGGTGCAGCACTGGACTCGTCCAGACGGCGTGTTCTGGGCGCGGCGCTGGACAGCCTGAAGGAGTATGGCCGGGGTCTATTGGGAACGGAGCTGGGCTTTGAGTATCAGCAGGGCTGGAGCAAGGAAAAAAGTCTCAACCAGGCGATTGAGGAAGGCATTGAAAGAGACCTGCAGCTGGGAGCGACCCAGCATGGGCCCCACCGTGCGGATCTGAAGATAAATTACGACGAAAAACAAGCGCGGAAGCTGGTTTCACGCGGCCAGCAGAAGCTCCTGGCGAGCGCTATGATCCTGGCGGCAACCGACACCGCGCAATCCGCCCTGGAGCGGCCGTTGCTGCTGATCCTCGATGATCCCGCTGCAGAGCTGGACGGCGATTCCCTGGAGCGGCTGATGGCTGCGGTCGCCGGGTTGAACTGCCAGGTGGTGGCGACGAGCCTCGAACCGGATGCGCTCGGCGTACCGGACGGCGCAGCCGTGTTCCACGTGGAACACGGTGTGCTGACGGTCGTCCAGGTGCCGCAAAAGAGCCCGCGAAAAAACAAGCCCGAAGAAGCCTAAAATACCTTAAAAAAGAAAGCTTTGAGGGCCCTTTCAAGGGCTGATTTTGGTACAATGCGTCGGTTACGCTCCGAGGATATGGAATGACCGACCAAACAGAATATACTTCCAGTAATATCAAGGTCTTAAAGGGCCTTGAGGCCGTCCGAAAGCGGCCTGGCATGTATATTGGCGACACCGATGATGGCACGGGCCTCCACCACATGGTTTTTGAGGTTGTCGATAACTCAATCGACGAGGCGCTCGCCGGTCATTGCGATACGATCACGGTTACCATCCACGCGGATGAGTCGGTCACCGTGAGTGACGATGGGCGCGGCATTCCCGTGGATATGCACCCCGAGGAGGGACGGTCCGCGGCAGAAGTCATCATGACGGTCTTGCATGCGGGCGGTAAGTTCGACGATAACTCCTACAAAGTGAGCGGCGGCCTGCACGGCGTTGGCGTATCCGTGGTCAATGCACTGTCAGAGCATCTCGTGCTGACTATTCACCGCGACGGCAAGATTTACCAGCAAGAGTATGCTCATGGCGAACCCATCGAGCCGCTCGCCGAGGTAGGGGGGTCCGAGCGGTCCGGAACGACCCTGCGTTTCAAGCCGAGCTCGGGCACGTTCACGAATATCGAGTTCCATTACGATATCCTGGCGCGCCGGCTGCGCGAACTCTCCTTTCTCAACTCGGGTGTGCGAATTCGCCTTGTTGACGAGCGAGATGAAAAGCAAGAGATCTTTGAGTACGAGGGCGGCATCCACGCGTTTGTCGAGCACCTGAACCGCAACAAGACGCCGGTCCACGCGACGGCCTTTCACTTCACGGCAATGAAAGACGGAGTCGCGGTCGAAGCAGCCCTGCAGTGGAATGACGGCTACCAGGAAAACATGTTCTGTTACACGAACAATATCCCGCAGCGAGACGGTGGCACCCACCTTGCGGGCTTCCGAAGCGCGCTGACTCGAACCTTGAATACCTATATCGAGAAACTGCCCAGCACGAGGAAGGACAAATACACGCCCACGGGTGACGATGCTCGTGAGGGCCTGACCGCGGTGCTGTCGGTGAAGGTGCCGGACCCGAAGTTTTCTTCACAGACCAAGGAAAAATTAGTTTCATCGGAAATTAAAGGCATTGTCGAGCAGCTGATGGCCGGCCGGCTGGAAGAGTTCCTGCTCGAGCACCCGCACGACGCCAAGGCGATCGTATCGAAGATCGTGGACGCCTCCCGCGCCAGAGAGGCCGCGCGCAAAGCGCGCGAAATGACCCGACGCAAGGGCGCCCTGGACGTCGCCGGCTTGCCCGGCAAGCTCGCCGATTGTCAGGAAAAAGACCCCGCACTTTCAGAGCTGTTCCTCGTCGAGGGTGACTCGGCCGGCGGCTCCGCGAAGCAGGGCCGCGACCGGCGGACACAGGCGATCCTCCCGCTGAAAGGAAAAATCCTCAATGTCGAAAAGGCGCGCTTCGATAAAATGCTATCGTCCGCCGAGGTAGGAACGCTGATTACGGCGCTGGGCTGTGGTATCGGTCGCGATGACTTCGATCCCGACAAGCTGCGCTACCATCGTGTCATCATCATGACGGACGCCGATGTCGACGGTTCGCACATTCGCACGCTGTTGTTGACGTTCTTTTACCGCCAGATGCACGAACTCATCGAGCGCGGCCACATCTACATCGCCCAGCCACCGTTGTACAAAATCAAGCGAGGCAAGCAGGAGGTCTATGTCAAAGACGATGCCGAGCTGAACGCCTACCTGCTCAACGCGGCGATGGACAACGCTGCGCTGCACGTCAACAGCGAAGCACCCGCATTGTCGGGTGTCGGGCTCGAATTGCTGGCCAAGGAACACATCGCCGTAGAAAGCATCATCGCGCGCCTGTCCAACCGCTACGATGAAGTCGTGTTGCGAGCGATGCAGCGGCTACCGGCCGTAACGACCGAAATCGCAGAAGACCTGGATGCGCTCGAGTCATGGGCGGAAAGGCTCGGCGTCGCACTGCCGAAGCACACCGGCGATCGCGCGAATGATGGTAATGGCGGCAGCTACTCTGCCGCGCTCGATCGCGGCGACGAAGATGGCGAAGGCGTCCGCATCGGTATCACCAAGGTGCAACATGGTCTTGGTGCGACACGTTATCTGCCGCGCGAGTTCTTTGGCACAAACGAGTACCGACACATCATGGCGTTGTCGGAAAAACTCAGCGGCCTGTTGTCTGAAGGCGCAAGCGTGAAGCGCGGCGAACGAGAGGCGTCTATCGAGTCTTTCGCCGAGGCGGTCGATTGGCTGATGAGCGAAGCACGGCGCGGCCAGTCCATACAGCGCTACAAGGGTCTTGGCGAGATGAACCCGGACCAACTCTGGGACACAACGGTCAACCCGGAAACGCGGCGGCTGATGCAGGTGAAGGTCGAAGACGCCGTAAAAGCGGACGAGATTTTTACCACACTGATGGGCGACCAGGTAGAGCCGCGTCGTGAGTTCATCGAGAATAACGCGCTAACGGTAGAAAACCTGGATATATGATCGAGAACCGCCTGTTAATTCACGCGGTATGTCTGACGCTCGCACCCATCATAGTCGCGTGGTTCGGGATGTCAGTTCCGGCCGCGGCCCTCCTGGTGCTGGTCTTTTTGTTGTGGCGCTGGCTGGTCGTGCTCAGCGGTTTCGCGCTGCCGAATAAGACACCGGAGCTGGTGCTTGCGACAATCTCCGCGAGCCACTTTGTCGAAAAAGTACGATGGAGCATGGATCGCCTCGGTGTTGACTACGTGGAGCAAAGCTCGGGCGGCGCACTGGGAGCATTCTTTCGTGGGCGCACCGTGCCGCAACTCAAGATGCGCACCGGCAGCGTTCAATCGAGTATCGGTAACTCGGCAGAAATCCTGCGCTATCTGTGGGGGCGCTACGCCGTAGAAGACCCTGAAGCTGCGTCATTTCTCGAGCCCACCAAAGAACGCGTCGAACTGGAGGCGCGATTGGACAAATACGGCGTCAACCTCCAGGTCTGGGTTTATTATCATTTGCTGGCTGACCGAAAGCTGACGCTGCACGCATGGGGGGTCAATAACCCGGCAACACCTTCCTGGCAACGGGCGCTGCTCAGGCTCTTGTTCCCGGTGCTTAAGCTTCTGATTCGCAAATCGTTTCGAATTACCGACGCTAACTATGCGCGCGCCGTGTCGCGAATCGAAGAGCTGCTTGGCGAGGCCAATGACTGGCTGGAAGACGGCCGCAGGTCGTTGCTCGGCGGCGAGCAACTCAATTACACGGACTTCGCTTTCGCCGCCATGACCGGGTTGTGGCTGATGCCACCTGGTTATGGTGGCGGCAAAGCCGAGGCCGTTCGTATCGAGCCGAAGAGGGCGCCCGCCGGCATGCGCAAGGACATCGAGGTTTGGGCGGCGGGCTACGCTCGCGTCGCGGCGTTTGTGCAGCGCCTGTACGCAGAAGAAAGAAGGGCGAGGAACTTATGAAGGGAATATTGGCTGTGCTGATGGCGACCCTGCTGATTGCTTGTGCATCGCAACCGGACACGAGGGTCAATGACGCCGTAGATGATTTTATTGTCGTGTCCGAGTTGAAGGAGCTGGACACCGTGAGAATGCGCGAGCAATTCCACTATACGGAGCTGTCTGAGCATTACATTATCTTGAAAACACGCAAAGAAAACTACCTGGTCAAATTTCAGAGGCGCTGCCGCGAGCTCAACGAGAGAGAGGTAACGCCGGACATACGCTTCGAGAGAAACACGCTGCGCGCCGGGTTTGACACCATCCGCGGGTGCCGCATCGATCGCATGTATGCCATCGACAAGGGCCAGGCCCAGGAACTGGTGCACCTCGGAAAAGCGCCCGGCGAGGAAGGCTAGTCTGCGCCGAGACCCGTCCGACTATTTCTTGTAGGCGCTGCTGATTTCGCGCATCTTGCCCTCGATCCAATCCTGCACGGTCAGAGTCGTTTCTTTGGGGGACTGGGCCGAGGCGTCTATCGGCGGCCCGATGCAAAAGCGAATCAGTCCTGGATGCATGGAAAACTCCCTGGGCCGCCAGCAGTCGCTGGCATTATGCGCGACAGGAACGATTTTCACGCCGGCTTCCTTGGCGAGCGCCGCACCGCTGATGCCGTATTTGCGTGTCTCACCGGGAGGCACGCGCGTGCCCTCTGGAAATATACTCACCCAGATGCCGTCAGCAAGTCGTTGTTTGCCCTGCTCGATGACCTGCTTGACAGCCGAGCGGCCTTGCCCTCGGTTGATCGCGATCGGGTTCAGCACCAGGGCGATTGCCCAGCCGAAAAAGGGGGCCCATAACAGCTCGCGTTTCACGACCCAGGCGTTTGTCGGAAACATGGGCACATGGCCGTAGGTCTCGAGAATAGAGGAATGCTTGATCATGATAACGCTGGGCGAGTCCGGAATGTTTTCCTTACCCTCGACGACGACCTTCATGCCGCAGATAACACCGCCGGCCCACAATGCAAAACGGCAAAATGTCACCAGAACGAACCGGCGCCAGGCGGCCGGCGCCCAGAACAATAAAATCAAAAGCGAAGAGGTTATTACGGCCGCCGTATAACCGACGATGAGGAGGAAGAGCGAGCGTAGCCAACGGATCATTCGGTCACTCCTTCACCAGGGCAGCCGCGGCCGCGGCGAGATCGTCGAAGACCTCTGTCGCGGCGAACTCGCGGCCCAGCGCCGCCTCGGTCTTCTTGCCGTTGCCGGTGCGAACGAGAATTGGACGAGCGCCGGCGCTCGCTGCCGCCTGGAGGTCGCGAAGCGAGTCGCCAACGACGGGCACGCCACTGAGGCCGGTATCGTAGTAGCGACCAAGACGATGCAGTAGGCCCGGCTTCGGCTTACGGCAAGAGCAGCCATCGTTCGGGCCATGCGGGCAGACGACGATCCGATCGATGCGGCCGCCTTCTCTGGAAACGAGCCTTCGCAATTTGCGATGCATCGCCTGAAGCGCACCTCGATCAAACCGCCCGCGGGCGAGGCCCGACTGATTGCTGGCGATGGTGACCGTGTAGCCGGCCTCGCTGAGCGCGGCGATTGCCCGCATGCTGCCGGGTATCGGCCTCCACTCGTCAGCTGATTTCACGAAATTATCGGAATCGTGGTTGATAACGCCGTCCCGGTCCAGAATGATAAGGCCCCTGCCGGCCAGCGTGCGCCGCATCGTCAGCCGAGCGAAAGGCGAGAAATGTCGGCAACGTCGAGAAAAAGAACGCGAAGTTCGCCTAAAAGCGCCAAACGGTTGTTTTTTACCGCGTCGTCGTCGGCCATCACCATAACGTCGTCGAAGAAACGATCGACCGGGTCTTTGAGGTCGGCCAACGTGTTCAATGCTTCGGCGTAATTTCGAACCTTAATCATGGGCTGGACCTTTTGCCGGGCATTGTCGAGGGCGTTGAGCAGGACCTCCTCTGCCTCTTGTTCGAGTAACTTCTTATTGACGCTTAACCCCTGAGGATCGCCTGCTTTTCGCAGAATGTTGGCGATGCGCTTGTTCGCTGCGGCCAGGCTTTCAGCCTGTTCGAGACGGGCGAAGGTCTGCACAGCGGCGAGACGTCGATCGAAGTCTAACAAAGACTCTGGCTGGCGCACCATGACCGCGTCGAAGGTCTCTGTCGCGAGCCCGGTATCACGGTCGAGGAAGTACCGTCGCAGGCGATCGCTTATGAAGGCGTACAGCTCCGCATTGAGCGTGTCATTTTCGACTTTGCTTGTCGGCTGTTGCTCGACCGCCTTCGCGATCAGCGCCTTGATGTTGATCTCCAGGCCGCACTCAATGAGGATTCGTACGACCCCCAGGGCCGCCCGTCGCAGCCCGAAGGGATCGCGATTGCCGGAGGGCTTCTTGCCCATGGAGAAGACGCCGGCCAGCGTATCCATCTTGTCCGCGATGGCGAGGATCTGGCCCGCTTGTGTGGCTGGCAGATCATCACCGGCAAAGCGGGGCTGATAGTGCTCGCCGATGGCCTCGGCAACGAAATCGGGCTCTCCGTCAGACAAGGCGTAATAGCGACCCATGATGCCCTGTAACTCGGGGAACTCTCCAACCATGCCGGTCAAAAGATCGCACTTGGCAAGCGTCGCTGCACGCGCAACGAGAGCCGCATCCGCATCGAGTTTCGATGCCAGCCAGGTGGCGGTTGCGCCGATGCGCCGACTCTTGTCATGAAGACTGCCAAGACCGCGTTGATAAATAACCTCGCGTAACGCATCTTCCCGGCTCGCGAGCGTATTGTGCCGGTCGCTGTCCCAGAAAAAAGCGGCGTCTGCCAGGCGCGGCCGAATGACACGCTCATTGCCTTCTCGGACCTGACCGGGATCTTTGCTTTCGAGGTTGGCCACGGTAATGAAGCGCGGTAGCAGTGTGCCATCGTCGTCGGCAACCGGGAAGTATCGTTGATGACTTGCCAACGTCGATATGATGACTTCGCGAGGAAGCGCGAGAAAGGCCTCGTCGAAGCTGCCAAGTATCGGAACCGGCCACTCGACAAGCGCAGCAACCTCATCGTAGAGGGACTCGCCGTCAACCACATGTCCGCCGGCATCGACAGCGGCGGCTTCGACGCCATCGCGAACCATCGCCCGGCGACGCTCGAAGTCGGCGACGACATAACCCGTTTTCTCCAGCACGCCGGGATAGTCTTTCGGCTGCGAAATCACAATCGGCCCGGATGAGTGAAAACGATGACCGCGCGACGTATTGCTGCCCACGGCATCCATCACCCGGGCCTTAATGACGTCCTTGCCGTGCAGCATGACGACCCAGTGGACCGGCCGCACGAATTCGGCATCGCCGGCGCCCCAGCGCATGCGGCGCGGAATGGGCAGTGACGCTAATGTCTGCTCGATGAGGGCGGGCATCAGCTCTGCTGCCGCCTCGCCTTTTTCCACCGCGTCGAAAACCAGCCACTCACCTTTACCGGTCTTGTTTCTTCCGAGGTCGGCAACGCTCACTCCGCATTTCTTCGCGAACGCAGTGGCGGCCGGCGTCGGGTTGCCGTCATTATCGAACGCGATTCTTGTCGGCGGGCCTTTATGCTCGACTTTGCGATCTTCCTGCTGACGAGCGAGACGCTCAACCCGCACGGCGAGCCGGCGCGGACTCGCATAGGCGTGCACGGCACCATGCTCGAGGGGCACAGCGTCGACGGCCTCGGTCAGGCCCTTGCCGAACGCATCCATCAATGACCGAAGGGCTTTGGGCGGAAGCTCCTCGGTCCCGATCTCCACGAGAAAGTCGTCGGCCCTGGTCATTCGGAAGGGCCCCCGCCGACCACCGATGTGACCATCGGAAAGCCGAGCGCTTCCCGGCTGGCGTAGTAGGCGTCACAAATGGCGCGAGACAGGGCTCGCACACGCAAGATGAAGCGCTGCCGTTCGGTAACGGAGATCGCCTGCCTGGCGTCGAGTAGGTTGAACGTGTGCGATGCGGTGAGCATCTGCTCATAGGCCGGTAATGCGAGGCCCAGCTCGATGAGTCGCTGGCTTTCGTGTTCGGCGTGATCAAACGCATTAAACAGCGCGTCAACGTCGGCCTCTTCAAAGTTGTATCGGGACTGTTCGACTTCATTCTGGTGATAAACGTCGCCATACGAAATGCGACCCAGGGGTCCGTCGGTCCAGACAAGATCGAAGATACTCTCGACGTTTTGCAGATACATCGCGAGGCGTTCGAGGCCATAGGTAATTTCGCCGGTTACCGGACGACATTCGAGGCCGCCCACTTGTTGGAAGTACGTGAACTGTGAAACCTCCATGCCGTTGAGCCACACTTCCCAGCCGAGACCCCAGGCGCCGAGCGTTGGCGACTCCCAGTTGTCTTCAACAAAACGAATGTCATGCACGAGGGGATCGATGCCGATGGCACGCAGGGAGTCAAGGTACATGTCCTGGATATCGAGCGGCGATGGCTTGATGACAACCTGGTACTGGTAATAGTGCTGCAGTCGAAACGGGTTGTCCCCGTAGCGGCCATCCGTCGGCCTCCGGCTCGGTTGCACATAGGCCGCGGACCACGGCTCCGGGCCCACGGCCCGCAAAAAGGTTGCCGGGTGAAACGTACCGGCGCCCATTTCCATGTCGTAAGGCTGCAAGACGACGCAGCCCCGTTCCGCCCAATACTGCTGGAGCTTCAGGATCAGGTCCTGAAAGCTCAGGCTTTCGGCTGATGTGTCGCTGCTCATCTCGAGTGTCACGGCGGCCCAAAGGCGCGAAGTATAACGGCTCAGCGAGCCCGGTAGGAGGCCCTTTCGCCGTGATGAGCAAATAAGCGATGCGCGCAGCGCACCACCAGGGTGCAGAGCCCCTCGTTTTGCACTAGAATGGTGCGGCACCAGGCATCCCCTGCACTATATTGGTGCGAAGGCGCGTGGCTTCGCGGAAAAAACCCTATAATAAACAAAGGGTTAAGGAGGGCATCCTTTTGGCACGCTTCCTGCAAATCATAAGACCTAACGGGCCGCTTCGCGCGGTCACATTGTTTAGCGCACCAAGAAACCGGAGGAAAGATTCATGACGCCCGCAGAGGTACTTGCTCTCATAAAGGAGGCAGAGGTCAAATTTGTCGATTTTCGTTTTACGGACACCATTGGCAAAGAACAACACGTAACAGTGCCGGCACACACCGTCGACGACGACCTGTTCGAGGATGGCAAGATGTTCGATGGCTCGTCGATCTCTGGCTGGAAGGGGATTAATGAATCGGACATGATCCTGATGCCGGATCCCGACTCGGCGGTACTGGACATCTTCCCGGATGAGCCAACGATTAATCTGCGTTGTGCCGTTGTCGAGCCGGCCACGATGCAGGGCTATGATCGCTGCCCGCGCTCGCTCGCCGACCGCGCCGAGGCTTACCTGAAGTCGACGGGCCTCGCCGATGCAGCGTACTTCGGTCCGGAGAATGAATTCTTTGTCTTCGATCACGTCTCCTGGGACGACAATATGCAGGGCGCTTTTTACAAGGTCGACTCGCAAGAGGGCGCCTGGAATACGGACCGCAGTTACGAAGAGGGCAACACCGGCCATCGCCCGACGGTCAAGGGCGGCTACTTCCCGGTACCTCCGGTTGATTCGCTGCATGACTTGCGTTCTGCCATGTGCCTTGCCATTGAAGAAATGGGCGTGACCACAGAGGTGCATCATCACGAAGTTGCTACGGCAGGCCAGTGTGAAATAGGCGTCAAGTTCAACACCCTGGTTCGTAAGGCGGACGAGGTTCAGATCATGAAATACGTCGTGCACAACGTGGCGCACGCGTACGGTAAGACGGCGACGTTCATGCCGAAGCCATTGGTCAACGACAATGGCAATGGCATGCACGTGCACCAGTCCTTGTTCAAGAACGGCGAGAACCTGTTCTCGGGCGATGGCTATGGCGGCCTCTCGCAGACGGCACTTTATTACATTGGCGGTATCATCAAACACGCAAAGGCAATCAACGCATTCGCCAACCCGTCAACCAACAGCTACAAGCGCCTGGTCCCCGGATTCGAGGCACCGACGATTCTCGCTTACTCGGCGCGCAACCGTTCGGCGTCGATTCGTATCCCGTATATCGCGAACCCGAAGGGCCGTCGCATTGAAGTCCGTTTCCCGGACTCGATGGCCAATCCGTACCTGGCATTCGCCGCAATGATGATGGCCGGCCTGGACGGTATCCAGAACAAGATGCACCCGGGTGATGCCATGGATAAAGACCTCTACGATCTGCCGCCGGAGGAAGAGAAGGAATTGAAGCTCGTCGCGTTCTCGCTCGATGAGGCGCTCAGCGCACTCGATAACGATCGTGAATTCCTGAAGGCCGGCGGCGTCTTCAGTGATGATCTTATTGATGCGTATATCGACCTCAAGATGGACAACGTAACGCGTCTCAGAATGACAACCCATCCGGTCGAATTTGACATGTATTACAGCCTGTAAAGGGGCCGAAATCGTGATCCGGGCGACATAATGCCGCCCGGATCACTAGCCCCAATCAGGCCTGCGCTGCTATGCTATCCGAATGCAAAAACCAACGATCCTCATCGTCTCCCTCTTGGGACTGCTTGCGTCGAGCACCGCGCTTGCGCAGGCCTACAAGTGGACGGATGACGAGGGTGTCGTGCATTACTCCGATCGTCCGCAGCCAGGCGCAGAGTCCGTGGAGCTCGCGGAATCGGCACCCCGTCGGCCCACAGCCACGCGCCAAAGTTCCGCGCTCGCGCCATCACCGACCGACGCCGCCGGGGCTGAAGGCGCCGAACCCTTCAGTTATGAAAGTCTTGAAGTTGCCACACCGGCCGCCGAAGAAACACTATGGAACATCGAGGGCATCCTAAACGTATCGCTGGCACTGAGCCCGGCGCTGCGGCCCGGGCACCAGGTGCGAGTGTATTTCGACGGAAATGCGCGGGCGGTTACGGGAACGAGCTTCCAGGTGGAGGAGGTCTATCGCGGAGTCCACAATATCCAGGCGGAAGTTCTGGACGAGACGGGCAAGCTCATGATTCGAAGCCAGCCCAACCGGTTCTACGTGCAACAAAACACGATTCGTCCCCGCCGATAAACGAGCCGGTCCGCGGCCGCGCTACAGGCGGCCATTCCGACAATGACGGAACTCTTCGTCGCAATGCCGGGAACATTCTCGATAGCCTGAGCGCCGGCATTGTCCTTCTGGACGACCATCTGCTGATTGTTGGCCTGAACCCCGCCGCCGAGAATATTCTCGGCATCAGTCAGAAGCGGGCACAGGGAAAATCCTTGTTACAACTCGTCGACGACGAACCGGAAATGCGTGACATCCTGAGTCGTGTTGTAGCAACCGGCGAGCACTACGCGAACGAAATGCAGCTTGCGCCAACCGAGGTGCATTCCTACGAAAGGACCATCGATTGTCGAGTGTCGCCCATAGCAACTGACGGGGCGTGTGTGCTCGTCGAAATCACCGACGTTACTCGCCGCTCACAAATCAGCCGAGAAAACGCGTTGATGATCCAGCATGGCGCAGGCCGACAAATGATTCGGCAACTCGCGCACGAAATAAAAAATCCGTTGGGCGGTATTCGCGGAGCGGCGCAACTGCTCGAGCGCCAGTTGGACGATGCGGAGCTGCGCGAGTACACGGACGTCGTCATCAGTGAGACAGACCGCCTGGTCGCGTTGGTTGACACATTACTTGGCCCGGGCGGCCCGCCCAAGAAGCAGCCGGTGAACATCCATGAGCTGCTCGAATACGTGGTCAGAATCGTCGAGGCAGAAAATGAGAAACACGTGACCATTCGTCGCGAGTATGATCCGGGCCTGCCGGCGATCGACCTCGACCGTGACCAGATGATCCAGGCGTTTCTGAACGTGCTGCGTAATGCGTTCGCGGCGCTGGATGGGCAGGGCACACTGACGCTGCGTAGCCGTGCGGCGACCAACTACACGATCGGCGATATCCGACACCGAGTCATTGCCTCCATTGAGATCGAAGACGACGGGCCCGGTATACCGCGAGATTTGCAGGATTCGGTTTTCTACCCATTGGTAACGAGCCGACCGGAAGGAACCGGTTTGGGCCTACCCGCTGCACAAGAGCTGCTCAGTCGACACGACGGCCTGATTGAATTCGACAGCCGGCCGGGCCGTACGGTGTTCTATCTACGGATACCGATCAAGCAAACCGGGGTGAACGAAAATGGCTGATCATCCGTTAAGCGCGTGGATCGTCGATGACGACCAGTCTGTACGCTGGGTATTGGAAAAGGCGCTCAAGCAAGCGGATATAGAAACCCGGAGTTTCGAGCGGGCCGAGCATCTGCTCGAAGCCATCGACGAAGACGCCCCGGACGTTCTGATTACCGACGTACGCATGCCCGGCATGAGCGGCATCGCGTTGTTGGACAGGTTACGCAGTACGCGGCCGGACCTGCCTATCATCGTGATCACCGCGCATTCGGACCTTGAAAGCGCGGTCGCCGCTTACAAGGGCGGTGCATTCGAGTATCTGCCGAAGCCGTTCGATATCGACGAGGCCGTAGAGCTCGTTCGCAAAGCGGCGCGAGTCGACGGCAAGGCGGGTGCTGACGATGAGCAAAAGCCGGGTGCGATCGCTTCCATGATCGGACAGGCCCCTGCAATGCAGGAGGTGTTTCGGTCGATCGGCCGCCTGGCCGGCTCCAGCATGACGGTGCTGATCACCGGTGAGTCCGGGACGGGCAAAGAGCTTGTCGCGCGCGCACTGCACGATCACAGCCCGCGCGCGAACAAAACATTCGTTGCCCTGAATACCTCGGCGATCGCCTCGGAGCTCCTGGAGTCCGAGCTGTTCGGCCACGAGAAAGGCGCATTCACGGGCGCGGATGCGCGACGCATAGGACGCTTCGAACAGGCTGACGGCGGCACATTGTTTCTCGATGAGATTGGCGACATGTCCCCGGCATTACAGACTCGATTACTGCGCGTGCTGGCTGAAAGCGAGTTCTATCGAGTTGGCGGCCAGACGCCCATCAAGGTCGATGTCCGGGTTATCGCGGCAACGAATCAGGACCTGGCGCGGGCCGTAAAGGAATCCCGATTCCGGGAAGACCTGTACCATCGGCTCAACGTCATCCGCATCAACACGCCGCCGCTGCGGCAGCGCCGTGAAGATATCCCGGTCTTGCTCAAGCATTACCTGGCCGAAGCAGCAAAAGAGCTCGGCGTTGCCGCGAAGTCGATCGATGCGGAGGCCTTGGATTCCCTGCAAGCCTTTGCCTGGCCCGGCAATGTCCGGCAATTGGTCAACGCCTCCCGTCGCCTGACGGTGACGGCGCCCGGGGGCGTGATCACGGCGCAGGATGTACCGACAGACCTTGGCGGCAGCGAGCCACCGAAGCGCGCCGCGAAAGAGTGGACGAGGGGATTGGCCGCCTGGGCCGAGGGCCAGCTGCACAACAGCGAGAAGCCCTTGCTGGATACGGCGTTACCGGAGTTCGAAAAAACGCTGATCGAGACTGCGATGTCGCAGACGAATGGCCACAGGCAGGAGGCCGCGAAACTACTGGGGTGGGGAAGGAATACCCTGGCGAGGAAGATGAAGGCCCTGCATCTGGATTAGTCAGCCAGGCCGACCTGTTTCAGTAGCGCCTGGAATCTCGGGTCGTCACGCATGAAGTCGTAGGCCGGGTTGATCTTCATGCTGAACACGCTGCGAGACGCCGAATTCTCGGCGGCCGCGATCTGCAGCGCAATGATAGCCCCCTCCGCATCGCCGACAAACGCGAGTACCTGGGCGAGGTCTTCACTACCCAGCTTCGTACGCGCCACAAGATCATCGCTAATCTTGCCGACCTCGCCTTTCTCGGCATAGGCCACGAACAGGTCCCCAATCATGCGAGCCGCTCCCACATCACCGCCTATCATGGAGACGTAGTTGGCAAAAGTTTTAGCCGCCACGGTGGGGCGGCCGGCGCGCGAGTGCCAGGGCTTCCTCGAACTGACCCTGGAACGACAAGACATGCGACAACCAGTGCAGCGCGTTTGAGTTGTCGGGTGAGACAGCCAGAGCCTCGCGAAAGATCCGCTCGGCCTTGTCCCAGTCGTAAAAGCGCAGCTCGTACCACGCCTGCGTCGCACGCACCTCGGGAAGCTCGGGATCGAGTTGTAGCGCCTTCTCCACGGCCGCGCGCGCGTGATTCAACCCTATCGCGATCGATGGACGACGAGTATTCAGGGAGTAACATGTAACCATCCGCGAGACCGGACCAACCCAGCGCAAACTCGGGGTCGAGGTCAACGACCTTCTCGAAATACTTTACAGCCGCGGTCAACGATTCTACGGTCCGGTCTTCCAGCAGCTGCTTACCGATAAAGTAAGTCTCCAATGCGGCGATGCTCTGGGTCGGCACCTTATTCAGGCGCTGTCTGTCATCCGGGGTCAATGTCACCTGCAGTTGCCTCGCTATCGCTGTAGCGATCTCGCTTTGAATCTCGAACACATTGGCTGCGGTCAATTCGAGGTCATATTGTTCCGCCCAAATATGTTCATCTGCGGCCGCATCGATTAACTGCGCATTGATGCGCACCCTGTCCCCAGAGCGCTGAATGCCGGCTTCGAGAACGGCTGCGACGCCAAGTTCCGCGGCGATCTCCGGAACAGTCTTCGTTGTGTTCTCATACTGCAGAACCGACGTGCGTGAAATCGTTCTAAGAGATGCGATGCGTGAGAGGTGCGTGAGCAAATCGTCATGGATGCCGTCAGCGAATGGATCGTTTTGCTCGTCTAGGGTCATGTTGGTGAAAGGCAGCACGGCGACGGATGCTTCGATCGGAGTTTGCTTGGCCTGGTTTGAAAACAGGAATTTGTCGGCGACGAAGTAAGCCAGGGCGACGCCCAGTATGAGGACACCGACGTAGTCGACAGCGCCGCGGCGCGCTGCGCCCGGTCGTCGGTCGCCGCTGTCGCGGCGAACGCCCGATGGTGTCAGCTCGAAAGCCCAGGCGAGAATCAACGCGATCGGAAAGCCGATGGCGAGCAAGAGC
>Ga0224508_10001838_pt1 | contig 18613 bp, 16 predicted proteins | sample SF_Jan12_sed_USG_4_FD_170157 | JGI IMG/M metagenome (GOLD analysis project Ga0224508, IMG submission 170157) | Sediment microbial communities from San Francisco Bay, California, United States - SF_Jan12_sed_USGS_21 | ecosystem: Environmental > Aquatic > Marine > Sediment | place: USA... | reverse complement strand
TGGGAATATTGACCGTGAGCATATTCGCGGCATTCATCCCAGTCTTCAGCGTACGTCTCGCGAATTCTTTTTAGAGATTCCGGGTTGATGAGCGGTTTTTTTGGAACCCATGAATCAGGTATCAGGGCGGCTGGATATAAAATGCAATAACAACCCAGCATGCGCAGGCGTTTGCGCCCCCAACTGACGTGTGCGTCTTGCGGGTTTCGGGTGTTGCTTTTGAATAACCAGCGGCAAAAACCACGCATCACATGCAGTTGTTTTTCGGAATAAGACTTGTGCACAGCGCTTGTTGGCAATTGATTTCGATCATAACGAGCGTCCATGTAGTGCGCTAAAGTATCAAAAAAAGTAAAAGCGTCCTCACGCATGTCTTCATAAAACAAGACCAATGGCGGATGACCAAAACATCGTTCAAGAGTTTCAATACGTGCGTAAAAATCAAGTTCATGTTTTGACCAGATGCCTTGGTCATTGTCTATGTCGATGAATTGTTCAAACTCCGCGGTACCACCGTTTTTAACATAGCGCCGGTATTGCGACGCGATCCAGCCATCGTGGCGTCGAAATACAATGATCGGGTAGGCGTCCGCATGACGCTTAAGAAAATCTTGAATTTTGTTTTCGAATCCACGGGTAAATTCCCGTGACATCAGATATTTTTTATGTTCACCGCGCGCGATAATTTTATCGCTGGCGCGGTAACGGTTGCGATGGATGTAATAAATATCTTGAAATATTGGGAATACGCTGTGTTGCAAATAAGTCGATGCGGCCTTTCCTAAACCAACATGAAAATAGATATTGGCACTTGACTCGTTCAAGTCGGCAGTGATGTCAAAACACTATCGATGGTGACCGATAATTTATCGACGCATTCGTCAATTTGATTTGATTCAACAATAAACGGAGGGGCAAGCAAAATATGATCGCCGTTTCGGCCGTCGATAGTGCCCCCGCCGGGATAGCAAATAAGCCCGTTTTCGAAGGCTTGTTGTTTGATTCTTGCATGAACTTTTAACTCGGGATCAAATGGTTCTTGAGAGTTTTGATCCGCTACCAACTCGAGTCCGCGAAACAACCCACGCCCACGGATATCGCCGATATGCGGGTGCGCCGAAAATTTATCTACCAGCGCTTGTTGGAGTTTGTTACCCATTGTTTTGACCCCAGCTACTAAATCTTGATCCAGTATTTTGGAAACCACGGCCTTGCCCGCGGCGCATGCCGTTGGGTGACCCAGGTAGGTGTGGCCGTGTTGAAAAGCACCGGAACCGTTGGCTATAGCATTGTAAATATCGTCGGAGCACAGCATCGCGCCAATCGGTTGATAACCCGCGCCGAGTCCCTTGGCGATGCAAACGATGTCCGGTCTGACACGGTCTTGTTCGCAGGCGAACAATGTACCTGTGCGCCCCATGCCGCACATGACTTCATCTAAAATCAGTAACACGCCGTATTGATCGCAGATTTCGCGAATGCGTGTGAAATAACCATGCACAGGGGGAACGGCCCCCAAGGTAGCGCCTACCACAGGTTCGGCAATGAACGCCGCTACAGTGTCCGGCCCAACCGTTTGAATCTCCGTTTCCAGTTCGTTGGCTACCCGTTGCCCGTAGTCATATTCCGATTCATCGCTGGATTGTCCGCGGTAAGCGTAGCAAGGCGAGATATGCGACATCTCGACCAGCAGGGGCAGGAAGGGTTTGCGCCGCCAACGATTACCACCGGCGGATAACGCACCCAGTGTATTGCCGTGATAACTTTGCCAGCGAGAAATGATTCGTGAGCGACTGGGTTGATCATTCTCGATATGATACTGGCGCGCGAGTTTTAGCGCCGCTTCAATCGCTTCTGACCCACCGGATACGAAATAAACCTTGTCGATACCTTCGGGTGCATTTTCGATTAACAAATCGGCGAGTTTCTCGGCAGGTTGACTGGTAAAAAACCCCGTGTGAGCAAACGCGATTTTATCAAGCTGATCTTTAATTGCTTGCTTAACGGATTCATCCGAATGGCCGAGACAAGACACCGCCGCGCCACCCGAAGCATCGAGGTAACGCTTGCCGTTCGTATCAATCAGGTAACAACCATCACCATGATCGACTATTGCCGGTTGCGTATTTGTACTTCTTGGAAAAACGTGACTCATTAGTATTCTACAATCTGCCTTGTTTCATTCGTTGTCCGGTTGGATCGAACACAGCACGATACGACACGGTCGCATCATACAATGTCCCCGCAATGTCAATTTGAACTGTCTTAGATTCCAGGGTGTTGTCTGTGTTGTTGACTGCAATGTAACCCAGCGCGAGCGGTTTGCCTATACGGTAGCCGAACGCCGCTGAACTTGTTTTGCCCACAATTTTATCATTGTGATAAATTGGCTCATTCCCGAGCGGTACAGCATCGCCATCATATAATACTAATGTAGTTATTTTTGAGTGAATGCCGGTATCCCGGCGCCGTAACAGCGCGTCCCGTCCAACAAATTCTTTCTCCCAGTCGACCGCGAAATCCAGCCCAGCTTCCAGCGGCGTGATATCCGTGTCAAGATCGTGCCCATAACTAAGAAATCGTTTTTCGATACGCATGGACGTTTGTGCGTAAAGACCCGCCGGGCGGGCGCCTGCATTATATAGCTTGTCATAAAGCACGACCGCATGCTTAGCGCAGCATACGATTTCCCAACCCGCTTCGCCAACATACGATAATCGAACGGCACGGGTAAGTATGCCGCCAATTATGATCTCTCTATGGCGAAAATATTTAATTTCATTAAGTTCAAGCGCAGCGATGTAATTGGCGATTTGTGCGGCATCCGGCCCCATCAAACCGATAATTGCATAATCTTCGGTTTCATCATTAAGGGTGACTCGCTCGTTGTCTTTAACATGCCGTTTTAACCAGGCCATGTCACGTTTAATCGCGCTTGTACCGACGTAAAGCCGGTAACTTTCTTCGCTTATGCGCAATGCTGTCAAATCGCTTTCGATGCCAGCGCGTTCGTTTAACACAGTCGTATAAATTACGCGTCCAGGCACGCGGGTCAGGTTATTAGCGCAAACGCGATTGAGAAATGTTTCTGCGTCCGTACCTTCGACTAAAATTTTACCGAAGGTCGATTGATCGAAAATCGCCGCTTTTGTATGTGCCGGATCGACTTCACTGGCTACTTTATCAAACCATTCGGGCTTGCCAAAACTTAAAGTCGGTGGTGTTTTGCTTGCGAAGTAAAGTGGTCGTTCATAACCATAAAACTGTCCAAAACGTGCATCAGCCTCCTGCAATCTTTCATGTAATGCTGTTGTTCGTAGTTATCGTGCTGAATTCAGTTGTCGGCCCGGGTAAGTGATCTCATAGTGATTGCCTAGAATTTCGGGTGCGCGTGCAGTTAATGCTTCAACGGATTGAAAACATTCGGGAAAACGTTTGGGATCGGCTTCGTGTAAATCCGTTGGCGTGTGACCATGAACAATACAATGTGCCAGCGCCATACCCGCACCGCCGCCGGTCGCGATACCGACCGAGTTCATGCCGCATCCTAAAAAGAAACCGCTGGTCTCCGCGGACTCTCCCAATAGAAATGAACCGTCTGGGGTAAAACTTTCCGGGCCGTTCAACAACATCTTTACTTCGGCTTCTTCCAGCACCGGTAACCGGTGCATCGCATTTATCATCATGGGTTCAAAGTGATCCCAGTCTTCAGGTAGTAACTGGAACGAAAAACCTTCACCCAGACGCTCAGGGTCGATTGCTTTACCCATGGGTTCGAAGCAACCGACCAACAGTCCTCCCGAATCGTCTCTGATATATAAATGAGCGTCGTGGTCTGACAGCGATGGGAGATTGCCTTTTATACCTTGTACTGGTTTTGTGAGCAGATAAAAATGCTCGCACGGCCATACTTGTGCCGAGACGCCCGCCATATCCGCGACCTTGCGTGACCAAAGACCAGTGCATAACGCGACAGCGTCGCAAGCGACGCGCCCTTTAGCGGTTTCTACGGCGGTTACTTTGTTGGCTTTGGTTTCAATACCCGTCACCGATGTTTGTTCAAAAATTCTCGCACCTTGTGATCGCGCACCTTTAATTAAAGCTGCGCATACATCAGATGGACTCACACGACCATCGTCCGGCGACCACACCGCACCAATGACATCGTCGGTATGCATTAACGGCCAGCGTTCTTTGGTCTGCTCCGGGGAGATCGAATCCGCACGCACGCCAAACATGTGTGCCAGCGCAGCTTGGCGTTTTATATGAATTAACCGATCTCGATTCGTTGCAATGGACAACGAACCTTTGTTGATCCAACCCGTTGCCTGACCGGTTTCTTTTTCGAGTTCGGAATAAAGCGATATCGAATAACGAATTAAATCAGTGAGATTTTGTGTCGATCGCAGGGCACGCACCTGCGCAGCGGAATGCCATGTCGTACCGGAAGTGAGTTTGTTACGTTCGAGTAAAATTGCATCACTAATTCCGAGCTTCGCCAAGTGATAGAGTGTCGAGCAACCCATGATGCCGCCCCCAATCACGATGACTGAGGCATGCTGGGGAAGTGTTGTATCGCGTAGCATCACATCAATTGTAACAGGCAGGTAGTACGTTTTATTTCATGTTTTCTCTTTGCAAAAACTGTTTACCAGTTGCAGTATTGAATAATGTAGCGTTTAATACTCCGACCGAAAGATTGCGATAAAATACTTCTCGAAGTGACATCGTTGATTCGGCTGCATATAAATGATGCATACAAATGAATCATTTCGGTTGAAGAACTAAATGGCATGCCTGATAAATGTTGTTGGGTATGATAAATAAAAAAGTAGAGTTAAGGAGATTAAAAATGTTTAAACGATTAGTAACAGCTGGTGTGGCAACATTGGCGTTCTCATTGATGTATTCCGCCGCCGCAGATACCCTCCAGGATGTTATTGACCGAGGCAAGCTTGTTGCCGGAGTCAAGGCAGACTACGCCCCATGGGGTATGCGTGATGCAAGTGGAAATGTAGTTGGTATGGAAATCGACATGATTAACGATCTTGCAAATCGTATAGGAGAGCAGGCAGGTAAAGAGATCGAAGTCGAACTCGTTGTGGTCGTGGCCTCTAATCGAATGCAGTTTCTCGAACAGGGCAAGATCGATATCATGATAGCGACGATGTCTGACAAACCGGAACGTCGAGAAGTTGTTGGCATTGTTCAGCCAAACTATTATTCGTCCGGCGTGGCGATCCTGGCGCACAATGATTCTGGTATTAGCGATTGGGATTCGATCAAGGGAAAGAAAATTTGTGGTATCCAGGGTGCTTGGTACAACAAGGAACATGGCGATAAGAACGGCGCCGAAATGATTGTATTCAAAGGTGTGCCTGAAGTCGAAGCCGCTGTTCTTGACGGACGTTGCGTCGGATGGCTTTATGATGATTCCGCGTTTATTCCACGCAAGGTGAACGAGCCGGAGAAATGGAAGGACTACGAAATTGCAACCCCCGTAGTAGCGGATGTTCCATGGGGGGCAGCGGTGCGTAAAGAAGAAATACAAGACCCGATTGGCAAAACACTATCGGCGGCAATAATCGATTGGCACAAATCAGGCACCATCGCGGAACTTGAAACAAAGTGGGGTGTGCCGCAAACGCAGTGGGTGTTGGATATGCGGGATAAGTGCAATGCGGGTGATAAAAGCTGTGATGACGTTTTGGATGAGGGCGAGTAACAATTCTTGACAATGAGTGGCCCACCATTTGGTGGGTCACTCTTTTTTGTAGCTTATAAACTCGCGACTCGAAAGAGACGTCTGTTAGAAAAATGGAAATCGTGTGGGACTGGTTTGAGTGGCTGAATAAAGCACATGGAATAAAGCTGACCATTTTCTACGATGAGTGGGACAGAGGACGTTTTTTAAAGGGAATTTGGACCACCATTCATCTTTCTGTCGTTTGCATCTTACTTAGTGTTTTTGTGGGAATGACGGGGGCGTGGTTACAAATGTCACGCTTTGTTTGGATTCGGCGCGTGGTGGCGGGTTACATCGCGTTTTTTCGTAATACTCCACCACTAGTTCAACTTTACTTTTTCTACTTTGCTGTTGACCGGACGCTGGCGGGTTTCTTTGATGTGAAAGGCGGCATGATGGACAGTTACGGCTGGGCGGTTATTTCGCTGTCGTTTTTCGCTGGCGCATTCAACACCGAGATTTTTAGAGCGGGAGTTGAGGCCGTGCCTAAATCTACAATCGAAGCCTCCGAAGCACTAGGCTATACAAAATTTCAAATTTATCGGTATATAACACTACCGTTAGCCTATCGTGTGTGCTTGCCCGCGTTGAATAACAATCTAATTAATTTGGTTAAAACGACAACCGTTGCTTACGCTATTGCGGTGCCGGAAACACTCTATATTTCCAACCAGATATGGTCTGATGAATACAACGTGCCGGAAATGATGAATGTCGTTTGGATCGTCTATCTTCTATTGGTTGGTGTGCTCGTATTTTTAATGCATCGATGGGAGAAACACATAAAAGTCCCTGGGTTCGGACAATGATTTCGCCCAACACTATCAAATCAGGTAAAACGGATTTGCCCGTGCTGCTACCATTTAAACTGCACGGTGCAACGCGCACTGCATCCGACTATTGGACAGAGATAATAAGCAACAAGTCTTTTGTTATTTTCATTCTTGCTGTTTTATCGCTTTGGATGTTGATCGATTCCGCCTTCGCCCAGGTAACCGGTAACCCTGATCAAACCCTTTGGGACACAATTGTAAAGTGGACGCCGCTCATGATGTTTGGGCCAAAGGGCGAGTTTGGCGGGTTTGTTCTCAATATTGTTGTGAGTTTTATCGCTATGGGGCTGGGCACTTTTCTTGGCCTTTGGCTTGGGATCGGTCAAGTGTCCCCTAACAATCTGATTCGACGAGTGTCGTGGGTTACGACTCAACTATTTCGTAACTCGCCCTGGTTAGTGTTGCTATTCTATTTTATGTTGTTGCTTCCTTTTAGAGTTGAGTTATTTGGTGTTGACTACGATATTCCCGGTTGGACAAAAGCGACGTTCGCTCTTTCCTTGCCAATTATGGCTAACGTTTCGGAAATTGTTCGCGGTGCCATTGAGTCTATACCAACAGGCCAATGGGAATCGTCGGAAAGTCTGGCTTTTTCTCGAAGTCAGACATTGTGGCGAATTATCCTTCCGCAATGTGTGAAACGTATGATTCCACCATGGATGAACTGGTATTGTATTCTAACGATGTCAACACCACTGATTTCGATTCTGGGAGTGAGTGATGGTATGACGCTTACGCAAGATGCGTTGGCTGCCGAAGGCCGCAGCGAATATCTTATTCCGATGTATTTGTGGTTGATGTCCTGGTTTTTTGCATATAGTTATCCGATAGCAGCCTGGACTCGTCGTCTCGAGAATAAATTTGTAATAGGTAAAGGCGTATTATGATTGAAAATTCGTGGACACCTGATCAGCCTTTGGTTTCGCTGAATAATGTACACAAATCCTTTGGTGATCTGGAAGTGTTGAAAGGCATAACACTGGACGTGATGAAGGGTGAGGTCATTTGTATCATCGGTCCATCGGGTTCCGGAAAGTCAACGTTGATCCGTTGTATAAATGCACTGAATGACATCCAGGCGGGATCGATCACAGTCGAAGGCCAAGAGGTACATGACCCGCATCTCGACAAGTTAGAACTGCGCAAAAAAGTGGGTATGGTCTTCCAGCAATACAACCTTTTTCCGCATAAGACCGCACTGGAAAATATTATGATGGCACCGCTCTTGGTTTTAAAGCAGTCTAAAGACAAAGTCGAAGAGCGAGCTCTTACTCTAATAAAAAAAGTACGCCTAGAAGGTAAAGAAAATAGTTATCCAGGTGAACTGTCTGGTGGACAGCAACAGCGAGTTGCCATTGCGCGCTCGTTAGCAATGAATCCGGACGTCATGTTGTTTGATGAGGTTACCGCTGCATTGGATCCGGAAACTGTAAAAGAAGTTTTAGTGACGATTAAGGAGTTAGCGGAAGACGGAATGACATGCATGTTGGTAACCCATGAAATGGGATTCGCGCGGGAAGTGGCGGATCATATTTATTTCACCGACCGCGGTGTCATCGTCGAGCATGGACCACCCGCGACATTTTTCGATCAGGCACAGGATCCCAGGACCAAGGAGTTTTTAGGGCAGATTCTCTGAGGGAGTTCGGTTTAGGGTAAGAGCCGGCAGCTGAAAGCAGCTTATTATTTTGCAGACTTCTAGAACCTACTATGCGGTTTGTCTCACGACTTAACTACCGCAATCACGGCAATATTATCACCTGGCTGGACGAGTCCGGGGTGATGTCGTCCAGCCATTAGCCCGTCAATTTTCGCATGGTATTCGACCGGCGCGGTACCCGTACGCAGTGTGCTGTAGACGCGGGCGATGATTTGTCCCTTTAGCACGTTGTCGCCAAGATCGGCGCACATCTCCAATAGTCCTTCGTCTTCACAGGTGGTAAAACAATCACCATCCGGCATGTCGAGTAACACGCTAGCGCGTTGAATTGGATCGCCTTGTTTTATACTCGCATGCACCAGCAGATTGTGTATACCGGTTTCCGCAATCTCAATCGTATGAGCAGTGGATGTGCCACCGCCACCAAGCTCCGTGGACACAAAGACTTTGCCCAGGTCTTCCGCCGCCGTGTCGTACATGCCGACATTGTCCAGTTCCAACAACATCATGCTGTAAGGCGCAGCGAACGCCCTCATCGCATCGACACAACGTTTCTCCTGTTCTTTGTCGGGCAGCACATGGGCCGCGGCAAATGGAACAAAGTTTAACGTGCGACCGCCCGCGTGGATGTCCAATACGTAATCGGAAATTGGCAACAGGAATCGTTGAAAATAGTCAGCAATTTTTTCTGTAATGGTGCCTGTCGGGCTGCCTGGAAATACCCGATTCATATTGCCGCCGTCGATCGGTGAGGTGCGTTTACCCGCTTTGAATGCCGGGTAATTGAAAAACGGTACCATGATAACCCGGCCATGAATTTGATCCGGATTTATCTGGTTAGCGAGTTTCGATAACGCTACCGGACCTTCGTATTCATCGCCGTGGTTTGCACCGGTTAACAACGCAGTCGGCCCATTGCCATTCTTGACTACGGTCACCGGTTGCAATAGCGCACCCCACGCCGAGTCGTCGCGGGAATGGGGGAGTTTTAAGAAACCATGTTGAATGCCGTCTTTGTCGAAGTCGACTGTCGGCGATACCGGCGAAGCAGTTTGCAATGTAATACCAAAAGACCGTTAATTTTTAACGAAAAGCTCTCTCGGTGTCGTACAGAATGGTTCCGCACCTTTAGCGGTGACAATAAAACTTTCGGTAATTTCAAGCCCCCAGTCGTCGAACCAAAGTGCGGGAATAAAATGAAACGTCATGTTTTCTTGTAATACGGTTTTGTCGCCGGGCCGGAAACTCATGGTGCGCTCACCCCAATCCGGCGGATAACTAAGACCAATGGAATAACCGCAACGGCTCTCTTTCTCGATACCGTATTTACCAATGACTTTACGCCAAATATCCTCGACTTGTTCGCAGGTATTCCCGGGTCGTGCAGCCGTCAAGGCGGCATCAATTCCCTCCAGCATCGCCTTTTCTGCATTGCGCCATTTTTCAGGTGGATTGCCAAGATAAATAGTACGCGATTGCGGGCAATGATAACGATGATGGCAACCGGAAATTTCAAAAAAAGCACCTTCGCCCTTTTGGAACGGTTTATCATCCCAGGTTAAGTGGGGTGCTGACGCGTCTGCGCCCGTGGGCAATAAGGGAACTATCGCTGGGTAGTCACCACCGTGTCCGTCCACGCCTTTAATAAGCGAATGATAAATCTCCGCGACCAGCTCATTTTTGCGAACGCCCGGCTCAACTCGCTCCAGTATGTGAGTATGTGTCTTTTGTACAATGCTGGCGGCGATACGCATATATTCAAGTTCTTTTTCGGATTTGATCGCTCGTTGCCAATTGACCAAACCATTGGCGTCTTTGAATGTTGCGTTAGGTAGATTCTGGGTCAGTGAGGCGTAACATGCAGCACTGAAATAATAGTTGTCCATTTCCACACCAATAGAATGTTTGCCCCAACCTCGTTCCTGAATAATAGAGGACAACAATTCCATCGGGTGCCGTTCGGTTGATTGAACATAGTGATCAGGGTAGCCGATGATGTGATCGTGCTCCATGAACACGGTGCACTTTGCGCCGTTAGCGTCCTGTCCACGGCCGTACCAAAGCGGATCACCATCCAACGCGAGTACGATGCACTGATGGACATAAAACGACCATCCGTCATAGCCGGTAAGCCAGGCCATATTGGATGGGTCGCTGACAATCAGTAACCCGATACCTCGTTTTTGCATCGCAGAACGAGTCTTAGTTATGCGTTGCTGATATTCTTCCAGCGTAAATTTCAAATTAGTCTTGTCCATTTATGTCCCCGCTCTATTTATTCAGAGTTGGTTCCCTAACCCTAAATTAATAATAACCCAATAATATTGGGTACTTACGATTACACGCTACAATAATAATTCCAATAAGGGTGCAATACTGAAATGTGGTGGTAATTCCCAGTCCATTTCGACAACATACAATGGAGGTCGAGGCTGACCCGCAATGGCCTTGTAAACAAAATCCGCTAATATAAATCATACTTGCCGAGTGGGGCCAAAGTAACTCGTCCATATTTCGTTGTCGTGTTTATCATAAACGAACATATCACCTTTTGAATTGATGTCGCCAACGAACCGACCAGCGATGGAGTTGTTGGACCTTGACGTATCGATATCAATTGAGTCTCCATTGTGTACAACTGATGCGGTAATAGACTGTTCCCAACTGTCATCAGTCAGATTTAGCGGGTCTTCATGCAGTACATGCAATAAGAAATCGAGTTGTGATAATTCCTTTGGTTTTATGTCGACGGCGTATCCTTCAGCAGGATAGACATCCCCTTTGTCGTCGACTAGAAATCCACCGAAATAACCCGGCATAGCATGCAACGCGGCGGGCACTTGAGACACGCCATAGATGTCAATTTTCAACCCAAATAATTCATCATTTTTTCCGACCTGAACCAGTTTCAATTTCTTGTCACTAATATTTGCCGGGATGTGTGACATCATTTCCAATTCATCATACACTTCTAGCACGGTGTCGTTGCCCACGAATCGTTGTTGTTGGGGCAACGAATCTTGATATCGAACCTCAGAGACATAAGTACGCGATCGAATAACCTGCGATCGTTTGTTTTTGACAACAAAAAGGTATTCCAAACTACTTGAAGTATATGCAATGGCTGGAAGCGAACAGTTGTAAATGTTGCCAATGGTTCTTGCCATCGGCGTAAACAAATACTCCGCTGAAGCGGCTATCCGAAAATAGCAACGCGCCTGATCAATGCGCGCCGGATCGGTGATCTCGGCTTCCAGTGTCACTCGGTGATCAGGCGTCTGCACAGTGACGGGGTCGTGTTTGATTTTAGTGTCAGGATACAGACCGGCGTGTACACATCCACAGTACACCCCGAAAAAAACAATGAGAAAACGATATAATTTCATACTAATTCCCTGGGCTGGAGATGGCGGCTACACTCGCCAATATTCGTGAACTGAGTTATATCCAGCTTGATATGGTTTTGATAAATTGAATGACTTAATAGACAGGCGATAGCATACCACCAGAACACATAGCGATGGATTACTTTCAACCTATTTCAGGGCAAAAAGTGCCCATATATCATTGGGATTTACCGGAGTACAACAGCTGGACGTTTCGTAACATACGCCGGTTGTTTCCGACGGCTGAGGTCTCGCATGGTAGTGGTAACGAAAGTCTTTTTACGAAAGACAAGCGCAATTTGAGCGGACTAACGGTATTCGACCGCAAAGGGCAAAAAACAACCATTGATAGGTTTCTCGTTGATACGTTCACCAATGGTTTTATTGTTTTGTATCAAGGAAAAATTATTTTCGAACAATACCGCAATGACTTTACTCAACAACATACACATCTTTCGCAATCAGTGGCAAAGTCATTGGTAGGTACGTTAGCAGGTGTATTGATCGGCGATGGTGTTTTTTCTGAACAGGATTTGATTGTGGATATCGTTCCGCAGCTGAATCAATCGGGTTACGCTGACGCGAAAGTAGAACATATCTTGAACATGACCAGTGGTGTCCAATTCACTGAAGATTACTTTGAATCGGACCCGTCGATATCCGATGTAGCGAAAATCGATATTGCCTGTGGTTGGAAACCAAAGCATGAGGCTGGTAGATACTATAACTCGCTATATGAAATTGCGACAGAACTTAGTAAGGCACGCGCGCACGGTGCGCAATTCGAATATCGTTCTATCGAAACAGATGTATTGTCATGGGTTATCGAAAGTGCAGCGAATCGTTTTATGCCGGAGTTGCTTAGTGAAAAGATTTGGTCAAAACTGGGGGCACAACAGGACGCCTATTTTGTATTGGATCGTTCGGGTACGGCGTTAGCGGACGGTGGCTTTTGCGCTACTTTGCGCGACTACGCTCGTTTCGCTCAAATGCACCTCAATAACGGTGAATTTGATGGTTTAGAAATCGTACCGCATGATTGGATAGTGGCGTGTCGAAAGGGTGACCCTTCGGTATTCAACAGCGAACCCTTTATTTCACAAATGCCTAATGGCGCTTATCGTAATCAGTGGTGGATTAAAGATGTCAATCAGTCGATCTATTTGGCACGTGGGATTTTTGGGCAAATGATTTACATCGATCCAGACCGGGAATTCGTCGCTGTAAAGCTTTCCACCTGGCCCCAACCAGCGAATTCGGACATGACCATGGATACGTTAGCTGTGTTGGATTGTCTCTCGCAGGCGATGTAAGAATTGAATAAGTAGAACTGACGAAAATAATACCAAACTTACAAAAGATAATTGTTTTTATGCAAGGGCATCGGTAAGCTTTACAAAAAACAACGAGGAGAACGCTTCTGTGTCGGTCGCGATAGAAGCACAATCAGTATCAAAAATTTTTAATGCTGGAAGCGAGCACAGTGTAACAGCGCTGGACGATGTTTCCGTTGAAATTAGCGATAACGAATTTTTTACCTTGCTTGGCCCTTCCGGTTGTGGCAAGACGACATTGTTGCGCTTAATTGCGGGCTTCGAGCATCCTTCTTCCGGTCTGATCAAGTTGCATGGCGAGAATATTTCAAGCCTGCCGCCTTTTCGCCGTCCGGTGAACACAGTGTTTCAAAATTACGCATTGTTTCCGCACATGACGGTATCGGAGAACATTGCATTCGGTCTCGAGATGCAAGGTCAATCCAAGGACAATGTCGCACAGACTACGCAAGAGATGTTACAGCTTGTGCGTATGCAGGAATTAAGCGATCGACGCACATCGCAAATATCCGGTGGTCAGCAGCAACGCGTGGCATTGGCGCGGGCTTTGGCGCCGCACCCCAAAGTGTTGTTGTTAGACGAACCGCTGTCAGCACTCGATTTCAAATTGCGTAAGGACATGCAACTTGAATTAAAACGTCTACAACACGAGACCGGTATCACTTTTATATTTGTCACGCATGACCAGGAAGAGGCGTTGACGATGTCCGATCGCATCGCCGTGATGAGTGCTGGATGCATTTTACAAATTGGCTCACCAAAAGATATTTACGAACATCCGGCCGAACGATTTGTCGCGGATTTTATTGGAGATACGAATTTTATTGTTGCCGATGTTGTTAGTGAGAACGGGAAACAGGCAAGGTTGAAATTCATGTCGGGTTCTGAAATTGACGTCGCATTACCTGAAAAATTGTTCGGTGCTGATCACGTCACCGTTGCTATCAGGCCCGAACAAGTGATTATTAGCGTCGATTCCGAGTCAGCTTTGTTACGAGGCGTCTTGGAGCAAAAGGTGTATTTTGGGACGGATACGCACTATCACATTCTATTGCCGGACGGAGAATTGTTTATCGCGCGAATTCAAAATACTCGTGGTCAAACGGAGCAGTTTGAATGCGGCGCGAAAGTCGGTATTGGCGTCGAATCCGACGCCATACAGATTCTTAGAGATTAGATCGTGACTGGCTCGAACATCACTCATAACGAACGATCACAAGAAGTCATGTCACCGAATGAGCCTTCAGTAGAATCGACCGCGCGCGGACTAGAGGTGCGGCGCAATATCCTGCTGACAACGCCAGCACTAATCGTGCTTTTCCTGGCCGCGTCCGGGCCATTATTCATCATGTTGTTTTACTCATTTCTCACACCTGGAAATTACGGTGGTGTGGAATGGAAATCTTCATTGGACGCCTGGTTTAGGGTTTTCCTGCATCGCGATATTTTTGACGAAACAGTGATGTTCGCCGATGCCCATATTTCCATTTTCTGGCGTTCGCTGAAACTATCTTTGCTTACCACCTTATTTACATTCGTGTTGGGTTTTCCGACGGCTTACTTCATTGCAACACGTCCTGAAAGAACACGAAACGTGTGGTTGTTTTTGGTTACCATTCCATTTTGGACCAATCTGCTGATTCGCACCTTCGCTATTATGGAAGTTATACGCAATCAGGGTGTAATCAATACCGTACTGATATCTCTTGGATTCACTGATCAACCTGTTCAGATGTTGTACACCGATTTCGCTATTTTGTTAGGCATGGCCTATGTTTATATGCCGTTGATGATCCTACCGCTTTACGCTTCTATGGAGAGGCTGGATTTTAAGCTCATCGAGGCGGGTTATGATTTATACGCCACACGCCTGCGCGTGTTGTGGCGGATTATCGTTCCGTTAGTTAAGCCCGGAATAATCGCCGGTTCAGTTCTTGTTTTCATTCCATCATTAGGCGCTTATGTCACACCAAGGATATTAGGTGGCGGCAAAAACCTGATGCTGGGGAATCTGATTGAACTTCAGTTCGGTCAGGGTCGTAATTGGCCGTTGGGAGCCGCGCTATCGGTTACGTTACTCGCCATCGTTATGATTGCGCTTATCATTTATGTGCGTACGGCACAACGTTCCGGTAATACACGTGCCAACTAATCCGCTCAGCAGCCATAAGCCGTTTGTTATTCGGCGCATACCAGGATTCGCTACCGTTGCTGTCATTTGTTTCGCCGTGCTCTATATTCCTTTGGCACCGTTAGTGGCTTATTCGTTCAACGCAGGGACATCGATCACACTGTGGGAAGGGTTTTCGCTACGTTGGTATGAAGCCGCGTGGCGCAATGATCTGGTGCAGGAGGCAGCGATCCGATCTGTTGTCATCGCGGTCACGGCCTCGGTTTGCGCCACAACGGTGGCGACAATGGCAGCGCTGGGAACCACCCGTACTCGACCTTATCGCGGTCAATTGGCGATTTACGCGATTATCAACCAACCCTTGATGGTGCCGGAAATCGTTACCGCTGTAGCGTTACTGATCGTTTTTGCCATCGTCAAGACGGCCACCGATTATCATGGTCTTGCCTACCTGATTGTTGCACATACCGCTTTCTGCGTTCCCTTTGCTTACTTGCCAATACGGGCGCGACTTGAGGGTATGGATTTGACGCTGGAAACCGCTGCAGCGGATTTATATGCGACGCCATGGAAAATATTTCACCGGGTCACATTACCTTTGTTGTTGCCCGGAATATTGGCAGGGGCGATGCTCGCTTTTGTCATTTCATTGGACGATGTTGTGATCACCGAGTTTGTAAAGTCGGTGGGACAAGATACACTACCCACGTACATGCTCGGGCAATTACGCCGAGTTGTTACACCGGAAATAAATGCGATTTCAACCGTGCTTTTGGGCATATCGGTTGTGCTGGTAACACTTGTGTTCCTGCTCAGCCGCGAGAAAGTGCAATAAAACACAACCTATGGAGATAATATGATGAAAAAAATGTTAACTATCCTGGCTGGCATTGGTTTGCTTGCGACAACGGGTGCCGCAATAGCCGAAGGCGAATTAAACCTGTTCAATTGGGGAAATTATACTAACCCCGATCTATTGAAGAAATTCGAGGAAGCCCACGGTGTTAAGGTGACAGTGACTGACTACGATTCCAACGACACTGCGCTGGCCAAAATAAAAGCGGGCGGGCATGGATTTGATATGGTGGTACCCTCCGCCAACTACATTCCGATATTTATTAGTGAAGGTTTGTTGCTGGAAACTCGCCCCGATCAGATGGAAAACTTTAACCATGTTCTAGATGAATTCGCCAATCCGGATTGGGATCCAGGTCGCCACTATACAGTGCCCTGGCAGTGGGGGAGCGTGGGTATGATCGTCGATACTTCAGTCTATTCCGGCGATATTAACACCGCTGCCATTTATCTGGATCCGCCGGAAGAATTGGTCGGTAAAATCAATGTGGCGCCGGAAATGAACGATGTTTTGAGTTCCGCCATTATGTACTTAGGCGGAGAACCCTGTACCACTGATAAAGAGCTACTCAAGAAAGTGAGGGACAAATTGCTGGAAGCTAAACCAAAATGGTTGTCTATGGATTACGGTATGATTGAAAAATTTGCCGGGCGTGATGTTGCGGCGTCACTGTATTGGAACGGTGCTGCGTTTCGTGCTCGGGAAAAGAATACGGACGTGCGTTATGGCTATCCCCAGGAAGGCTTTGCTTTGTGGATGGATAGTGTAGGCGTACTTAAAGATGCCAAAAACGTTGAAAATGCAAAATTATTTCAGAACTTTCTTATGCAACCAGAAAATGCTGCATTGATTTCGGCTTTTGCACGCTACGCCAACGGTATAAAAGGTTCAGAGGTATTTATGCCGGATGATATGAAAGGTGCGGAAGAAATCGAGATTCCTTCGGACCTTGCAGGTGCTGGAATTTTCCTGCCAACCTGCTCTCCGGAAGCAACGGAGTTATACACCGCAATCTGGACAGAACTGCAAAAGTAACATTGCCTTCCTTCAGGCTCGGTGCAACACCGGGCCTGGCCTTTTATCTCCAAACTTAGTTCTAGTTATGACCGCGCGTGCGACGCATCTTGGTAACTGGCGGGAAACACCGCATAGTCGTTGGGCGTTTCATCATGTGCGTGAGCTGATACCTACCACAAACATTCCAGCTAGTCTTGAAGCTGCGCCGTGGAACTTAGAAGCACGTGACTTCAATAATGTGCGTATTGAAGGGTTTGGAAAGCAGCATTGCTCACTAACAGAGATGTTAACGGCCTCGGAATCGGACGCATTTCTCGTAGTGCACGATGGTCAAATTGCATTTGAATGGTATGCGGACTATTACAATGGCGCCGAACCACACATCGTCTTTTCTGTTAGTAAATCGATCACTGGATTGTTGACTGGGATTCTCGTCGACAAAGAGATTATCAATCCGACGCTATCGGTCGCACACTATTTACCCGAGACAAAGCGCTGTGGTTATGGTGAATGCACTGTGCAGCATATTTTGGATATGACAGCGGGCATCGAGTTTGATGAGTCTTATCTCGATACAACAGGACAATATGCGAAATACCGTGTGGCAACAGGTTGGAATCCAGCTACAGCTGAATCACCCGTGATGGGACTGTACGAATTTTTGTTAACGCTTGGGTCCAATAACATTCCGCATGGGCACACCTTCCAGTATTTGTCGCCGAACTCTGATTTACTGGGTTGGGTGTTAGAGCGTGCAGCTAATCAACCCTATGCCGAATTGTTATCGCGTCATTTATGGCAACCTGTAGGTGCCGAAACGGATGCTTATATCACTGTCGATCGATATGGCGCAGCGCGTTCAGCTGGGGGAATTTGTATAACGCTACGTGACCTTGGTCGGGTCGGAGAGCTAATGCGATTAGATGGTCGATCAAATGATCGACAAGTTGTCCCAATATTCTGGATCGACGATACGTTACTCAATGGTGATCCCGTTGCTTGGCAACGTGGAAGTTTCTCCCAACTACTACCTAACGGACGATATCGCAATAAGTGGTATCAAACCGGTAATGACCACAATGCTTTTTGTGCGATTGGTATTCACGGACAATGGATATACGTCGATCCAATTGCAGCAGTGACGATCGTAAAATTATCATCACAAACGCTACCGATTGACGACGAATTAGACTCCAGTACACTGAGTGCTTTTCACCAAATCGCGTGTGAGTTCGTATAGAATTTGGGATTACACAATTAACTTATTTTTTGGTTTTAAATATTAGATGCATAATTACTGGATGAAAAAATCAAGATCAAATTCTGTTGTTGTCCTGGTGTTGTTTTTAGCGATCCCGCCAAAGGTCTTTTCTGAAGATTCTTTGGTAATCGAAGACGCATGGATCAGGGCGACACCACCAGGAGTAAGTACAGCTGCCGGATACATGACGATAGGCAATGAAAGTTCAACAGACGATAAGCTGATTGGCGCTTCCACGGATAGAGCCAAGAAGGTGAAACTGCATATGACTATGATGGAGAATGACACCGCGAAAATGCACGATCAAGACACTGTTGAGATCAAGAGTGGTAGCGAAGTGCAGTTTGAACCGGGTGGCTTGCATCTGATGTTGATGGGTTTGACTGGCA
>Ga0224508_10001837_pt1 | contig 18619 bp, 17 predicted proteins | sample SF_Jan12_sed_USG_4_FD_170157 | JGI IMG/M metagenome (GOLD analysis project Ga0224508, IMG submission 170157) | Sediment microbial communities from San Francisco Bay, California, United States - SF_Jan12_sed_USGS_21 | ecosystem: Environmental > Aquatic > Marine > Sediment | place: USA... | reverse complement strand
GGTCACGTTGGCAACCGATTTGATTTCTTTCTCCATCCACAAGTGACGTCGGTAGCTGATCTCTGCTATTTGATCTCGATCGTCCGTTTCCTTACGAATGGCATTGATAACCAGCCGCCCGCCCGGTCGCAAGCATTCAAGCGCCGCAAGTACTGGCTTCCACGCCGGTGTTGTGTCGATGATGGCGTGCGGCATAGCTGGTGGCTGCACACTGGTATCGCCGCTCCAGTCAGCGCCCAGTTGCAGGGCAAACTTGCGCTCGGTTTCGCTTCGTGCAAACACGAAGACTTTGCTGGCCGGGTACAAGTACTTCGCCAACTGCAACACTAGATGCCCCGACCCACCGAATCCCGTCAAACCAAGCACCTGGCCATCGGCGATATTGGAGAGCCGCAACGATCGGTAGCCGACAGCGCCGGCACACAATAGCGGTGCAGCTTGTTCATCGGAGAAGACGTCAGGTATCGGATACGCGTAGTTCTCCGAAACGACGACATACTCGGCATAACCGCCGTCGACATCTCTACCGGTCGCTGTAAACGAAGCATCGATATTTTCTTCGGCGCCACCACTTGAAGAGTGAATCCAGCCGACCCCGACCCGGTCTCCAATTTCGTATCGCTCGCTACCGGCCCCGAGCATCGCGATCCGACCGACGATCTCATGTCCAGGTACGACAGGAAACCGCGGCGGTACGGTCCGTCCCTCAATTTCGTCCAACTCCGTATGGCAGACCCCGCAAACCGAGATCTTGATCAGGACCTCACCTTCACCTGGCTGCGGTCGCTCCAGTTCCGCAGCTTGTAGCGGCTCGCTGGTCTGCTCAAATCCAGCGACCGAATTGAGAATCATTGCCCGCATTAATGTCCGCCTTTACGCCCGGATAGGCACAGTATATGGTTCACTTACTGTCTTACGTTAGCCTCAAAGTATGAGCCCGACCACTTTTCCCCCGGCCGTCCTGGCCGCGATACTCAGTGCCTGCGCGACAGAGCCTGTCCTGCTCAACAGCCAACGAATTGAACAGCGTTTTGGCAGTTATGGCATTGCGGTTCTTGCCAGCGAGGCCGGGCTGCGGCGCTCAAGTCTCTACAGCCTCGGCAACGGCGAACCGACTTGTCGAACGTATGCCGTTGTTAGATTCGCGGATCAATTGGACGATCGATACCGCGAGGAACATACCAAAGTCCTGGCAGGCAATTCGATCGGCGCTATTTTTCGATCACAGGGCTGGAATTTGCACAAACAGACTTTGCATATAGGCAGCCTCGCGTTGCCTCGTGAAAACACCTCCATCGGCGAACTGATGCGAATTACCGGGCCTCAGGGACTGGCACTACATATCTATCAGCTGTTACTTGTCAGGCAGGAACAGGTCCTCGACTATGCGACGATACTGGAATCGCACCATCCAGATTATCTCACCGAGGACGATTTGCGTGACCTGTACGAGTACGACACTGAAACCGCTTTACAAGACGTGGCCGTTGCTGGCCTAAAGGCGCTGGTACTCGACAGCCAAGAGCCCCAACAGCCGGTTTGTCGTGGCGCAACATTATGACTAAACTCGATTGATTATTCTCGTGAACACCAGGGAGACTCACGCAATGAAATCCATTAACTGGCTCAAACCGATTCTGGCAATCGTACTATTGGTCGGCGTCGGGACTGTGAATGCACAAACGACATCGGACGACCAGGTAGAGGACCAGGCTGATGTATGGGCAACGGTCGAACAACAATGGACCGCCGAGGAACGCGGCGACAACAAATGGATGGATAAGGTCCTGACTGAGGACTTTTCCGGCTGGGGTAACGGATCGCCAGCACCACAGAACAAGACCTCAACGAAAATGTGGAACAGGTTTAACGAACGCATCAGTCAAATGGTCGCGCATGAGTTATACCCGCTTTCCATTGTTGTGCACGGCGATGTCGCGGTCGCGCACTACCTGTACACGAGCGCCAACGAACAAAAGAAAAAAGATGGCGGCATCAAGACCGTTAACGGACGCTACACGGATATCCTGGTACGCACCGACGAAGGCTGGAAGTTCCTTGCCTGGTCGGGCGGTGAGGACGACTGATACGAGATTGCCATAACGCCTACCCGCGGGGGTTGCACGGTTAAGCCTTGGTTCAGCTAGGCGGCGCTATTCTTGGCCTCATGATGGACAGGTCCGCAAGACAAACTGGACCGGGAGGCTGTATGAAATACCGACTGAATGCCAAATCAGGACTGGCTCGAACTCTGCTCGTCGCATGCGCGACGGCAACCTTGTTGCCGGGCATAGCACTATCGCAGGTCCCCGTGGACGAAAACGGCGAGATTATCGGCGAATACGTCAGCAACAACGTCGGCATAAGCGCAGCAGATACCTCCCTACCGGCGATCGGCAACGAAGAAATCCCGTTGCTGTCAGCCGTGGACCTTGAGGAACTGGTCGGCCCGATAGCGCTGTACCCGGACGATCTGCTGGCGATCGTTTTGCCGGCGTCCGCCTATCCGCTACAGATTGTGGAAGCAGCGCGGTTTCTGGAGGCGTTGGAAAACGATCCCTCCCTCAAGCCCGATCCCGAGTGGGACGACTCCGTCGTTGCGCTGGTCAATTATCCCGAGGTCGTCGAGCTACTCAACGACGATATTGACTGGACCTGGCGCCTCGGTGAGGCCGTCGTATCTCAGCAGACCGATGTCGTTGCCGCGATAGAAACGTTTCGCGATCGCGCGTATGCCGCCGGAAACCTGAAAAGCGACGATTATCAGAACGTCACGCACGACGAGGGAATTATTGAAATCGTGCCCATCGCCGACGACGTTATTTATGTGCCCTATTACGAGCCAGAGCGGGTTGTCGTTTATCAACCACGTCCGGTTTACTATTACTATCCGCGCCCCTACCCGGTCTATTACTACCCGTACGCATCGACGCACGCTTTCAACCGCGGTTATTTCTGGGGCGTTACGACCGCGTTCACAATCGGCTGGTACTCCGACAGCCTGAACGTGTTTCACCACAGCTATCGCGGGCACCCGTATTACGGCCATTCCTATTGGAACCGTTGGTGGTACCGACGGCCGACCGTAAGTATTCACAACAACACGTATGTCAGCAGGAACACCAATGTCACGATCAATCGCTACTACGGCGGTGATCGCTGGCGGCCGCGCGCCAACAGGCGTGACTTCGTTGATGACAAACGTGTAACGAGGAATCGACATTATCCAAGCCCGAGGAGCGGCGCGACAAGGAGCGACACTGCGACGAGTCGGTTGCCAAGATCCACCGGCCAACGACGGACGACCGCAAACAACGACACAGTAAGCCGTGAGCGGGCAGTTGCACCGAGGCAACGTACCTCTAGCCAAAGCACTCGCGAACCGGTCCAGTTCCGTCCACGGACAAGAACCGAAGCTACGCGACAACGACACGAGGAACCTCGGGAACGGCTGCAGGAACAGCGACAGTCACGTCGTGTTGACAACAAACAGCGACGCACCCAGCCGACGCCTAAATTGCGACGTTCCAAGCCCGTAGTGCAGACACGCCGCACCGAACCGGTTGTACAGGCGAGACGATCGGAACCGCAGCGTCAAACAAGACGCGCTGAACCGCAGCGTCAAGCTCGCCGAGTCGAACCGCAGCGCCAAACAAGACGCGCTGAACCGCAACGTCAGGCTCGCCAAGTCGAACCGCAGCGCCAAACAAGACGTGCTGAACCGCAGCGTCAGGCTCGCCGAGTCGAACCGCAGCAACAATCAAGACGCGCTGCACCGCAGCGTCAGCAACGGGTTGAGCAGCGTTCGACCAAGCGAAAAGCAGAGCGAAAGACCGAGCAGCGATCCGGACGACGCGCTGAGCGGGCCTCATCCCGAAGCCGATAGAGATTATTGGCTAGCCGGCGGCCCGTTGTCATCGGGCGCGTCGGACTGGTTGTCGTCGGACGTCAGATTCCAGGCGACGTAGGCGATGCAGCCCGCGGTGATGAGGGCCAACGCCACCGATGCAATCGAGATGAACGTGATGCTCATCACTCAATGCTATCACCGTTCGAAGGGTCCGTATCGTCCGCTTGACGCGGCAAACGGCCGGACTTGCGTAGCGAGCCTCGTAGCACAAATTCTATCTGCGCATTGAGGCTGCGCAAATCGTCCTTTGCCCAGCGCTGCATAGCTTCTAGCGTTTTCGCATCAATACGCAGCGCAAACGATTTGCGTGTCGCCATAGTCGGTTCCGGATTAATTCGTCGCCTGCGGCATAATCAGGTGTATAGCGAACCAGTGTTCAGAACGGGCTGCGCACTCTCCTCGCTGCAAAGCACGACGAGCAAGTTGCTGACCATCGCCGCCTTGCGCTCTTCGTCCAGATCTACGACCTTGTGATCACGCAATTCCTCTAGCGCCATGTCGACCATTCCAACTGCGCCGCGCACGATCAATTGTCGCGCTGCAATGATCGCGGATGCCTGTTGGCGTCGCAGCATCGCATTGGCGATTTCGGGGGCGTACGCAAGATGACTGATTCGCGCTTCGATAACCGTTACTCCGGCCTGTTCCAGGCGGTCCTGGATTTCTTCGCGAAGCGCTTGCGCTATCTCTGCAGGATGGCTGCGTAACGCGGTCCCCTCGCCTTCGTGCGGTTCGTAGGGATAGGTTGTAGACAGGTTTCGTAACGCCGACTCACTTTGAATCTGCACGAATTGCTCGTAGTCATCGACTTCGAAGAGCGCTTCGGCCGTGTCGAAGACTTTCCATACCACTACAGCGGCGATCTCTATCGGGCTGCCGTTCGAATCATTGACTTTCAGTTTGCCGCTTTCGAAGTTCCTGACGCGTGTTGAGACCTTGGCCTTCGCAAAAAACGGGTTCGCCCATTTGAGACCGGGTTCGTGCGTCGTGCCAACGTACTTGCCGAACAGCTGCAGCACTTTGGCTTCGTTCGGATGGACCATGAAAAGCCCCGCCCAGCACACCAATATGACGGCGAAAACGACGATCGTCGCGAGCGTGCCGCCGATGGACTGAGCACGTAGCGCCAGGAAGATGCTATAGCCAGCCGCGAATTGGGCCAGCAGTAGCAATGCGATTATTAGGTACCCGGAAGATACGGTTCTTACTTCTTCGCGAATCATGGCTTTCTCCTTCATTAATTCATTTTGATATCATTTTGATATCTTATGAACCAAAGGTCAAGGCGGCCACCACGGAATTCGGGCAAGCTATTGAATTATATAGAGAAAAATAACACCCTCTACGACGTTATGTTAAACGCAAGGGGGATGCGGCATTCGAATCGAGCGCCGCTCCGACCCGGATTGGTCAGTCGAAGGGTGCCGCCCTGCGCCTCTGCCACCAGGGTCGCGAGGTAGATACCGAGACCGGTACCGCCGGTATCGCGGGTCCGCGACGAGTCGCCCCGGTAGAACGGTTCACCAATGTGCTGAGCCTGCTCGCTTGAAATACCGGGCCCGTTGTCCTCGACAGTCAGAATCAGGTCCTCGTCGTCGCTTGTAGCGGTTCCGAGGGCTTGCGATCGTCGTCGATGATAATGAGTTTTTGCCGACTTTCCGCCGTTGACTTTTTTTGGCGCGACAAGGAACTCGGGTACTGCACAGGCGGTCGAATCACGCCAGAATCCCATTTATGTCTACATTCATAACAGAACTTCGCCAGCGCAACGTACCACGAGTTGCAGCGGCCTACGCATTGGTCGCCTGGATCCTTATTGAAGCTGGATCCGTGCTGTTACCCACGTTCGGTGCGCCGGATTTATTCTTCAAGATCTATGTTCTGATCGTGGTAGGCGGATTCCTGGCGGCGTTGGTAATCGCCTGGGTATTCGAAGTTACGCCTGAGGGCGTCCGGCTGGAACGCGATATCGACAGAGCTGCTTACCAGCCGCGGTCGCGCAGCAAGATGAACACGGTCATCATTGCGCTGTTAGTGCTGGCGCTCGGCGTGTCGATTACATTCAACGTCACAGGATTGAGAAATGGCAATACGCCGGCGATAACCTCGGTTGCGCGCGAATCGATTGCCGTTCTGCCGTTCTCCAACCGCAGCGCCGACGCAGATAACCAGTATTTCGCCGACGGTATCCATGACGACATACTAACCCGCCTGTCGGACGTCGAGTCGCTACGCGTTATTTCACGAACGTCGGTCAACGAATATCGGGATACGAGCAAGAACATGCGGCAGATAGGGCGAGAGCTTGGCGTTGCGACGATCGTGGAAGGCGCTGTGCAACGCTCGGGCGACCAGGTACGCGTCACTGTTCAGCTTATAGATGCCGCGACTGACGAACACATCTGGGCCTCTACCTACGACGAAGCGCTGACAATCCAGAATGTCTTCGAAATACAGAGTGAGATAAGTGCGCGAATTGCTGCCTCGCTGCGAGCGGCACTAACGCCTGCCGAACAGCTACGGCTTACGACGATCCCGACCGACAGCATTGAAGCCTACGCCGAGTACGTACAAGGCCGAGGGAACCTGTCTGAGCGCAGCTTTGTATCGCTAAATGAGGCGCGCGATCAGTTCGAAAGAGCGATCGAACTCGACCCGAACTATGCTCAGGCACATGCTGCACTGGCACAAACCGTTCTGGTCATTCTTTCGAACCACAAGTCGATTACGCCGTCAGAAGCAGTCTCTGTCGCTACCGGTGCCATCGAAAAAGCACTGGCAATAGACCCGCAGCTTGCCGAGGCCTACGGGGTTCGTGGCCTGCTGCAAATGACGCAATGGGAAAAGTCCGAGGCAGACTCCCGCAACCTCGAAGCCGCAAGCTCTTTCGAGACGGCGATCGCACTTAGCCCGAGTTTCGCAGACGCCTATGTCTGGTTCGCATCGCTGCGTGAAGCTGAAGGAAATACTGATGCGGCGATCGAACTATTAACCAAAGCCCTCGCGATCGACCCGCTCAGCCGTATTGCCTACGTCAATCTGCCGAGTTTCTACGCAAAACGCGGCCAGAACACCGAGGCCACGGAGATGCTGATCAGAGCAGCGGGGATCTTCCCGGAATGGGCGACGCCGTACAATTACATGAGCAATCATTTGCAGAAGCTGGGGCGACTCGATGAAGCCGTCGCGTGGGGATTGCGCGAGATCGAATTGAGCCAGGATCCGATGTCCGGTGGCAATTTGCTTACGATTTTTCAGGATTTTGGTGACGACGAGGCAATTACTGATTTCGTCAGTAAGTTTCCTGAAGATCACCCGCTCTACCCAGTTGGCGCCAGCTACTGGCACTACGTAACCCGTGACTACGAAGGATCACTTAAAATTCTCGATAACCTGACGGATGCTACCGAGTATCCAGCTCATTTCACCCACCCGATAATGGTGGGCGCCTCGATGATGACGGGAGACTATGATCGAGCGTACGACTATTTGCTACAAGGAAACCCGGCGTTGGTCGAGGACAGTAATTCGCCAATTAACCGCAAGAACTTACATGCCGCCGTGCTGCTCGCGTACATCGAACAAAAACGTAACAAGCCAGGGCGTGCGAAGAGACTACTGGACAAAGCGCAACCGGTTGTCGAGCAGTTGCCGCGTTTCGGCATGGCCGGCCACGGAATCAAGGACGTGCATATTCTTACGCTGCAAGGGCGAGAGAATGCCGCGATCGAGGCATTGATCGAGGCAGTTGCTGACGGTTTCGTCAGTTCGCAACCGTTCGATTTTTGGCCTTTCGATGAAGACCCGATTATCGAGCCCCTAAGAAGTGACCCACGGTTTCAGGCAATCGAAGACGAGATAAACGGCAAAGTCGAAACTATGCGACAGAAAGTAGAAGCCGCTCAGGCATCAGGCGACTGGGATGAACTGCTCGCTCGAGCAGAAACCGTGTGACATTATCGAACACTAAATTTCTGCGAGCTTACTCTCAATCTTCTCCCTGACCCGTTCCGCGATCGGCGCGTCAAGAAAACATCGCAGCTGATTGGCATCGTGGCTCGTTTCATAGGCAAAACGAAACAAATCAATCACTGTTACAGCACCGCTGTCCGCTTCGACCATGGTGACCGAGTCACCGTTTGCAACGGCGCCGGGATTGAGTACGCGAAAATAGATTCCCGGGCGTTCGGCTTGTCTGAACTTCAAACCGAAATCTCGTTCGCCCATACGCATCGCCAACGTCCCGCAGGGTATCCGCGCGGACGTTGCTTCAAGCACGAGGTCGCCGATCAAGAGGCGATCTCCGACAAACAGGTCGCTGGGAAGTCCCGCAATTGTGAGATTCTCGCCGAAAAGGCCCGCCGGGAAATCACGGCCCGTCTGCGTCGCCCACCACTCATAGTCATCGGCGCTATAGGCATACACTGCCTGGTCCACGCCACCGTGGTGTTTCGTGTTGAGTACATGGTCGCCCCGCAAACCCAGCTGGCTGACCTCAACGTTGCCGTCGACCGGGTACTTGCATATCCCCGTAATACGGCTTTGCTTGCCGTGCGTAATTGTCTCGGCACTGCCCAGATTGACGCTCGTGATCCACATCGATTCCCGCAATGTTTTGCTAGACCTTTATGCGCCCGAGGACTATCGCCAGCAATGTGAACGCGATCAAAGCAACTGACGCTACGCCGAAAAACATGCAGATCATAAAAACAGTCTGTTCCATTCTTATCTCCCTCCACCGTACCGCTACTTTTCACCTTTTCTACGTGGTTTAGGCCTCGATAGCCAGCACAATATCAAGCAGGCACAAAAGTCGGGGACCGAAAGTAAACTGCGTTACATTTACGTTTTTATTAATATACAATGTAACGCATGGCCAAGACCAAGATATCGACGCTGAACCTGCGTATTGAGCCCGGCATCAAGGAAGCCGTGCGAGTTGCCGCTGCGCGGGAGCATCGTAGCGTGGCCAACATGGTCGAGGTGCTGATTCGTCGGCACTGTGACCAGGCCGGCATCTCTGTCCCGGAACAAAGCGAGCTATTTGCGGGGAAAAAGAATGGATGAACGCATGTTGAAGGCGATGGTTGCCGCGGGCGCCATCAAGAACATCAACATCATTGCCCGAGGCGCGCGCTTCCATATTGAGGCCCGCACACCGAACGGACCGGTGACGGCCGAAACGACTAAGGGCAAGGTGAAAACCTGGGTCACGCTGGATGCCGCAGCCAAATGGGTCCGTGGCCTCGGCATCGGTGGCGCGCACATCAACTTAACGCACTGGCAGCCGGGCCAGCGCGAGTTATCAATCTAGAATTGTCGAACTGGAATCGTTGCTCTGATTCCTGGCTACTTTTCGCTACCCGAAGGCCATTCGTTGCCGAGCGGAAATGGTCTGTCATCGGTATTGAACGTCAGGTATCGAATAATCTCGTACACATAAGCCGCGAGGCTCTGCCCTACCTGTCTTACCTGCTTATTCACCTCACCTGTGAACAATACCCAAAGAAAGCCGAGTACGATGACGAACGAGCCTACAAACCCTGCGATGCTCAACAGGAAGCAGCAAATAACCATGAACAGGAGCCGCGTCCAGGTCGCCCGCGATTTGAGATTTTTCTCAATAGGCCTGCCGCCGTCACTGTCATCAATTAATACGTCGTCTGCCGGGGGATTGTCATTGCTCATAGCTATGCTCCTGTTGCCAGAACCGTCTAATTCACTGCACCTAACACCGCGCCTATTGTTACAATCTTCGACCGTTCGAACCAGTGAAATATCCACAGATGGCCTACAAAACCGCAATTCTGGTAATTCTCAGCCTGATCTTCGCTGGCTGCGAAAGAGGTGCCAACGATCCTGCCATTGCCCAGGCAGAGGATTTCGGAACGCTGGCGCAGGAGATTGCTCATTCCAGCGTTATTGTTGACACGCATATTGACGTGCCGTACCGGCTCAACAACAAGGCCGCAGACGTATCCGAAGCAACCGAGGAAGGCGATTTCGACTATCCACGCGCCGTCGCAGGCGGGCTCAACGCACCATTCATGTCAATTTACACGCCCGCGGAACTCGAAATTGAGGGTCGATCAAGGCAAGTCGCCGATTCGCTGATCGACATGGTCGAAGAGATCGCCGCGCAGGCGCCCAAAAAATTCGCCATAGCACGCAGCGTTGCGGATGTTCGACAGCATTTCGAATCTGGACTCATTTCGCTACCGATGGGCATGGAGAACGGATCGCCCGTCGAAGGCAACCTGGCAAACCTGCAACATTTTTATGACCGCGGCATCCGCTACATCACGCTGACTCACAGCCTGTCCAATCACATTACGGACTCGTCCTTCGATGATAATCGACAATGGCAAGGCTTGAGCGATTTCGGTATGCAGGTCGTGAGGGAAATGAATCGGCTCGGCATTATGATCGACATTAGCCACGTCTCGGATGACGCCTTCTGGCAAACGGTGGAAATTAGCGCAGTGCCGCTGATTGCATCGCATTCGTCGGCGCGCCGCTTTACCCCGGGCTTTGAGCGAAATATGAGTGATGAGATGATTGTTGCTCTCGCGAAAAACGGCGGCGTTATTCAGATCAACTTCGGTTCTATGTTTGTTTCTCAAATAGCCCTGGAGTATTACGACGCCCTTTCTGAAGCACGCAAACAATACCTGGCCGAGAATCCGGAACTGAACGAGCACGATATCTACCGCTCGTATGCAGAGATATACGCGCAAAATCACGGACCCTTGCCCTTCGCTTCACTTGATGACGTGCTCGATCACTTCGATCACGTGATCGAGCTGGTCGGCGTAAATCACGTCGGCATCGGCTCAGACTATGACGGCGTCGGCGATTCCTTGCCGATCGGCCTGAAGGACGTCTCCAGCTACCCGAACCTGGTTAGAGGCCTGCTGGAGCGCGGTTACAGCCAGGACGACATCCGGAAGATCCTGGGCGAAAACCTGTTACGCGTGTGGCAAGCCGTCGAGGATTACGCGACAAGCCAACGCTGACGCTGGCAACACCTCAATGGGCAACGACGTCGAGCAGAACGTAGCGCAACAAGACTTCGTAGCTCGACTTTTCGAGCCTCATTCCATCCGGTAATTCCAGTGTGTGAATGTGCGTGTCTTCTGGATCGCGCATTTCAAGGAAGTGTTTTTCTTCTTCCCGATACACCTGGTATTTAACGTCCTTGTGCTGGTCGAATTTCAACAACACGACACTATCTGTCCAGTCCTGAACTTTCGCCTTCGACATAATTCTCTCCGGTTGCTTGTTCCCAACGGTCGCACTACAAAAAGTGCTGCCTACAAACCAGAGAATTGCAATCAGCGTGCCAAATGCTCAACAACACAACATGATATTTAATTACTTATTTTTCAATCAATTAGGAATTTCGCAAGACTGACGAATCGAATTAGCTGTTCATAATTTGTCAGTTGTTGACGGCATTTTCGGGCTTTTTGCGACAAGTGGTTGACATAAGTGTCGTTTCAAGAAACGTATTGCTCCGGATCACATTGGCCACACTGTAATGATTGCCGGAACCGATACCACAACAATCAGAATCTCGAGTGGCAATCCCATGCGCCAATAGTCGCCAAAGTGATAGCCCCCAGGACCCATTATCAATGTGTTGTTCTTGTGCCCGATGGGCGTAAGAAAAGCGCAAGACGCTGCGACAGCAACACTCATGAGAAACGGGTCCGGACTGACATCTAAACGTGTCGCAATTTCAACGGCGATCGGCGCGGCAATGACTGCCGTCGCGGTGTTGTTCATGACATCGGACAAGGTCATCGTGACAATCACAAGCAACGTCAGTACAACGACCGGGGAAAAACCTGTCGACAGGTCAACGATGCCGTTTGCAATGAGCGACGTGCCGCCCGTCGCTTGTAAAGCGCCTCCAATTGGAATCATGGAACCCAGCAACACGATCACCGGCCACTCGATCGATGTGTAAACGTCCTTTATCGGCACGATATTGAGAAGTACATACAGCGCCGCTGCACAACCAAGTGCAATAGGCAAGTAAACAAGTCCTACACTCGCAACGAATATGGCTGCGGCAAAAATGCCAACGGCTAGCCATGCTTTGTCGCGTTGAATTACACGCTGGCCACGATCCGCGAGCGGCAACAATCCGAGTCGCCCGGTAACATCCGCGAGACGTTCATCGCCTCCCAGCAAGAGCAATACATCGCCAGCTCGTAATTCAAGTTTGCGCACGTTGTCCTTGAAACGCGTGCCTTGTCTGGAGACACCGACGAGTGCCACCCGATAGCGATATAGCAAACGGAACGACATCGCCGATCGACCAGCTAACCTGGACGATTCCTGCACGACCACTTCGTTGAGAATCAGGTCGTCACTCCCCAGTTGGCCTTCACCTTTGCCGACGTATTCAAGATTCAATGCACCGAGCGCTTCATCGAGGCTATCCGGACTTGCTTCTACCACGAGTATGTCACCGGCCTTTATCTCGGTGAGCCTCGCGAGGCCCGGAAGCCTGCGACCACGACGTGTAAGTCCGACAATCTCTATGTCACTCTTTGCAGCCTGTTCATCGAGATCACGTATTTTCTTGCCGATAGCGCTCGAGCCCTCGGGCACCCTGACTTCGGCAATGTAATCCGCAAGATCAAACAAGGTCTTGGCTGCATCCGCTGACTTCCTCGCCGAAGGCAACAGGCGCCAGCCGACTAACGCAACGTAGGCGACGCCGACGGCGGCACAAGCAAGCCCGACCGGCGCAAAATCGAACATTCGATAGGGCTCCCCTAATGCGTCACCGCGAAACTCAGCGATAACGATATTCGGCGGCGTTCCGATCAGCGTAATCATGCCGCCCAGAATCGAGGCAAACGAGAGCGGCATCAGCGTAAGAGAGGGACTTCGGCCGGCTTTTTTCGCGGCCTGCATATCGACCGGCATTAGCAGCGCCAGTGCCGCAACGTTGTTCATCAACGCTGAAAGACCCGCGGCAAGACCCGACATGATCGTGATGTGCGTTGATAGCTTGCGTGACGCATCGATGACGTAACGCGCAACGAGTTCGATAGCACCGGAATTGGAAAGGCCGCGGCTCACGATAAGGACCAGCGCAATAATGACGGTCGCCGGATGCCCGAATCCCGAGAAGGCCAGATCGGAAGGTACGAGACCGGTCAGCAGCGCTGCGAGTAGCGCAATGAATGCGACGAGGTCGTAGCGCCATCGCCCCCAGATAAGAAACACGAAGACGAAAAACAACAAAACGAAAAGCATCAACTGATCTGGCGTCAAGATATTCCTCGCATTAGGTCACGCATTATTCTTGTTTCTCGACACTCGAATCCAATAGGCATCCAGATCCTTTCTTACGAGTGGCGCAAGCAAGTACATCCCCGTCACATTCGCGAATGCCATTGCGAAGACCATCGCATCGCTAAAATCGAGAACAGCATCCAGCTGAGTCGTACAACCGACAATGACGAACAGGCAATAAACTGTGTTGAAGGTTGCCTTCGATGCGCGCTTTGCGCCAAAAATGTAAATAAATCCCTCCATGCCGTAGTACGACCAGGAAATAAGCGTGGAATACGCGAACAGCATGACCACGACAGCTAGAACATAGGGGAACCACGGCAACACACTTGCAAATGCACTGGATGTCAGTTCGACACCACTGATTGAGCCATCGTTGAGCATGGCCGGGTCGTAGACAGTAAGTATGATCACCAACGCCGTGATCGTGCAGATGATCACAGTGTCGATAAACGGCTCTAGCATAGCAACGAAACCTTGTGTCAATGGCTCCTCGGTCTTGACCGCTGAATGTGCGATCGCCGACGAACCGATGCCGGCCTCGTTGGAGAATGCGGCTCGTCGAAATCCGAGAATTAGAACCGCAATCACCCCGCCCTTTACGCCATCGGGACTGAACGCGTTACTCATGATCATGCCAAAAGCTGTAGGCAGTGCGGTGAAATTGGCACCAATTATCACAAGTGCAGTGCCTACGTAGAGTAACGCCATGAAAGGGACCAGTTTCGAGGTAACTCTGGCGATGCTCTTGATGCCGCCAACTATTACGAGCGCCGTCAAAACGGCGAGAATTCCACCAAACAGCCAGCCTTTGGTCGCAAACAGGCTCGCCTCCCCGCCGGTTACGTTGACGAATTGCACGTAAGCCTGATTGGCCTGGAACATGCAGCCGACGCCGAGACAGCCCAGAATAATGCACACCGCGTAGTACCAGGCCATGACCTTGCCAAGCCGCGGTAGATTGCGCTCGGCCAGTCCTTTGTCGAGATAAAACATCGGTCCACCGGAGACCGATCCATCGGCATTTATCTGTCGATACTTAACGCCAAGTGTGCACTCGACGAACTTTGACGCCATGCCGAGGAAACCGGCCACGATCAGCCAAAATGTCGCGCCCGGCCCGCCGATTGAAATAGCAACGGCAACGTGTGTGATATTACCTACACCCACCGTTCCGGACACCGCGGTCGTTAGCGCCTGAAAGTGTGTGACCTCACCCGGCGCTTTCGGTTTTTTGTCTTCTTTGCCAGCTACGATTCGTACCGCATGCGCAAATCCTCGAATATTGATCAAGCGCAGGCGAATCGTAAAAAACAGCGCACCGGCGATGAGCCATACAACGATCAACGGCATCTGTGACTCACCGATCGGCACCGAATAAAACACAAGATTGACCATCGCTTTCGCAATTGGGCGGAAAGCTTCGTTGATCGTCTCGTCGATACCGGCCAGACATGGTGGCGCCCAGAGCACGAGGGAAACAACCGCGCCGATGACAGCGTTCTTGCTGGTTCTTGCCATGCAGGACCTCAACATTCTTCGGACAGGCTCAACATACGCAAAACATGGTTGGCAATCTGAGCCTCTTCGTCCGTCGGGATGACCCAGACGTCTACGGCTGCGTTGCGAGAATTAATCGTTTGTTCCGACTTGTTGTTTGCCTCATGATCCACTTCGACGCCCAGCCAATCGCACGCTACGCAGATATCCCGCCTGATTGAAGCACTGTTTGCCCCGATACCGCCAGTAAACACAAGCGAATCGAGGCCACCCAGCGCACCAGCAAGGCTCGCAATCTCGCGTGATGCCCGATACACAAAAAACTCAATCGCCTCATGCGCGCGAGGGTCTCGGGAGGTCGACAATTCTCGCATGCCCGCTGACAGACCGGAAATGCCCTTCAAGCCGCTTTCCTTGTACAGAAGACGCTCCAGCTGATCAGGTGTCATTCCTCGTTCACGGAGCAGGTGAATTAACACGCCCGGATCAATGCTGCCCGAACGTGTGGCCATTGGCATGCCGTCGATCGTACTGAAGCCCATGGTTGTAGCGATGCTCTGACCTGCCTTGATCGCGCATAGACTTGCACCGGCACCGAGATGCGCGATGATGATTCGCTTGTCCTTCGCGGTCTCGTCCAGTGACTGCAATTTGCTCCAGATGAATTCGTAGGAGATGCCATGAAACCCGTAGGCATGAATGCCGGCATCTGTCAGAGATTGCGGCAAAGCATAGTTACGCGCCACGCCCGGCATCTGCTGATGAAACGCTGTGTCAAAACACGCAAGCTGCGGCACACCCGGAAATTCCTGTGCGCAACCTTCAATCAGCTCCAAATTGACCGGCTGGTGCAGTGGTGCCAGTGCAACCAATGTACGCAGGTCTGCCAGCACCGTCGTATCGACCCACACCGGTTGCTGGAAAAGGTCGCCACCGTGGACAACCCGATGCCCAACGGCCGCGAGGCGGGCCAGGTTATTTTTTCGCCGAATTTGTTCCAATACGTCGTGCAGGCAACTGACGTGACCCTGTTTTGCAGCAGAAACTTCGGAAATATTGAAACTCGACCGCTCCTCGAGGCGGCGCCCGGCCACCTCGAACACGGTACATTTCAGACTTGATGAGCCGCCATTGATCGCCAGAATGGAAGGACTCACAACGCCACTCGCTAGACGTAGGCCTTGTATTTATCCAGGTGCCGCACGGGTTTGGACAAGGCATCCCGGCGGAACGGATCACCAAGTTCCTGTGTGCACATGATCTCAATGATCGTTGTTTTTCCATCGTTCATCTGTGCATCGACTGCATTCTCGAGCGCCAAACCGACGTCTTCAAGCCTGTCGACAATTACACCGTCAGCGCCCATTGCCTTGGCGATGCCAGCAAAGCTCTGATTGTCAAGCTCGCCGGCGACGAAGCGGCGCCCGTAAAAGTCGACCTGATTCTTTTTCTCTGCGCCCCATTGACCATTGTTGAAGACGACAGCTGAGACAGGAATATTCTCGCGAACGCAAGTCATTGTCTCGCCCATGCTCATTCCCCATGCTCCGTCACCGGCATAGGAGATTGCCGGACGGTCCGGCGCCGCGACTTTTGCGCCGATGATTGTCGGGAATGCGTAACCACAATTGCCGAAACTCATCGCGGCAAAAAAGCTGCGTGGCTTCTCGAAGCGAAGGTAACTGTTTGCCACTGAATTGATATTGCCAATGTCGGTGGAGACCAAGGCGTCCGCGGGCATCGCCTTTTCCAGTTCGCGTAACACCTGTCGCGGATGCAGGAAACCCGTCCCGGCTCTTGCGATCGCCTCAATACTGTACTCATCCTTCTCATGTATCCACGCGTCGAGCTCCTTCTCCCAGTGATCCCTGGTCTTTTTTATTTCTGCCGCGCGCTTGTCTTTAGTCGCATCGCAGGCGATTTCCCTGTTGTCGAGCCGCCGCAACAAAGACTGCGCGGCCGCCCTGGCATCGCCACAGACACCGACGGATATATTCTTAACCAATCCCAGCATTTTATGGTCGGCGTCGACCTGGATAATCTCTGCATCCGCAGGCCAGTAGTCCATCCCGTGCTGCGGCAGCGTCCCGAATGGCCCGAGCCGGGTGCCCAACGCCAGCACGACATCAGCTTTGCTGATCATGTTCATTGCGGCTTTGGACCCCTGATAACCAAGCGGTCCACACCAGAGCGCGTGGCTTGCAGGGAAAGAATCGTTGTGCAGGTAACTGTTGACAACAGGGGCGCCCAGCCGCTCCGCCAATGCCTTGCACTCCTCGACAGCCCCGGAATTAACGACGCCTCCACCAGCAACGATCACCGGGAAGTGCGCCATGCCCAACAGCTCGGCAGCCTTTGCCAGCGATTTCTCCCCGCCCGGCCCGCGATCGAGTAACGATGGTTGCGGTATCTCAACGTCGATGTCGCCATAAAACAGGTCTCTTGGAATGTTGAGCTGCGTTGGACCCATTTCTGAGAGTGCCCGATCGAAGCAGCGTCCTGTGAATTCGGCCATCCGGGCCGGATTGTTCAGGTGCGCCTGATACTTAGTAAATTCCTGAAACATTGGCAACTGGTTGCATTCCTGGAAACCGCCCAAGCCCATACCCATCGTTCCGGTTTCAGGTGTAACGATGACTACGGGTGAATGCGCCCAGAAAGCCGCCGCGATTCCAGTAACACAGTTGCTGATCCCCGGCCCGTTCTGGCCTGTACATACACCTTGCCGGCCGCTGACGCGCGAATAGCCATCCGCCATATGGGCTGCACCCTGCTCGTGCACAACAGGAATGAAACGAATTCCGGCCGGTTCGAAAATGTCCATGGCATCCATGAAGGCGGAACCCATAATGCCGAATATGTCCGTAACACCGTGTGCGGCCATGGTCTCAACAAACGCTTCGCTGGGTGTCATACGGGGCATATTGTTACTCCTGGGGTGTTACGTGCAAAAACTGCAATAGAATAGGATTTAATCCTATGTGACTCGCTGGCACAATGGACAACCTGGTGCAGAATCTGACCGGAGCCCATTATGGCCCGCCCCAAAAGTGAGATAAGACAGCCGAACATCGTCGACATCGACCGCGATACGGTCTGGCATCATTTGCTACAACACCAGCAGTTTGACTCGACTGATCCTATGGTCGTCGTCGAGGGTCAGGGCATGCGCGTCCGGGACTCCGACGGCAATGAATTTCTGGATGCAACGTCGGGTGGCGTTTGGACTGTAAATGTCGGCTATGGGCGCGAGACCATCGCCAAGGCCGTACACGATCAACTTCTGACGATGTGTTACTTCGCCGGCAGTGCGGGCAGCATTCCCGGTGCCCTTTTCGCGAAGGCCCTGCTGGAGAAGATGCCGGGACTAAGCCGCGTCTATTATTCGAACTCGGGCTCCGAAGCGAATGAAAAGGCCTACAAGTTTGTTCGCCAGATTGCGCATAACAAGTATGACGGCAAAAAGCACAAAATCATTTATCGCGAGCGCGACTATCATGGCACGACAATTACGGCACTGAGTTCCGGCGGACAAAACGAACGTAAGGAACAATACGGACCGTACACTCCGGGCTTCATCGAGATGCCGCATTGCTGCGAGTACCGATGTCAGTACGACGATACATCAGACTATGGTGTGCGCGCTGCGCGCGAACTCGAAAATGTCATTCTCCGGGAGGGGCCGGACACCGTCGGCGCCGTCGTTCTCGAACCAATTACTGCCGGCGGCGGTGCCATTACTCCGCCGCAAGGCTACTGGGAGACTATCCAGGAAATCTGTAAGAAATACGAGGTGTTACTACATATTGATGAAGTCGTTTGTGGGATGGGTCGGACCGGCAAATGGTTCGGTTACCAGCACTACGACATCAAGCCCGACATCGTGACACTCGC